>Ga0315533_1001074_pt1 | contig 21644 bp, 19 predicted proteins | sample SalMarSW160130MG_FD_203081 | JGI IMG/M metagenome (GOLD analysis project Ga0315533, IMG submission 203081) | Salt marsh sediment microbial communities from the Plum Island Ecosystem LTER, Massachusetts, United States - Salt Marsh Sediment SW1601-30 ... | reverse complement strand
ACTTATACCAAAGAGCTAGCCAAGAAGATGGCTCAGCTTATTGAAACTGGAGAATATGGCCTTTACCACGTCACTAACAATGGTCAATGCACCTGGTACGAGTTTGCCCGGTTTATTTTTGAGCTGGTAGGACTACATCCAGACCTCTCGGCTACCACCACTGAAGAGTTCGGTGCAAAGGCTAAGAGGCCTCATTATTCAGTGCTGGAAAACGCACATTTGCGAAAACTTGGCCTGGGTGACCTCAGTAGATGGACAGAAGCTCTGGAGCAGTATTTAAAGGAGAAAGGACATTTGAAGTGAGTACTGTATGTCGCGCTAACTCATCTTGTCTCATGGATGTTATTCCACAAAACGCCATTTAGATTACAATCACGGAGATAGGAAAATATCAATCCTCGGTGAGAAGATTTGCCTTTTTCTAATTAGTACTCCATTATTTAAGATATTCAAAAAGAGGACTCCGACGGCCAAACTTGTTTATAATGATGACGGTAGCGTCCGCTCGGACCTCAATTACTCGGAAGAACTCTTTGAATCCACTAGGTCAATAATACTTAATTTCATGAGACTTGGTCATCCTATTCCTATTGAGGATAGCAACATTCTCGATATTGGATGTGGAGATGGTGGGAGAACCGCATATTACGGAATGAAAAGGGCGTTAAGCGTTGTTGGTATTGATAGTGATCTTAGTAGACTTAAGAGGGCAAAGCTCTTTTGTCATAAAAGGGGTCTTGACCACAAAGTCTTTTTTTCTGCAGCTAGCTCTCACAAATTACCCTTCAATGAAAGCTCGTTCGATGTCATTATTATGACTGATGTTATGGAACATATCTCTGAGCCGTTGAAGACTCTTTTAGAGGCTAAGCGAGTTCTTCGTCCAGGCGGAAAACTATTCATAAGTTTTGGTTGCTATTATACTCCTCATGGCTCACATTTGACAGATTGGATTCCTCTACCCTGGCAGCAAGTTATATTTTCCGAAAGGACCCTGATCCATATTCTTAAAAAGCTGTCAGACGGCGAACCATATATCTTGTTCCAATTTCCAGGCCTTAAGGAAGTTCCTTTACCTGTGCGAATCGATGATCTGGAATCTGGTGGACAAAACAGAATTACGCTTAGGACTTTTCGAGATTATATCAATTTGTCGGACTTTGAAATAGAATTGTTTCAGACTCCTTTTCTAGCAAAAATTCCTATGATAGGTGAACTGTTTGCAGTGGTCCGGTCTGTTCTCAAAAAGCCACGCTAACATAAACTAACCTTTGTGTTCCATAAATTGAGTTAAGTCCTGGGGCCTCATTATTCAGTGCTGGAAAACGCAAATTTGCGAAAACTTGGCCTGGATGACCTCAGTAGATGGACAGAAGCTCTGGAGCAATACTTAAAGGAAAAAGGACATTTAAGGTGAGCACGGGGGGAAGATTCTCCAAAGTCGCGGTGATCGTCCTTAGCTGGAATGGGTGGCAAGACACCATCGAGTGCTTGGAGTCCTTACAAAAAATCGATTATCCCAACTACGAAATGATCGTGGTAGATAATGGCTCTACTGATGGTCTGGTGGAAAAGCTCAAGAGATGGGCAAAAAGAGAGATTCCCGTAAATACCAGGTTTGTCAACTTTGATGCCAGTTTAAAGCCGGTTCGATATATTGAGTATGACCGCAAGACTGCCGAAGCTGGAGGAAATCAGCAAGAGAGGAACCTCGATGGGTTAACATCTTCTCGGAAATTGGTAATTATTCGGTCAGGGAAAAATCTGGGATTCCCTGGCGGAAATAATGTGGGGATTAGATATGCCCTAAAAAGAGAGGATTTTGCCTATGTTTTACTCCTAAATAACGATACTGCAGTTGCCCCTGATTTTCTCACTAAAATGGTTGAGGTCGCCGAAAAGGATGAAAAAACAGGAATAGTTGGGGGAAAGATTTACTATTATTACCACCCTCAAAGAATCTGGTATGGCGGTGGTAAACTAAGTCTGTGGAGGGCTTCCGGATTTAACCAGCTGAGGGGAAAAACTGATCAAGGATTACCCACCCAGGACAGCCATGAAGAGCCAAAAGAAGTTGTCGAAGCTACTTTCGTCACCGGATGCTTAATGCTGGTTCGAAGGAAATTGCTGCAAGGTTCAAGATTGTTTCGAGAGAATTATTTTCTTTCTCTGGAAGATACTGATTTTTGTTACCAGGCATTGCAGAAAGGTTGGAGATTGAAGGTAAATTTGGAGGCAAAAATCTGGCACAAAGTGGCTCCCACTAAAGGGGGAGAAATTTCGCTCATTAATTCCTATTACATAACCCGCAACCGACTTTTTTTTGGCTTTGAAACGGTCCAGGGTCTAAGATACAAGATAGTCTTTGGCATGTTCTTTTTTTTTACCAGGCCAGTCCATCTCTTGACGTGGGGGATTTCGAACAAAAGGCAGGTGGCAAAAGGAGCATTGTTGGGTATAATGGATTTCCTTAAAGGAAAGAGGGGCAGAGCAGTATTATAGATAAAAAGGAAGCTTGGATGAATGAAGAAGCTCTGACGGTAAAAAACGGAAGATTCATTGTTCCCATTTCTATCCTCATAGGTATCCTCATAGGCAGTGCACTGAGTTGGCTTTCTATTCATTCGGGCAGCATGGAAGCCCTAGCTTTTTCTCTGGGTGTTCTACTACTAGCACTTTCTTTCTACAAACCTTTATGGGGCTTGCTAATTCTGATAGGATTTTTCCTTTCTCCTGGGCTATTTAATACTCCCGAGGTAACTCCTTTAGAGATTTTTTGGGGTGTTCTTTTTGCCGCCGGTTTTAGTGGAGCTCTGGCAAGGGTTCTTTTTGAGAAAAGGAAACTACTTTTACCCTTAAAGGAAGAGGGTTTTCTCTGGATAGCCTTATTCTTCCTCTTGTGGGGTGCAATATCTCTATTGGTAACCTTGAAAGAGGGAGAACAGCCTGTCTGGTGGCTGCGAAAATATGTAGATTTTGTTGGTTATTTTCTGATTTTCTGGGTGGTTTGGTGCATCAGCGAAAAGGAGGAAAGTTGGGTTAAAATATTACTCGGTCTTTTCTTTTTTGTGGGAATCGTTAAGGGTATCCAACAGTTGATCTGGTATTATAACTATTTCCCGGAGGCTATGGCCGAGAGCAATCTCGGACTGTTAAGGAGGGGAGCTTATGCAGAATTCTTTGGTTTCCCCGGATCAATCCTAGCCATATGTTTTTACCTCCATAGCAAAGTGAAAAGAGAGAAGATTTTTTACGGAATTCTGGTTCTTTTCTTTTTGCTTCTCTTGGGTTTAAGTTTTACCCGGGGCCTTTGGCTAGGTTTTGGAATTTCTCTTCTTGTGCTTTTAATTGGCTTTAAAGGTCTTCGAGCCGGGGTAGCTAAAATGCTAGCTTCTTTTCTTCTATTCTTAGGAGCTATCTTGGGAGGAGCGTTCTTTTTCCAACGGGGCAGCACAATCTATCTATTTCATTGGCTCGGCCTCCGTCTTTTGTCCTCTTTCAGGTTACAGTTTGACTTGTCAGTTCTGGATCGTTTTGCAGAATGGAAAAGTTTGTGGGCTCTCTCCTGGCGAAGACCTTTCCTGGGACATGGGATGGGCCATGGTTTTACTTTTTATTCAGTTAATCCCTGGAGCTGGGTTGAGGAGGGGGGAATAGGTCGGGTTACCATAAGGTATTCCCATAATTTATATTTATACTTATTTTATACTCTGGGCATAGTTGGTCTTCTTCTTTTCCTTTTCATGATTTTCGGGGTGCTTAAGACAACCCGAAAAATCTGGAATGAGACCGAAGAGCCCTTTGCCAAGGCATATTGTGCGGGAATTTTCTCCATATGCATCGGATTTTTAGTGACGGCCATTACCTGTCCTATATTTATGGCGAAGACGAACAGTGTTCTTATTGGCCTCTTAATAGGAATAATTGCCGTCTTGAACCGAAAAATCCTAGTTGGAGAAAAGCAGCACCGAGCTTGACCTAGTTTGGGAAAACAAGAATGAAGATCTTACAGTTAACTGGCCGACTTCCTTATCCTCCCGATGACGGAGGGAAGATCGGAATCTTTAACTTAACCAAATATCTTTCGCTGCGCGGGCATAAGATTGTTTTGTTGTCTATCATAAGCCGTCGGACAAAAGAAACTCCCAGGAATATAGAGGGATTAAGGAAATGGTGTGATGTAAGGGCAGTTTACAAGAATACAGAAACCAATCTCTGTGGATTATTTCTTAACTTGTTTTCCAGGATTCCTTACCCTATTTCAAAGTATCATACTAGCAAGCTTAAGGAGGCCGTAAAGAAGATTCTTTCAAACGGAAGATTTAATTTAGTTCATATCGATTCTTTACATATGGCCTACTACGGTGAATTTATTCAACATGAATTTGAGCTGCCCGTTGTCTTGAGAGAACACAATGTCCAGACAACAATTATGGAAAGGTATTATCAACGACAGAGAAATCCCCTCGTAAAACTATACGCATATCTACAGTGGAAGAAGATGCATAGGTATGAGGCGAAAATTTGTGAGATATTTGATAAGTGCCTCATGATAACCGAGGAAGATAAAGAGAGAATTGAGAGGATGAACCCCAGCGTAAAGACCTGTATAATCCCGGCCGGGGTGGATACTTCTTACTTTTATCCTTTGAAAATTGAAGAAGAATCGGGCAGTCTAGTTTTTGTGGGTGACCTGAGCTGGCTTCCTAACGTGGACGGGGTGCTCTGGTTTTATAGCCGGGTTTGGCCCAGAATAAAGAAAGCCTCTCTCCCGGTGAAGTTTTATGTAATCGGGCGCAGGCCACCTGAGAAGATAAGAAAGTTAAGTAAAAAGGATAAGAACATTGTGGTGACGGGATTTGTGAGGGATATCCGTCCTTATGTAGCAAAGTGTTCGGTGTATGTTGTACCCCTTAGAATAGGAGGAGGAATGAGGTTGAAGATTTTGGAGGCAATGGCCATGGAGAGGCCTGTAGTAGCGACCTCAGTGGGAGCAGAGGGAATAATGGCCACCGAGAGAGAAAATATAATGTTAGCTGATGGTGAGGCTGACTTTGCAGAACGGGTGGTTGAGCTACTTAAAGAAAGAAATCTCAGGAGAAGGGTTGCTCAAGGAGGAAAAAGGCTGATTGAACGAAAATATAGATGGGAAACAGTCGTAGAGGCTCTTGGGAAAGAATATTTCAGAGTTTTAGAAAATAGAGGTAAGAGTGCAAACGTTAATTCTGGCAGGAGGGTTGGGCAGCCGTCTTGGGAGCATGGTGACTGAGGTTCCCAAGCCTCTATTGCTCGTGGGAGAAAGACCGTTCTTAGAATATCAGATATTACAACTAAGAAGACATAATTTGACTAATATAATTTTGTGTATAGGATATCTAGGGAAAAAGATAAGACAGTATTTTCAGAAGGGGGATAGGTGGGGTGTAAACATCACCTATTCGGAGGAGAAGGAAGCTTTAGGCACAGGAGGGGCGATCAAGTTGGCTGAACGCTTGGTTAAAGATGATTATTTTTTAGTCCTCAACGGTGATTCCTACTTTAATATAGATCTTGGAGAATTAATTGATTTTCATATAAGACAGTGTGCTCTGGCTACTCTGGCCCTCCTGGAAATTAAAAAACCAGAAAGATATGGATTAGTAGAAATTGACGAGAGCTATAATATCGTTGATTTTAAGGAAAAAGGTCAGACCGCTAAATCGAATCTGATAAATGGGGGGATTTACGTCTTTGGGAGAGGAGTATTTGATTTTATCCCCAAAGGTAAAAGTTCTCTGGAAAAAGACCTCTTTCCTGGATTAATAGGCAAACGTTTTTATGGTAGGCCGCATACAGCTTATTTTATTGATATCGGGATTCCCCAGGCATGTAGAGAAATTCGGAGAAAACCCTGGCGGTTGAGTCTGGAGATGAAAGGAACTCATTAGAAGATGCTTGTCCGGTCAAAAGCACCTTTGCGGATTAGTTTTTGTGGAGGGGGAACCGATGTTCCGCCTTATCCTCAAACCAAAGGGGGGGTAGTACTCAGTTCTACCATAAATAAGTACGCTTACGCTTCTTTAATCCCTCGTAAGGATAAAAATGAGATAAAGGTTGTTTCGTTAGATTATGAGAGAACCCTAGAATACAAAAACGAGGAGGATCTGGAATACAACGGGGATTTGGATCTGGTGAAGTCGGTGATTAAAAATATGAAAATTGTGAATAAAGGAATAAAGATTTATCTTCATAGTGATGCTCCTCCCGGGTCGGGCCTGGGTTCATCTTCTACAATGGTGGTTTCTCTAATAGGTCTATTTAGACACTGGCTAAACATGCCCCTAACAAATTATGATATTGCTGATTTAGCTTATAAGATTGAAAGAGTTGATTTAGGAATAGAGGGGGGACTACAGGATCAGTATGCGGCAACCTTTGGGGGATTTAATTTTATAGAGTTTTTAGAAAATATGGTTATCGTTAATCCTTTAAAAATCCCGGATGATATTGTTGAAGAACTAAATTATAGTCTCCTTCTATGTTATACTGGAAAGAGGCGGCTTTCTGCCAATATTATTAAAGAGCAGGTAGATGGAGTGGTAAAAAAGAAGGAAGGTGTAATCAGGGCCATGGACGAGTTGAAAAGTATTACTATTAAGATGAAAAATGCTCTTTTGCAAGGCAAATTAAACGATTTTGGTGGGCTCTTACATTATGCCTGGGAGAACAAGAAAAAGATGGCGAGCAAAATTACCGCTCCTTTCATAGATGAGATGTACGAGGCTGCCTGTAAAAAAGGGGCACTGGGAGGTAAAATCCTGGGAGCAGGAGGGGGAGGTTATCTCTTGGTTTATGCTCCTTTTAATAGAAGGCATATAATTGCTGAAGAGCTTGAAAGATTAGGAGGAAAAATGGTGAACTTTGATTTTGAATTTAAGGGTCTTAGAACCTGGGAGATAAGATAAAAAAGGGGATCATTCGTGGATAGAATTATAAGAAAATGTTTAAATGAAAGTGTAAAGGTTAAAAGAAAGATTCTGGATGATCCATCTTTACTTGATAAAATCAAGCAGACAGCTTCATTGATTATAGAAGCTTATGGCAATAGAAAAAAGCTAATTTTGTTTGGCAACGGCGGAAGTGCGGCTGACGCCCAGCATATTGCCGCAGAACTGGTAAATAAGTTTAAACTGGAGCGATCAGCCTTACCGGCCCTGGCTTTTACCACTGATACCTCTATCTTAACTTCCATTGCTAATGATTACGATTATGCGGGGGTTTTTGCCCGACAGGTGGAGGCTTTAGTGGAAGAAGGAGATGTAGTCATTGGTATTAGCACCTCCGGTGGTTCTTTAAATGTACTAAAGGGGATAGAGGTAGCCAAGGGAAAGGGAGCCAGAACTATTGGTTTTACAGGAAAGGATGGAGGTAAGCTTTCTCAAATAGCAGATTTGACCGTAGAAGTTCCCTCAAGTGATACCCCAAGAGTTCAAGAAGCCCATATTACCATTCTTCATATCGTCTGTTTTCTAGTAGAAAGGGAGCTTTTTAGCAAAAAAATATGAAGGTTATGACAGTCTTTGGCACTCGTCCGGAGGCCATCAAACTAGCTCCGGTAATTAAAAAGCTGGAAAAATATCATGGTGTAGAATGCAGAATCTGTGTCACCGCCCAACATCGACAGATGCTCGATCAGGTTTTGAATTTATTTGAGATAAGGCCGCATTACGATCTTGATATCATGGGAGAGGATCAAACTATATTTGAGGTGACCATCCGTGGCCTGCAGATGCTGGAAAAGGTGCTGAAAAAAGAAAAACCAGATATCGTCCTGGTCCAGGGCGACACCACCACGACATTTGTGGCCAGCCTAGCAGCCTATTATCTCAAGATAAGGGTTGGACATGTTGAAGCCGGACTTCGGACTGGAGATAAGTTCAATCCATTCCCTGAGGAAATAAACAGGAAGCTCACCGATGCCATATCCGATCTTTATTTTGCCCCCACGCAGAGAGCAAAAGAAAACCTACTAAGGGAAGGGGTCGAAGAAGAAAAGATTTTTGTTACTGGCAATACGGTTATTGATGCTCTGCTCTGGATCAGAAATCAGCAATCATCAGCGAATAGTCAAAAAAAACTCCACAGATTCTTTTCAGAGAAATACGGTTTGCCTGGAGATGATCGTCGCTTGATTTTAGTAACTGGTCATCGGCGAGAGAGCTTTGGCCGTGAGTTTGAGAATATCTGCCAGGGTTTGAAAATGATCACTGAAAGAAATGACGATGTTGAGGTAGTCTATCCGGTGCACCTCAATCCTAACGTTCAACAACCGGTGAATAGAATTCTGGGAAAGGTCGAAAGAGTCCATCTGATCGAACCCTTGGATTATGCTCCTTTTGTGTGGCTGATGAATAAATCCTACTTAATCCTCACTGACTCCGGAGGGATTCAGGAGGAGGCCTCTTTTTTGGGCAAGCCAATCTTAGTGATGCGGAAAAGAACGGAGAGACCTGAAGCAATAGAGGCTGGAGTAGCGAAACTGGTGGGGACAAATAGCCAATCAATTTTTAAAGAGGCTCAAAATCTGCTGGATAACAGGGATGAATATGAGAGAATGGCGAAAAAGGTTAACTCTTATGGAGATGGGAAAGCGGCGAAAAAGATTATAGAGATATTACGAGACCTGAGGTCATGAATAGATATAGCGAAACCGTTCGATCTGGTTTTCGAATCAGAATTTTGTACAACTTATGGAAGACTTTACTTAAAGTTGATGGTCTTAGAGGAATAATCAAAGGTATAGATCTTTACAGAGCATACGAGTATCCAACTATTTTCCATATTCTCAAAAATTTATCTGAGGATGAAAGGGGAATAATTTTAGATATTGGAAGTAATAGGAGCGTTTTTGTGCCATTTCTGGCTTGGAGTTTAAAAGGGTCTTTTAAAAGAGTGATAGCAACGGATGTAGATGATTCTTCTTTTGGCGAGTCTTTGAATTGGCAGCATAAAGCTAAAAGTAAACTGTCTCTTAAAAACCTTGAAGTTAGATTTTGTGATGCCAGAACTCTAATGAAATCCTTACCAGAATATTATAAAGGGAATGTAAATGTAATTACAGCTATTTCTACCCTTGAACATTTAGAAGGTAACGGTGATGTTGAAGCTGGTCAACAAATTGGCCAAATTCTTGCGCCATCCGGCTTATGCATAATTACTCTCCCATTCGGAAAATCATTTAAATGTTCTGAGCGAAGAGGTTTTTTCGAAAGAGTTTATGATAAAAAAAATTTAAGTGAACGAATTGTGATTCCTTCCACGTTAAAAATAATAAGTACCAGGTTCTTTGGCGCGGAAGGAAAAATAAGCGATCTTTATAGTAGAATGTACACTGCTAATAGTAAGATCTCATATTTTCTAACCCGAGTTTTACGAATTGTCCTGTTTCCCCTATTCCCTTATATAATTGGTGAAGTAAGTCAAGATAAAGCAGGAGGAGTTTTACTCGTGATGAGGAAACCATAAATATGATGAGGATTCTTTACATAAGTGCTCATCTACCGTACCCACTTTACAAAGGTGATAAATTACGGGGATACTATCAGATTAAGTACCTGTCTAAAAGACATTCAATAGTCCTTCTTTCTTTTATTGAGAGTCAGGAGCAATTGAGATATTTGCCAGAACTTGAGAAATTTTGTGATCGTGTCGAGACGGTGCTCCTGAGCCGAAATCGCTCTTTTTTAAATGTAGCATTTAGTTTCTTTTCAAAAATACCTTTACAAGTGAATTATTTTAGGTCATCTCAAATGAGAAAAAAGATAAAGTGGCTCCTGCAAACTGAGAGTTTTGATTTAGTTCATTTACAATCTATTCGCCTGGCTCCGTATCTAATCTATTCTAACAATATTCCCAGAGTAATCGACTTGGTAGATGCCCGATCCATCATGATGAAGAGGAGATTTAAGCGAGAAAGGCTCTTATTAAAACCCATTTTTTACTTGGAATGGCAAAGGGTCAAGAACTATGAGTTAGATGTCTGCGCTAATTTTAATCAAGCCATAGTAGTCTCGGAGGCCGAAAAAGAGGCTATTCAGACAGAGGTTCCTATTGCAGTGAATCGTAATGGAGTTGATACCGAGATTTTTTCATTCGTATTAGAGGAACGGGAACCTTCAACTCTGGTCTTTACTGGAAATATGAGCTATTTTCCGAATGTCGATGCTGTGATATATTTCACTCAGGAAATCCTTACCATAGTCAAAAAGCAAATTCCCTCGGTAAAATTCTATATCGTGGGGGTCAATCCTGCTAGAAAGATTCAAAGACTTGACGCCTATCAGCACATTGTAGTTACAGGTTTGGTTGATGATGTTCACAGATATTTAAAGAAGGCCGCTCTCTCGGTGTGTCCAATGCGGGCAGGCTCAGGTATTCAGAATAAAATTCTGGAGGCAATGGCTACCGGAACTCCAGTCGTGGCTACAGACTATGCCATAGGAGGGCTACGAGTTACCCATGGGCAAGACATAATGGTGGCTAATAAACCGACTGAATTTGCTCGTCTAGTAATAGAACTCTTAAATAACCATGAGTTAAGGCGAAAAATATCCAGGAATGCTAGAAGACTGGTTGAGAAGAATTATAGCTGGGAGTCATCTATTCAGAAGCTTGAAAAAATCTATCAAGGTGTGATAACAGGCTAGTCCGGGTGATTTATCAGGATTCCCTTTGGTGAGAGACTTAGGAATAGTCAGAGACTGCTGTCCGTGTACCGGTCACTCAGCTATTTTCTACACAGATCTCTCAACAGGAGTGAGCGGTGGAGCAGAATAGTGTATATGTCCAAAGAACGTCACCTTTTTCTCTGAAAGCAGATATCGATAGATCTTTATTTGCCTTTAATGTATATCAAAAATTAATTCCAGATAAGCTTACCCTGGTCAAGATCAATGGTAATTTCGATAAGATTTATCCGGGTTCGAACACCTCCAGTTGGTTCCTGGATGGTTTATTTCACTGCTTAAAAAACAGAGGCTTCAACAAGCTGGGCGTAATTGAAGGAGACCTACCTACTTTTCGTGCAACAAAAATGATTCAAAATACAGGTCTTATCTCGATTCTCAAGAAATACGGAGTTCGCTTCATCCCCCACGAACATTTGCTCCACGATGAGCACGAACTCCCGATTATCCTACGAGAAGCTCAACTTATAAATGTCCCTGTCTTCCACACGCATGGAATTGCCATTATTTCCTGTGCTACAAAAAACCTCTTCGGGTTACTTCCTAAATCCAGAAGAAAATATCATAAGATTTTGCCAGAAAAGTTGGTGGAACTCGCGCAGCGAATAGAATCTCTTACTATAGTGGATGGAACGGTTGGTCTAGATAGTGAAAGTACCAGAAGGGGTAGTCCTAGACGTCTAGATCTTATCCTGGGCGGGTGGAACTGTTTAACGATTGATGCCGTTGTTGCTCAAATCATGGGCTTCTCTTTATCAGAGATTCCCCATCTTGCCCTGGCCCGGAGACGAGGACTATTGCCCTCTGCAATTGAAATAAGGGGAGAATTCAGTCTGCGAAATCTACCTCGTTATAATTTTAGATTTAAGCTTTCGGCTTTGAGGAAGGCTGCCATGGGATTTGAAGCTACATTCTTAGGATCTATCCCCCCCGTTCTGTGGATTGAAGACCGTCTTCGGAGACTCTACCACAACTACAGCTATTATAAAAAACGTCCGAACCTTTTCAATGGTCCTTGGAGAGAGTATGAGCAATGATTAATGCCCTATCAGTTGATGTGGAAGATTATTATCAGGTTTCTGCCTTTAGATCCATAGTGAAATTCACCGATTGGAGCAGGTACGAGAGTAGACTAGCCAGCAACATAGATAAGCTCCTCACTATCCTAGCCGAGGAAGGAGTAAGAGCGACTTTTTTTATCTTGGGATGGGTAGCTGAGAATTATCCAGAGATTGTCAGGCGCATAAGGGCTGCCGGACATGAAATAGCCAGTCATGGTTACGCTCACAGATTAGTTTATGAACAGAAGCCTGATGAGTTTCTCTCTGACTTTAAAAAATCTTTAGATATAACTGAGCGAATTACCGGAAACAAAATACTAGGTTTTCGGGCCGCCTCTTTTTCCATAACAAAAGAGACTCTCTGGGCGCTCGATATTCTAAAGCAACAGGGTCTAAAGTATGACTCCAGCATTTTTCCTATAGTCCACGACTTGTATGGCATTCCCGATGCTCCTAGATACCCCTACCGTGTGTCAGAGGATTTTTGGGAGTTTCCTATGTCCACAGTCCAGATTATGAGAAGGAATTTACCCCTTGGGGGGGGTGGCTATCTTAGACTTTATCCCTATTGCTTGACTAGGTGGGGAATCCGAAGAATAAACAGAGAAGGCAAGCCGGCAATAGTTTACCTACACCCGTGGGAGCTTGATCCACACCAGCCTCGCATTGAGGGTTCATTTTTTAGTAAGCTCAGGCATTACCAGAATTTACGTCGAACAGAAGGTATACTGCGGTCTCTGTGTCGAGACTTTAAATTTGCGACGGTGAGGGAGGTGTTGGGTGTTTAGAATGGATATGCACGTTCACACTGAGTTTTCACCAGACGCGTTCCTTTCTTTGAAAACCATTGTTAAAGTCTGCAAGGCAAAGGGAATTAACTGTTTAGCGGTAACAGACCACGATACCATAAAAGGAGCTCGTCAACTACAAAAAATGGCATCGTCTCTCAGAGTAATAATTGGAGAAGAGATTGAAAGTACGGACGGCGAGATAATCGGGCTATTTCTAAAGGCTGAGATATCCCCGCATTTGTCGCCTGAGGCAACCATTTCCGAGATAAGAAAGCAGGGAGGAATTGTCTATATTCCCCATCCTTTTGCAAGTACGAGAAAATCGATATTTAGAAAAGCCAGGTTGGCAGAGCTGACTGGAGAAATCGATATTCTTGAGGTATTTAATTCCCGCAGTCTTTGTAGAGCTTCTAATAGGAGAGCTCTGGAATTCGCTCTCTCCAACAATCTCCTTTGTGGCGCAGGTAGCGATGCTCACAGCCGACTTGAGCTTGGTAATGCCTACGTCGAATTGAAAAAATTCGAGACCAAGGATGATTTTTTAAAAAATCTTAAAAAAGCTAAAATTTGGGGGCAACGGACTTCTCTTCTTATCCGAGTTATCATGAATAGAATGGTTAGGAAAGGGCTGCGGCGATTTAGCGGGGTTTAAGATCTACTTGAGTTCTATGGGCAAGAGTTTACTCCATTAAAGGTACAGTACGGAGGAGAAGATAGAATGGGAGCGGTATTTGTGACTGACGCCCAACAGCGAAAATCGTTAGCGGTGATTAGATCCCTTGGTAGAAGAGGAATCAGCGTTACTGCTGGTGATAGTCGATCCTTTGCTCTTTCTTTCTTTTCCAAATACTGTAATCGAAGCGTTGTCTATCCCTCTCCCAAAAAAAAGCCGGAACTTTTCATCGAGTGGCTAATCGATTATTTGAAAAGTAATCGCTGCGATGTTCTCTTGGCCACAGATGACGATAGTCTTATGGCAGTCACCCGTTTCCGAGACGATCTTTCCCGTTACACTCTCGTCCCGGTAGTAGACTATGGGAGCTACATGAAGGCTCGTAATAAAGCGGATACCATAAAAATTGCTCTTAAACACAGCATTCCTTGTCCGAGAACCTACTTTGTGAACGACCTTAAAGAAATGAAGGTTCTTGCTGACCACATAAGCTATCCTGCGATAATTAAGCCACGTGAGAGCTCAGGTTCCCGGGGTATAGTTTACGTGGAGTCTAGGGATGTTTTATATTCTGCCTATCGGCGTGTCCATAATGCTTATTCATATCCTCTTATTCAGGAGCTGATTCCTTCAGGGGGAGCTACTTACGGTGTCTCAGCTCTCTTTAATGCAAAGTCAGAACCAAGAGCAGTATTTGTACATCAACGGATCAGAGAGTTCCCCCCCTCAGGTGGCCCAAGCACTCTAAGGGAAAGTGTTTCCAAGCCAGAACTTGTAGAACTAGCATTTAAATTATTGAGAGCTCTAAAGTGGTATGGGGTGGCTATGGTGGAGTTCAAAATGGACCCTCGTGATGGAAAACCAAAACTGATGGAGGTAAATTCGAAATTTTGGGGCTCGCTTCAACTAGCTATTTGCTCGGGGGTAGATTTTCCCTATCTGCTTTACAAAATGGCTAGGGATCGTGATATCGAACCTCTCTTCGAATATGAAGTAGGAATCCGATGCCGATGGTTACTGGGAGATGTCCTACATTTTATCTTTAGTCCTAGGCGACTGGAGACTCTTCCTGACTTTTTCAAGATTGTGGATAAGAATACCCACTTCGATATTTTATCGATAGAGGACTTAGGCCCCGCACTGGGCTCATTTTTGTCATTTTCTTCCCGTCTTTTTCATCAGAAGATATGGAAAGATGTTATGCGGCGGTAGCCTCCGTTTCAAGCATCATTCAAATAAAAATTATAGGGTGTTGTCCCCAAGAGTTTTGCCCGGGACTTCTTTTCTTTGAAAGCCTTGTAGCCACGGTCTAACATGAATTCAAAGACATGCTCAGGCTAAGTGAGGGAGAGAAACTACCATCATCGCTGGTTTAGGTCTCGCTGGAGGACTTCGTAAGGGTGTGGAATGAGGGATGAAGAAAAGTTTGGTAGAGTAATTGATAAATCTATTTTCTTTTTCATCTTTTTTCTACCTTTTTTATCCCCGGTTGCCTATGTGGGTCTTTTGGTAGCCTTAATCTTCTGGTTCAGCAAAGGAAATTTAAGCAGGGTTTTTGACTTTAAACCCCGCTTCTTTGGATTTGCCCTCTTAGGACTGATTCTCGCGGTACTTCTTTCCGTGATTTTCTCTATTGATAAAAACTTAAGTTTTGCAGCTTTCGCACTTTTCATTTTTTATCCCCTAACCTGTCTTCTTATAGCGGATAACATCAGGAGTGAGGATAGAGCCCGAAAAGCATTAACCGCAGCTCTCCTTTCAGCCACAGTGGTTACCGTTTTTGGCCTTGTTCAATATTTCACTAAATTTGAGCTAGAATACAGGATTGGCTTTGTAATTATTGGCTTACACTCAAAGGAAGCCCTTGGTTCAACTTTAGGTAATCCTAATAAGTTTGCCAAATATTTGGACCTTATTCTTCCTCTTTCTTTTGTTTCATTACTGGTTCAAAAACAGCTAAAAAGAAAGATCCTGCCTGCAATTCTTGCTGTACTAGGTCTTACCTGTTTAGTTTTGACCAGATCCTTAGGAGGCATGGGGGCAATTTTTGTGGTATTAATGGTAATACTTGTCATTAAGAATCGGAAGCTTTTTCTCATTGTTATGGGGGGTCTTTTTGTCTTTACCTTCTTAAATTATGGGTGGATAGTTAAAACCATCTCTAAATATGGTAGTGCCACCGGTAGAATTTATACCTGGAGAGATGTAGTACCTCGCATATTCAAAGGTTATCCTTTGGTTGGATCAGGATTAGGCACTTATAAATTGGTATGGCGCAGGGAAAATCCCGGAAAAGAATGGATTATTGACACCACGAATTCTTATGAAGGCACAAGATCTATACAAGCAACTGTGGCCCGGGGCTGGCTCTGGCAGGATGTGCCGGTTAAACCTGAAAGATATTATGCTTTAAGTGCATATGTAAGATCTGACATAGGGTTCTCTGAAAAGATTAAGGATGGAAATACCTTCCTTACTCTGGAGTGTCTAAGTGATAAGAACAAGGTCATAGAAAGAGAGTGGGGAGTTGTTAATGCTGGCTCTTCCTGGGAATTAAAGCGGACAAGGATTTATACTCCTACTGGTACTGGTAAGGTCAGGATAAAGCTGGCTAAAAGACTGGGGGAAGGAAGTGTCTGGTTTGATGAGGCTAAATTGATTGAGTCGCCAATGCCTTTTCCGAAAAGAGAGAAAGAAAAGCTGGAATTTATTCCGAAAAATATGATTTTTAACTCAAGTTTTGAGATGTTTGATGAATCAGGCAGGCCGGAATTCTGGAGTGAAACTCCCGGTCGATTGACCATTAGCACAGCCCACAGTCTCTATTTCACCTATCTCTCTGAATTAGGTATAATAGGGTTAGCATCCCTTTTGTTAGTTATAGCCATTTTTTTCTATAGCTCTATAAAATATCTACGAAAACACTCTTTTCTTGCCGCCGGTGGTATAATTGGCGGTTGCACTCTTTCCATCCTGGCTGCCTTAATTCATGGAACGGTAGAAACCTTCCTCGATTTTTTCCCCGTGGGATTGATGTTCTGGGTTGTAATAGGTCTGGGAATGGGACTTTTAAGGCTTCATATTTCTGACCAAGATTCCGTTTGACGTCAAAAAACTTTTGCTTTATAATGCTGACACTAGTATATTTAGTAAATGCTGTGTGAACCCCGTGTCATTGCGAGGGACAAAGTCGTTGCGAGGCGGAGTCGAAGTAAACTCGGAGCTTCCTTGTCTGTCATTGTAAGGAGCATAGTTACAAGACAATCCCAGGGCTTCCTCGCTTCACTCGGAACAGGCTCCGCAATCTCGGTAGTCGCCGGTAGGCGCAGGCTTCAGCCTGCGTAAAACCTTAGCCTGCGTTTATGCGCACCCTAAAGGGTGCGGCTATCCGCTCTGCTCCTCGCAGCCAACAACATAGAACGTTCTTCACTGAATATTTACGCTCAGGAAGCAGAATGCAAGGAAGGATGTGGTGAATAAAAAGGATAAACTGTTGATGTGGTTGGTCCTAGGGGATATTGTTTTAGTAAATGGTGCTATTATTTTGTCATTTTTGGTGCGCTTTAGTGGAAGTATTCCGCCTATTCACTTTAAGTCTTATCTAGCTATTGCCCTCTGGATTACCATAGTCAGAATTTCAACCTTCTACCTTACTGGGCTTTATGAGGATCGAGAAGCAACTCCTTTTGACATTTTCTATCTGATTCTCAAAGCTGTAACCATAGGCTCTGTCATCATAGTGGCCTTGAGTTTTTACCTTCGTCCTCTTCCCTTTTCCCGGACCGTATTCATCATCTCCTGGATGTTTAATGTTTTGTTGATTTCGAGCTGGCATAATTATCTACACTATGTCCGAAGAAAAAAGAGGCCAGTCAAAAAGTTTCTCATAATAGGATCGAAAGAGGGCCAACATCTCACTGCAGAAGCTAGAAAACATTCTATTCCCCAGTTTGAAATCCTTGACCTTGAAGGCAATATCGATAAGAGAAAGAAGCATTCCAAATTCGATGGTCGAGAAACTATAGAGAAATTAAAGACTGCGCTAAATAAAGGCAAGCCTGATCGGGTAATTCTGGCTGACCCCGGTTTTTCCTCCGAAAAGATTCTGGATATTATTTTCTGCTGTGAAGAAGAAGAGGTGGACGTATGGATGGTTCCGGGATTATACGAAGTAGTAATGGGAAAACAGGAGGTAGATCATTTAGGTGACATCCCTCTAATAAAGATAACCAATGGGCCCTTTAAAGGTAGGGACAAGGCCATCAAAATGGCCGAAGATTTTTTCTTTTCTTTATTAATTATTCTTCTATGTTCGCCTTTGATGTTGTTGATCTCTTTGGCCATACGATTGGAATCTCCGGGGTCTGTTCTATACAGACAAAAGAGAGTAAGCAAGAAGGGAAGAATTTATGAAGTGTACAAATTTCGTTCTATGGTCGAGAATGCCGAGGCCGAGACTGGTCCTGTACTCGCTAATGAAGGCGATGAGCGAGTGACCAGGGTAGGGAGTTGGCTGCGAAAGACACATCTAGACGAATTGCCTCAGTTCTTCAATATTCTAAAAGGAGAGATGAGCCTGGTTGGGCCAAGGCCGGAAAGACCGGAGTTTGTGGAAGAATTTAAGCGGACCATCCCGGGTTATTCCCGGAGATTTACTGTTAATCCTGGAATTACTGGACCGGCTCAATTATATGGTAGATATGATACGTCAGCCGAGACTAAGCTAAAGTATGATTTGGCTTACATTAATAACTGGTCTCTAGAACTGGATTTAAACATATTTTTTATGAGCATGGAAATAATATTGACCAGGAGAATGTGAGAAGGATTTTTGATATGGTCTTCCTGAAGGAGTTTTGTTAAAGAAAGATGAGGCCGAAAATTTCAGTTATCCTGCCGACTTATAACGAAAGGGAGAATATTGGAAGGCTAGTGGAAGGAATCTTTAGAAGCCTAAAAGATTCTTTGCAAATAATAGTCGTAGACGACGATTCTCCCGACGGAACATGGAAGGTTGTTCAAGAGATTGCCGAAAGAGACAGTCGGGTTAGGCTCTTGCGAAGAGTGGGCAGAAGGGGCTTGACGAGCGCTCTGATGGAAGGAATTTCTTTAGCTCAGGGAGAAATAGTGGTTTGGATGGACTGCGATTTCTCTATGCCCCCAGAAATAGTGCCTCTCTTGGTGAGAGAAATAGGTGCTTTTGATATAGTGGTGGGCTCGCGTTACGTTGAGGGAGGGAAGGATGCTAGAGATTCATGTTTCAGAATTGTCGCCAGTAGATTGTTTGACCAATTAGGTAGTCTAATTTTACAGTCTCCTGTGAAGGACATTACTAGCGGATTTGTAGCGGCTAAGAAAGAATTGTTTGACAGCATTAGCTTATCAGGAGAATATGGCGATTACTGTATAGATTTTTTGTACAAAGCTGTAAGAAGGGGATTTAAAGTGAAAGAAATTCCCTATACCAATATGCCAAGGTGGAAAGGAAAAACAAAAACTAATTCCAATATTTTCAAGTTTCTGAAATACGGGTGGATGTATACCCTGACGGTCCTAAAACTTAGATTTTGTGGAGGGAGTTGATTATGGATATAGAAAAGAGGAGGGTGCTGGTAACGGGAGGAGCTGGTTTTATTGGGTCAAATCTGGTCAAGGAATTACTGAAAGAAAAAGCCAAAGTCGTGGTATATGATAACTTTTTTAGCGGAGACCTTTCTAACCTCAAGGAAGTAGAGAAAAGGATAACTATAATAGAAGGAGACATTTTGGACCCCGGGTTTAAGGATACTCTAAAGGAAAACCAGGTAGAATATGTTTTTAACTTAGCGGCAGAACCATATATTCCTTATTGTTACTATAGACCACGGAAATTCTTTGAGGTCAATGCTAGTGGGGCTTTAAACGTTCTGCTTGCCTGTAGAGACTCGAAGGTGAAGAGGATGATTCAATACTCTACTTCAGAGGTGTACGGTTCAGCAAAATATGTTCCTATGGACGAGCATCACCCCACATTTCCCCTTTCTACTTATGCAGCTAGCAAGTTAGCTGCGGACAGGCTATCCTATACTCTGTATCACGAACAAGGAATTCCGGTTATTATCTTAAGACAATTTAACGCGTATGGACCCGGAGAAACTCAACCCTACATTGTCCCGGAAATAATAACTCAATTGGCGAAAAGCAATCAGTTAAAACTGGGGAATTTGAAAGCGAGAAGAGATCTAACCTATGTTGAGGACGCGGTCAAGGCTGCCATTGCATTGATGAAATGTGACGATGCGATTGGGGAGGCGGTAAATGTTGGCACCGGTACGGATTGGAGTGTGGAGGAGACAGCAAAAATCATTGGCGAGTTGATGGGTTATAGTAAGATAGAAATAAAAGTAGAGAAGGCGAGGCTTAGACCTCTTGACGTGGAAAGATTACAGTGTAGCTATTTTAAATTGTATAAACTTACCGGTTGGAATCCCCAGGTCAACCTTAAAGAGGGACTACGGAGAACAATAGACTATTATGTAAAAACGGGCAAAAGATGGTTATGGGAGGCTAAGATTGCTCCGGAAGAAGAAGTTTGGAGTAAAAAATAGTATTTTCGAAAATCAGTTTGTTTCTTTAGAAGGGAATGGTTTAAGGTGATCAAAAGGGTTGAGCTGAATTTGAAAGAGCTGGGAGAATTGGCCAAAATAATTCCGGGCGAGGAACCAGAGTTAGAAATTTCCCCGACTTTGAGAAAAATAATTCCTGTGTGTGAACCGAGACTAGATGGAAATGAATTAAAATATGTGACGAAATGTCTTGAAACGTGCTGGATCTCGTCTGCCGGTGAGAACATTCAAAAATTTGAAGAAGAGTTCGCTCAAGCCTGTGGGGCCAAATATGGGGTTTCCTGCACCAGTGGAACAGCCGCATTACATCTAGCTTTGGCAACTCTAGGAGTGGGGAGAGGAGATGAGGTCATTATACCCACATTTACCATGATCGCCACTGCGAATGCAGTTACCTACACGGGAGCGAAACCTGTTCTGGTTGACTCAGAACCAAATACCTGGAATATAGATGTGAAAAAGATCGAAGAGAAAATAACTCATAGGACCAAGGTAATAATGCCGGTTCATACCTATGGCCATCCTGCTGATATGGACAAAATCCTAGATATAGCGAAAAAGTATAACTTATACGTGGTAGAAGATGCCGCTGAGGCTCATGGATCTGAGTACAAAGGAAGAAAGATTGGCAGTATCGGAGATATTGCCTGTTTCAGTTTTTACGCCAATAAGATTATCACTACTGGAGAAGGGGGTATGCTTACCACCGACAATGAAGAGATGGCTAAAATAGCCAGAGGCTTGAGAGGTCATGCCTTTTCCGAAGAGAGGCACTTCTGGCATAACTACATTGGTTTCAACTATAGGATGACAAATCTTCAGGCAGCTATTGGTCTTGCTCAAATGGAAAAGTTTGATGAAAATGTCCGACGCAGAATCCAAAATGCTAAGTTATATAACTCTATGTTGAAGAACATCAAAGGGATAACTCTTCCTCCCCAAAAAAAAGGGGTGAAGAATGTTTATTGGATGTATTCAATCTTGGTGAATGACGAATTTGGTATTACTAGAGACGAACTTAGGAAAAGATTGGCCAAAAGAGGAGTAGAAACAAGAACGTTTTTTATACCTATTCACTTGCAACCGATTTATTTTCGAAGATATAAGGAAAGGTTTCCAGTAGCGGAGGAACTTTGTGGAAGGGGGATGTATCTTCCCTCGGCATCTACTCTAACAAAAGAAGAAATTGAGTATGTTGTAGAGTCGATAGCTACTTATGTGTCTCACGTGATGTAGAATAAAAAGAAAAATAGGGATGTGAAAGAAAGTTTTGGAAGGCGATAAAAGAGAATGTATGATGTTGCAGTCGTGGGAGGGGGACCCATTGGTGGCTATACAGCGTGTCAGCTTGCTGACCAGGGATTTGAGGTATGTCTCTTTGAGGAAGATGATGAAGTTGGTAAGGATGTTATCTGTACCGGAGTGGTAGGTACTGAAGCCTTCAAGCAGTTTAACCTTCCGCGAACCTCTATACTCCGCGGGATAAAGTCTATTATTTTTTTCTCACCCTCTTTTCTTACCTTTGATTACACCCGTTCTGATACTTTTGCCTATGTGGTGGATAGACACATATTCGACAGCAAAATCTTAGAATGGGCCAGGGAAAAGGGAGTGGAGGTTCATTTGGGCAGGCAAGTCCGTCGGATCAAAATCAATGAGAATTTGGCTGAGGTAGAGATTGGGAATGAGGATTCTTCTCAAACTGTCCAGACGAGGGTCCTCGTGCTGGCCACAGGGATCAAGTACCAGCTTCATAAAACCCTGGGACTAAAGTCACCTCCGGCTTTTCT
>Ga0315533_1001073_pt1 | contig 21648 bp, 15 predicted proteins | sample SalMarSW160130MG_FD_203081 | JGI IMG/M metagenome (GOLD analysis project Ga0315533, IMG submission 203081) | Salt marsh sediment microbial communities from the Plum Island Ecosystem LTER, Massachusetts, United States - Salt Marsh Sediment SW1601-30 ... | reverse complement strand
AGCCACGATGAAGATCAATCCGATTATGGTTGAAAGTAATATTTTTTCTCCCACTACAAGATGAATTAGCACCAATGACAAGAACGGAGACAGGTAAATCAGATTACTCACTTGAGCCGTTGTTCTGGATAATTTCAAAGCTTTCAACCACAAAACAAAAGTGATTCCCATTTCAAATAAACCCACATAAGTTGCCCCAGCAAACCCTGCCATAGCCGGAATTGTCATTTTTGATGAGAGTATAATTGAAATCAGTATAAAAATAAACCCAAAAGAAAAATTCAAAAACAGCTTGGCAACTTCATCGCGTTTGTCTTTAATATTATAAATCCAGAATAAAGCCCAGATTACTGCACTTCCTAACGCCAAAAGCACTCCATTCAAATTGGTAAAAGACAATCCCAAAATATCACCCCGGGTTGAAATTATGAAAACCCCGAAGTAGCTGACGAAGATTGCAAGGATACTTTTGACTCCTATTTTTTGTTTGAGTAAAGGTATGGATAATAAAACAAGCATTATAGACCAGGTGTAATTCAACGGCTGAGCTTCCTGGGCAGGAAGCAGGGAGTAGGCTTTGAACAAAATTACATAATAAAGAAATGGATTCAAAAAGCCCAACATTACAGAATGCAGATAATCTTTTCTTGAGTATTCTTTGAAAAGACTCAGTTTATTCTGAATCAGTAAAATCAGAAAAAGAACTATGATGGAAACAATTGAGGCGAAAAATAGCAGTTGAAGAAAATCCAAGTATCTTAATGAGACTTTGAAGGCAGAGGCTACGGTCGACCAGAACAGGACGGCAGTAATGGCATAGATATAAGCTTGTTTCTGTTTTTTCATAATGCGCTCTAAGGCTCTTTCGAAGTGCGACCTGTTCCTGCACCGATATCAAGTATCTCAACAGCCTCAGAGGCATAATGCAAAAAGAACCCTAAGTTTTCCTTGGTGTCAAACAGGTCGTAGAGATAAGCACATTGCTCATAGCCTGTATCATATGCCAAATTTATTACTCCTGCCGGCTGGCCAGAGATTCCAACAAGGAGCCAAAGGAATTTCAGAAAGCGAAGCGAACCTCAATTACACCATTATGTAACGTATTTTCTCTTTCTAAGATTGGGTCACGGGATCAGGTTTATTCTCACCCTGTGATCAGTAACGATGATAGTGCCATCTTTGGAGTAGTTGAATTTCAAATTCTTTCCAAGCATCTCAATGTTTTTGAATTGGTATTGTGTGTCCTCTGCAAGTTTGAGAGACTTTCCATCCAACGAGATAGAAGTTATCTCTGGAATAAAGAATGTGACCCCTCTTATCCTATTGTCCCAATCATTCTGTTCCAACAATCCAGTATCGTGCACCTGCAGAAGAAGGGTTTTGTCCAGAACAGTCTCCAGAACGTAGATATTAAAATGGCGACAAAGCTCCCGGGTGCCTTTGTCAACACGCCATTTCTTTGCAGTTGACGAACGGCTGCGTCTAAGATTTTTGGAACTTAAATTTATTTCTATGCGATAGCCATCCTGGGCTTCAAAGGATTCCAACTCCTCATTAAATCCACTTAGATATTCCCGAACAAGCGCATCAGTTGAAGCTAAGGCTTTTTCATAATCGTAGTTGTCTTTTGCCTTTTTCAAAAACTTTTCTGATTCGTCCTCCTCCATGCCCAGGTTGTCTCTAAAAAGCTGTGCATATGTGAACTCTGAACCTGCTTGCTGGGCTTTCCCTTTCCAGTCGATCTTAAGGTAATCTAACAGGAATCCTTGGGCACTCCCCACCGGATATATCCTGTTTCTGGGCACATCCTCAGGTGAGATTGAGTTTCCAGTTATTCGTTCTTGAAAATCCGCAAGGAGATATTCAGGCATCAAAATCGAGGAAAAATCCTCCAACAGAGGGCTGGTCAAACCGGAAAGCGATGATTTATATTTAACACCTGTCATAAGATTAATGCTCTTTATTTCCACATATTTGGCGGTTCCCTCTTCGAGTTCCTGTCCCTGTTCGTATCTTGCCACAAAAGGATCAGCTTGTTCCCAGCGGTGATTCCGAACGGCCACAAACTGCTTCATGTATTCACGACAATTCTTGACGTCGCTAGCCTTTGCCATCTGTAATGCATCCATCAGCAGACGCATTTCCAGATAGGCAAGGGCAGTATTCTGGCGATCTTGAATCGGGTATCTTTCTTCGCGCTCCCAAGGAATTTCACCGAAGCAGTCAAATTGGTATTGGTGGAAGTTCTCGTGAACGATAAAAGCAAACAAATCCACTGTAGATTTTTTGGAATAATTAGTAGCGGTTGCCTTTATCGTGTCCACTGAGAGATTGAACGCAAGCTGGCCAGCAAGGTTTTTGTATTGACCTTGATGATACAATACGTCAGTTCCCAAGTCTGGCCAATCTTCCGGATACGACGTAAAGCCGTCAGTTTCCTTCGAGTAGTTGAACAGAAGCGCCCATTTGCCAGGCATATAGAAGATAAATGGTTTTTGGGTAAGATCGTACCCGGGCCAGGCAGAGTCTGGGAACTGCTTGAACAACTGGATGACTCCTTCACATATTTTTAGTGCGGTGTAATCATCATCGGTCAGCTTCTCTCCTTTTAGATCCTCTGCGGGCAGGAGTAAACAAATGAATAGAAGAAATAAAGCAGAAACTAAGAATAACTTAAGAGACATTTTCATAGTCCTTCTCCTCCTATTGTGATACTTTATAAACGAAACATGATCATAAAAGGTTTCAGGGATTTGCAATGGATGCCTCCCCCTGCACCGATATCAAGTATCTCGCCCGCCTCAGAGGCATAATGGAAAAGAACTTTATGTTTTCCTTGGTGTCAAACAGGTCGTATAGATGAGCACATTTCTCATAGGCTTTGTCGTATGCCGAATTCTTTACTCCTGTTGACTCAGTAGAGAGTTTACATGTTCAGCCTGGACAAAAAAGGTGAAACGATTGTTGCTAGTGAAACTTCACGCACGATTTCTGTTCATCCGCTGATTGAACCGGGATATTCGTCTTCCTGAAAAGGAGTCTGTCTGAGCTTTTTGAAATAGCGCATTTCGTTTTGCAAAAACTCTGCTCGGGCCTTGTCCTCAGCAGTCCACTCATCTTTAGAAAAGACGACTACATCAAAAGAGGTCCCCTTTTCGAAATCATATTCCTCAGTAGCAATTCCGACTACAGTGGTCTGATCTGGGTGGTAACCCCTGACCACAAAACAACGATTAGCAAGTTCGGCGCGTCTTTGGCTATTGTCATACCCGTGAGGGCGTTGCAAAAACACATAAGGTACGCCAGAGGGTGATTGGAAATATCGTGATCTAATCTTGTTGCCTTGCACCGAACGTATGAACTCCGCGAGACTCTTGCTCAAGACCCAGCGACTCAATCGGTTCTCACGAGCCATGATACGAAGTACTCGATCGACATCAGACAGAGAATTTCCCACCTCCAATTTGCCTTCATAGAAGCTGTCACATATATATTCAATGAGCCTATCCCACAGGTAACTATGTTTATCTTCTTGTTTCTTCCGTTGATATTCGGGGCGCTGAGTAAAACCAGCCCACAAACCATCGTCTACGAGGACGGAATCCCAATTCGCTGGAAAGGTACGGTCGTTTTCCAGGTAACGCGCTAGTAAATTCTCTTCGCCCCCAAGAAGGGTGATCTTCACCCCCTTGTGATACAGTGCCTCTTTGTCATGCAGGTATTTCACAAAATCACAGATGGTATCGAGTTCTGCCATCACAATGTCCAGGCATGCTTCGTCAAAAACGTGTACGAAACCCTTACCGAAGTCGGCAGACGGAATCGGCACCTCTCGTCCGCCTCCAAGCGCAACAACCACCCTATGCAGTCTTCTAGAGGATGACCGGGGGAAAGGCAGCCCGGGTTTCCCATCCTTTGTGATAACACTTTTATTCTTAGTAATCCAGCGTTCCGCCCCGTAAATGTCTCTTGCTGGCCTCTGAACAGTTCGTCTCCGCCATCTTTCCCAATTCACCACGATGTCTCTATTGTCGGTGACTCCGACTTCTTTCACAGAAAAAATTATTACGTCCGGCTCGCAAACCACAAGAATGTCGCAGAGTTCCTTGCCGGGGTTTTTACCTTGCGGATTGGGATAGCTCCACAACGACAAAAACGATTTCGTGCAAAGTCTATATACAAATTCTTCGGCCTTATTCATATCAATCCTGCTGGCTTCGGGAATTCCCCCGCCTTTGGCGGGATCTGGCGACTATTCCCGAAGCATCAAAACTTCTCCACATGTTCATATAGATGGGGCAACTTGTCTTGTCGGAGTCTGAACTTCGTGCCGTGGTTGTGGCCGGTCCGGGCGTCGAAATCCACAAGGACAGACCCTTCTTCGATAGCCTTCAAAAAGCTTTCTAAGGAGAACCTTTGCAGGATCATGATTTCTCTGTACCAGAAATGCTCACTTCGCCCTTCTATCTTCACCTCGGCACGTATGTAGAAACAATTTAACAGCTTTGTCCCCGCCTTATGAAATAGGTCATCAAAGCCCCAATAGGGTTGAGGATTCAATTCGTCCAGATCAACCCGGCTCTCAACGGACTTCAGCCACAGGGAATGTCTGTCCGCCACAGCATTCGCATCAAAGGAGATCAAAACCTTCCGAGCATTACGATCAACCACAACTTTGAAGCCTCTATCGGTACTCGATAAACCATTGATCGTCTGGCGAAAACTCATCTCATCAGGGATAGACTGATGCTCCCAGCCGTATAGAGGCAATAACATTTTCGGAACAAATCCAACAGCACGTGGGGAGGGCTCCATGTGAAAAAGCGTCGTCAACGAAGATGTGCCGATCCGTTGGCACTTTAGCTCCCATTCGGCCGCGTTCGGGATAGGTAGATTGTTCTCTTCTATACCGAGGAGATCCTCCAACGTATTCCCTATTCCCCCGACATTTCCAGGTCGGTTGTTGGCAATCCATCCTCGCCTCCTGATTTCTTTCAACTTGTCTATCAGGTCTTCTTTTGAATACAAGTCCATGAACGAACCATTATCCTTTGGGTTTCTTGGTTGTTTTCGGTGGCCGCCAAAAGTCTAACAGGTATTCAAAAGTCACCCCCATCGTAATGTAATTGCTGGGCCAACCAAAAATTCCAATCCGGTTGACAAGATTTGTCCTATCCCAGATTATTATATTTCTGAGTTCATACCCGCGTCTTCTCAATTCTTCGATTAGCGAAACATGAATGGTAATTCTTTTGTTTTCCCACCACATGTCGGGGACGTTGATAACGCAGTGTGCCTTGGGCCGAAGTAATGGTAATAAGGCCTCAAAGATGTCACCCATGGCATGGGTGTATTCATCAAGGTCCATAGTCCCGAGATCCCTCGGATCCTGCGAATACTGCTCGACCTTGCCCAGTTGCTCGTTATCCCTGAATCTCCGGGATTTGTTCTTTCGAGGTCTATTCAACAGATTTGCGTAGGGAGGAGACGTCCATATTAGACTGATAGTCTCAGGCTCAAAATACTCTGCTATGTGCCTAGCATCATCGTGAATGGCAATCTGCTGCACATCGTTAAAAACGCTCCCTTGTGAGAGCCGTTGCCCACACAACTCAATATACCTCCCGAGGAGGTCAAAGCCAACCGCACTCCGATTAACATCTGCTGCAGCAACGAGGGTAGTGCCACTGCCAACGAATGGGTCTAGGACAAGTTCTCCCCGGTGAGTGAAAAGCTCAATAATCCTCCTAGCTAAAGAGATGGGAAAAGTTGCTGGGTGTACCTTCTTGTTGCGGATGTCTCTCGCCTCATAGTTAAACTGCCACACGCCCAGTTGACGCTTCAGCCATTCCTTTGCAGTTAAGCAGTTAATATGGGTAGGTCCGCATTGGCAAGTTCTCTGATGACCAATAGGCAGCTTGCGCCTATGAAGCGGACTTTCCACACGTATTACAGTGGTTAATTCGCAAGTAGGCATGTTCCAAGTCCTCCCCTTATCTGCTTCTCACAAGCATTGCACGTGGTTCCGAGAACCACAAGCCCCCTCGTACACCTTGACGTTTCGTGCGTGGCAATTCCCAGACAAACGAAATTTTACCGCCCAAATTAATTGAGTGCCGCGCATTCAAGACGGCCCACTATTATTTACAGATTTTTTGCCCAAAAAGCAACCAAAATTTTGCGTTTACTTCAACCTTTAAATCTATCGAGCCCTCAAGTAAAGTTTCTTCACGACTCAGTGCAAGCGGTTGCGAAATCCAAATTTCACCGCACCTTGCCTCTGGCAAGCGAGGCAAATATGCCACCGAAACAAAGGGCGGTAAAAATTATGAAGGCACACTTGGCGCTTCTCAAGAAGGCTGGGTAATTCTCGGGTGTAATTTCTGCCCTCCCGATGTATACGGCAAATACCAGCATGGCAATACCCATGCTCAACATCTGCCCGGTCAGGCGCATGGTTCCCACCGTGGCGGCGGCTACTCCGTAAGATCTCTTTTGAACAGAACTCATAATTGCATTGGTATTGGGAGACGAGAACAAAGCCAAGCCAAATCCAATGACAATCAAACTGGTGATGACAAATCCTATACCGGTGTTTTGGGCCAGGAAGGTGAACAGGAAAAGCGCGACCATTGTGAACGCCATTCCAACAGAAGCAACTACTCTCGGTTCAATTTTGTCCGAAAGCCTGCCGGCAAGAGGGGAGAAGAGAGCCATTATCACAGGTTGGCATACCAGAATTGTGCCTGCCTGCTGAGGAGTAAGCGCCTTGGTATACTGCAAATAAAGGCTCAAAAGAAAAGTCACGGCAAAGGTGGCACCATAATTAATCAATGCCGCTAAATTAGAGAAGGCAAAGACTCTGTTGTTTCTGAAGAGATTTATATTCAAAACCGGACTTTCCGCCTTTATCTCCCATTTGATAAATGCCAAAAGTCCCAAGACACCCAAACCGATCAGCCAGGCACCGGATATGGCTGGCAAAAGAGTGAAACCATACATCATGGCCGGAAGCGAGACTGCATATATTATGGATCCGACAAAATCAAACTTCTCTCCTTTTGCCCCAGCCCATTCTCCCTTCAATTTCCATAAGGTAAAAGCAATGATTATCAAGCTTAGAGGTACGTTTAAGAAAAAAATACTTCTCCAGCCGAGCTGTTGAGTCAAGAACCCACCAAAAAAAGGTCCTAAGGAAAGCCCTGAATAAACTGCCGCAACGTTTATTCCCAAAACTTCCCCCCTCTCACTGGCAGGAAATACTGAGGTAAGAATTGCTATTCCGGTGCCAAAGATCATAGCGCCTCCGATTCCCTGCAAAATTCTGAAGGAAATAAGTAAGATGACAGAAGGAGCAACTGCCGAAAGAAAAGACGAAACAGCATAAGTTAATATGCCATAAGTGAAAATCCTTTTCCTTCCATGTATATCTGCTATCCTTCCAAAGGGGAGGAGAAACATTGCCGCGGCTAAAAGATAGGAGGTGGCAACCCAACCCAACAAAACCGCATCCATTGCAAACTCCCTGCCGATGGAGGGAAGCGCGATGTTAACCGAGGAGCCCATGAAGGGGGTAAGAAAAGAGGACAACGTGGCGACAAGTAATGCCGCCCTTTTAGTTGCAGCGTCATTCATACTCGTCTTATTGATCATAACTGATTTGAAAAAGCATAAAGCGGAATCTCAGTGAACGTTTTCGGGCTTTGCGAAATGCGAAGCATTTGGGAAAATCAAGCACAATGGAGTTTAGCTTCTCGAGAATTGCGTTAAAGATTTTCCTCTCTAATTCAACCAGTCTAAGCCGTTATCGGAAGCTAAACTAAGTATCATTTCATCTTTTTTCTTTTAGCAACTCCGCCCATTGTTTGTCAATCCAATGCTCGATGCCCTTCTCTTTAATCTCTCTCAACTTTTCGATACAGTGAAATTTTATAACACCCGGATTGCTTTTCAATGTATCGCAAGGGAATTCAGAACACTGGTTACAAAGATCAAAACCTTTCTGAAAGCAACATTGCCGAATCGGGCACCTGTCCTCTTTTGGGGTTTTTGCAATTTCTGTTTTGCAACCGGAGCATATTCCCGATTGAGCAAGGATTTCCAAGCCAATTTTCAGAGTCTCTCTGTCGGCTTTTCCATTAAGAAGTTTTTTGAATCCGTATTCTTCCATCATATCTTTAGCCGACTGAAAAATTCTTCGTATTTTTCCTGTGAACCAATCGCAGAGATGACAGTATGAACCACAGAATGAGACATATCTCTTTTTTTCCTCTTCGTAATTCATAAATTTAACCTCCATTCACAGGCAAATCATCTTCTTGATTTTTACTTCACGGCGGGATATGCGTATGCTCGTGTGAGTGCATACGCACATTCATACGAAAATTCCCGCCTCCATTGAAAGTCAACTACCACCATCTCAAGATGGTGGCTTGTTTTTCCCCGCCTTTGGCGGGATTTTCAACCTGAGGCCGTAGGATGACAACGATGAAGCTCACGGGGGGCACTAGAGCGTAGATCTCTTTCGTCAAGCAGTCCTACGGACATGCTTGACCTACGAGCTAAAGTTAATAGATAAACAAACCCCAAATGAATTAGACCTCCATTTGATCGTTGACAATTACGGCACCCATAAACATCAGAAAGTAAAAAACTGGCTGAAACGGCATTCGCGCTTTCATCTTCATTTTACTCCCACAAGCTCTTCTTGGTTAAATCAAATTGAAATCTGGTTTGGAATTCTTACTTCCAGACGCATTCGCCGTGGAACCTTCACAAGTGTCAAGGAACTCATAGATGCCATTGAACAATACATTGAAGCCAATAATAAGAATCCGAAACCATTTATATGGACAAAAACCGCAGATGAAATCCTTACCAAGTTACATAATTGTAAAGATACTTCAGTTACAAGACACTAGATATTGAAAATGGATTCATCGTTTAATGTAAATAGTAGGTTGGACCGGAGCCCCGTGTTCCTGACTTATCTTGGTGTCAGGTGCTCGGACGAAAATCCTATCTTTAGATATTCCGCTTCCTCCCTTACCCTCAGTCACTTTGTCGTTCATCATGGCTCCTCAGTGAACGGCAATTTAAACTACGAGCACAATATAGCAATGCCCGCTAACAGGTCAAGCGAAATTTTCCCGTTTCCTGTGCCCGTTAGGTTAGAGAGTCTGTCAAGCAGGCTCCGCCATGCTTGACCTACCACTCTGGGGGCCCGACAGGCACATACAAAGATCATCTTATAAATTTTCTGGTCAAGGTTACCACAAATAACACCAAAAGAACCCAGCCCAGAGCTCCCTCGATCATTGAAAGAGTTCTAAATTTAAAAAGTTTGATCTTCCTAGTATTAATGAGAAATTCATCCGTAGGATACCAGTCTGGAACAACACCAATGATAAAAGTTTGGAAACTGAAATAGAAGGCGTAACGCCATCTTTTTCTAAAGCTTCTACAAGCGCCTTGACGTATTCTTCGTCTTCTTGGATTCCCGAATTCTTTTTCAATTTCTTTAATGCCGTTGGATTTAGTATAAAAGAGCGTAAAAATCAAAATAATACCTATGCTCAAAAATAATATGTTCCAAGGCCTTACCCCATATCCGCAAGGTAGTTGTAAGACCCAATATTCAAAGTACCTTCGCAACCAGGATTTTTCTCTTCTTTCTTGATCTTTTAAAAACAGATAAGCTCCATCAGCATCATCTAACTGTCTTTGTACTTCAAAGTATTTCATAAATTTTAATACAAAAGGAGCCTCACCGTAAGAAAGATGCCCTTCAAGTTGTTTCCATTTTATATAGAAATTCTTCAATTCTTTGAGCCGGAAATCCACTTTCTTTTGAAATTCCGCTTCTGAAAAGTCACAAAATCCTCCAAACGAGGCATTCCGAAAGGAAGCAGATCCACTAAATAATGCCCGGGAAAAGGAAGCAAATGTGGTAAAGGTGGCTTTGACAAAGGAAGCATGGCCACTATCACCAATAGTAGTTGAAGAAAATAAGGCGAGTCTATTGAAGGTGGCACCGTCAAAGTAGGCAAATCTCCTGAAAGTGGTTCCCATTAAATCGGCGTCCCCACTGAAAGCAACACCCCGGAAATCAGCATTTTTACTAAAGATGCACCAAAGAAAGTAACTGTCCCCACCAAAGGTGGCTCCACTAAAGCAAACCGAGGATGAAAAATAGCAATCGCGGAAAAGGACGATGTCCTTAAAAGTATTGTGTCTGAGTTGTATCATGCTATTTATTGTATCCGGTCTTTTTGGTTCGCCTACTTTTATAAGGGGACCAAATATTTCACAGCTATCAATTTTAATATCCTCTCCACGGTCGATTGCGGCGATTATGCTATCTGCCGGAATCTTGGAACCGGGTGGCCAGGTTTTGGCGTTTGAGTCTTGTTTCCAGGCGATTAAAGTAATCAAGATCAGTAGACCAACAAATAGAATTCTTTTGAACATTTCAGATTCCCTCCCACTTTGGAGTTTAAGGTCGTAGGGACAGCCCTTGCCCAGACGGGCACGTCCGTGTTGCTGTCCTCATCAGGGTTAGGACAGAGACACTTCTCCCGCCAAAGGCGGACTCAGTGCAGGCAAGCCCTGTCTTTACGTGCTCTCATCGTCATGAGATCGTAGCTGTCCTTCTTACTTACAATTCAAAGACATAATTAACCGCTTGGCTTTGGAAAGTCAAAGAAAATGTTAGCGTTAGCAATAAATGGGAAAAATTGTTAAAATCTTAACTCTGGATGATTTGAAGCGTATACTATTTATGGAAGCCTGTTTAGGGTCTAAAAAGCGAATGACGAAAAAAATTTTTTAGTAGTTCAAACAACCCCAAACTATAATGAGTAGTATATGTTGTGGAAAGAGAAAATTTTATAAAAAACACTTGACAAGCAAGGGTTAAATTATTATTATGAGAATGCCGATAATAGATATGGATAAAGACGGTTAGGCAGAATTCGGCAAGCGGGTAGATTTTGAGAGAAAAAATTTATAAAGAATTTACTTGACAAATACCGGAAAGCAAGTTAAATTGAAAGTCTGCCGTAAAAACGGGTATTTGTCGGCAGACTTTTTTGTCTTAGATTCTTCCTTAGAAGAAGGAAGAGTTGATCTCTGAAAACTAAATAGCGTGCATGAGCAAAGAAAGAAGGATCGATTCCGAAAAAGAGTAACAAATCCTTGCGAACAAACCAATGAAGAAAATAATTTTTTTATGGAGAGTTTGATCCTGGCTCAGAACGAACGCTGGCGGCGTGCTTAATACATGCAAGTCGTACGAGAAAGTTCTGCTTATACAGAGGGCGAGTAAAGTGGCGAACGGGTGCGTAACACGTGGGTAACCTACCTTGAAGTTGGGGATAAGCCCTCGAAAGGGGGTCTAATACCGGATAATTTCCCCAGAGGACATCCTCTGGGGATCAAAGGTTGCCTATATTTATAAGCTATCGCTTCAAGATGGGCCCGCGGTCCATTAGCTTGTTGGTGAGATAAAAGCTTACCAAGGCTACGATGGATAGCCGGCCTGAGAGGGTGTACGGCCACACTGGGACTGAGATACGGCCCAGACTCCTACGGGAGGCAGCAGTAGGGAATATTGCGCAATGGGCAAATGCCTGACGCAGCAACGCCGCGTGGGTGATGAAGTTCTTCGGAATGTAAAACCCTGTCAGAGGGGAAGAAACTTCCCGGAACGAATAATCCCGGGGACTGACGGTACCCTCAGAGGAAGCTCCGGCCAACTCCGTGCCAGCAGCCGCGGTAATACGGGGGGAGCAAGCGTTGTTCGGAATCACTGGGCGTAAAGGGTGTGTAGGCGGGCGGGCAAGTCGGACGTGAAAACTCCAGGCTTAACCTGGAGCTTGCGTTCGAAACTGCCTGTCTTGAGTACGGGAGAGGAAAGTGGAATTCCTGGTGTAGCGGTGAAATGCGTAGATATCAGGAGGAACACCGGTGGCGAAGGCGGCTTTCTAGCCCGATACTGACGCTGAGACACGAAGGCTAGGGGAGCAAACAGGATTAGATACCCTGGTAGTCCTAGCGGTAAACGTTGGGCACTAGGTGTTGTCCCTTAACCGGGGCAGTGCCGCAGTTAACGCATTAAGTGCCCCGCCTGGGGAGTACGACCGCAAGGTTGAAACTCAAAGGAATTGACGGGGGCCCGCACAAGCGGTGGAGTATGTGGTTTAATTCGACGCAACGCGAAGAACCTTACCTGGGCTTGACATGCACCGGAAAGCTCAAGAGATTGAGCCCCCCAGCGATGGGTCGGTGCACAGGTGCTGCATGGCTGTCGTCAGCTCGTGCCGTGAGGTGTTGGGTTAAGTCCCGCAACGAGCGCAACCCCTGTTCTTAGTTGCCACCCCCGAGCAATCGGGGAGCACTCTAAGGAGACTGCCAGTCATAAGCTGGAGGAAGGTGGGGATGACGTCAAGTCCTCATGGCCCTTATGTCCAGGGCTACACACGTACTACAATGGCCGGTATAGAGGGTCGCAAAGCCGCGAGGTGGAGCCAATCCCCAAAACCGGCCTCAGTTCAGATTGAAGTCTGCAACTCGACTTCATGAAGGAGGAATCGCTAGTAATCGCGTATCAGCAGGTCGCGGTGAATACGTTCCCGGGCCTTGTACACACCGCCCGTCAAGCCATGGAAGCTGGAAGTACCCGAAGTCGTTTCTCTAACCTTTCGGGGAGGAGGACGCCTAAGGTAAAGCCGGTGACTGGGGCTAAGTCGTAACAAGGTAGCCGTAGCGGAAGCTGCGGCTGGATCACCTCCTTTCTAAGGAGTTATTTACAAGGTGTGTAAAACTCTTTTCAGACTCATCCTTCAACCTTGTGCTTGTGCACGCTATTGAAAAATAAAATTTAATCTGACCAGATAGGTTTATGGTAATTGTTCATGGTTCCCCTAACTGAAACTTAAAACCGTGAACCATTCACTGTGAACCGTGAACCAATTCCCGTGGGCCTATAGCTCAGTTGGTTAGAGCACTGTGCTGATAACGCAGGGGTCGGTGGTTCGACTCCACCTAGGCCCACCAGGAAGGCGGTTGATGGTTCATAGTTCACGGTTCATAGCAAAAGCAAAACCTAAAACATAATGAACTATGAACTATTTTCTATGAACTGATCTCAATAGTAACCAGTGGTAGACGGTTCATAATTCGCAGTGGGTATATCTTTCACTACGAACCATGAACCACGAACTACGAATTGAATTAATACGGGGATATAGCTCAATTGGGAGAGCACCGGCTTTGCAAGCCGGGGGTTACCGGTTCGATCCCGGTTATCTCCACCAGACAGTCATTTGAATTTTGTTTTAGAATCACATATCGCGGAGCAACAAGCAAAAAGGGGCGATTCAGCTTTACTGGAGACTTAAGAAGAAGAGAAGACATGTAGGAGAAACTGGGAGAGCGCCCCGCCTCTGGCGGGGAGGTTACCGGTTCGATCCCGGTTATCTCCATAAGACGATAGAATCAAAGTTTTTAACGATATTTATTCGGTCTTGCTGAAGTCAAGGCTGAATTTGGTCTTTGACAACTTCATAGAGAACCAAAAAGCGGGCATCTTCAAAATTGTTTTGTGTGTCGCTTGGGATTGAAAGAATTCAGATCAAGTTACTAAGGGCATATGGTGGATGCCTTGGCACAAGAAGGCGATGAAGGACGTGGTAAGCTGCGATAAGCCTCGGGTAGTTGCAAACAAACTTAGACCCGGGGATCTCCGAATGGGGAAACCCGTCCTGAGTAATGTCGGGACATCCCCCTGGTGAATCCATAGCCGGGGGGAGGCGAACGAGGGGAACTGAAACATCTAAGTACCCTCAGGAAAAGAAAGTAAAAACGATTTCCCTAGTAGCGGCGAGCGAACGGGAAACAGCCCAAACCGGTTGGTACGTTAAAGCCTGCATGCGTTGTGCCGCCGGGGTAGTGGGATCTCGAAGGGATCTGAGTGCAGTCAGACCGGGGAGTTACAAATTTGTATCTTAGCCGAATAGTGTGGAAACACTAACCATAGATGGCGATAGTCCAGTAGGCGAAAAGATGCAAACTCCCTGTTTGAGATTCCCAAGTAGCACGGGACACGTGGAATCTTGTGTGAATCTATCCCGACCACGGGATAAGGCTAAATACTCTCTTGTGACCGATAGTGAACTAGTACCGTGAGGGAAAGGTGAAAAGTACTCCTGGCGGAGAGTGAAATAGAACCTGAAACCATATGCTTACAAGCTGTGGGAGCCTCGATTCTGAAGCCCTTAGGGAATCGGAGTCGGGGTGACTGCGTGCCTATTGAATAATGATCCGGCGAGTTACTTGTATGTTGCCTGGGTTAACCCAAACACTGGGTGAGCCGCAGCGAAAGCGAGTCCGAAATGGGCGATGAGCCGCAAGGCTAAGGTAGCATGCAGTAGACCCGAAGCCAGGTGATCTATGCATGGCCAGGATGAAATCCAGGTAAAACTGGATGGAGGTCCGAACCCACTTGCGTTGAAAAGCGAGGGGATGAGCTGTGCATAGGGGTGAAAGGCTAATCAAACCTGGAGATATCTGGTTCTCCCCGAAATAGTTTTAGGACTAGCCTCGGATAATAAAGTGACGGAGGTAGAGCACTGAATGGGCAAGGGACCCCACAAGGTTACCAACCCCAATCAAACTCCGAATGCCGTTCACTTGTTCTCCGGGAGTCAGGCAGTGAGGGATAAGCTTCATTGCCAAAAGGGAAACAACCCAGACTACCAGCTAAGGTCCCCAAGTGTGGGCTAAGTGACAAAGGATGTGGAATCGCTTAAACAACTAGGATGTTGGCTTAGAAGCAGCCATCATTTAAAGAGTGCGTAAATGCTCACTATTCTAGCGGCTCCGCGCCGATAATTCACGGGACTAAGCCTACCACCGAAGCTGTAGACTGAGGCAGTTCGGAGAGCTGTTGGCAGAAGGCTTTCGAGCTTTTTGCTTTTCGGATTTCCGGCAAAAAACTGCTTCAGTGGTAGGGGAGCATTCCATAGTAGGTTGAAGTTCCGTCGTGAGGCGGGATCGACGAGATGGAAGAGATTATGCCGGAACGAGTAGCGATAATGTCGGCGAGAAATCGACACACCGAAAACCTAAGGTTTCCTGAGGAAGGCTAATCCGCTCAGGGTAAGTCGGCCCCTAAGCCGAGGCCGAAAGGCGTAGGTGATGGGAAAGGCGTCAAAATTCGCCTACCACCAGGAAAGCGTTTGAGTGAAGGGGTGACGCAAAAGTGAAGACCAGCCAGGTGTTGGATGTCCTGGTCTAAGCCGGTAGAAGTTCTCGACAGGCAAATCCGTCGAGATTTACTTCGAGAGGTGATGGGGAGGGCGCAAGCCCACAAACTGGTCCTAATCATGTTGCCGAGAAAAACCTCTAAACGAGCTTTTCAGGTGACCGTACCGCAAACCGACACAGGTAGGTGAGGAGAATATCCTAAGGTGCTCGAGAGAACCCTCGTTAAGGAACTAGGCAAATTGGCCCCGTAACTTCGGAAGAAGGGGTGCCCCTGGTATGTGCCCCGAACTTGCTTCGGGGTGCAGAATGGGGTCACAGTAAAGAGGCCTGGGTGACTGTTTACTAAAAACATATGTCTCTGCTAAGCTTCTCAAGGCGAAGTATAGGGACTGACACCTGCCCGGTGCTGGAAGGTTAAAGGGAGGGGTTAGTCCCGCCTTTGGCGGGATGAAGCTCTGAACTGAAGCCCCAGTAAACGGCGGCCGTAACTATAACGGTCCTAAGGTAGCGAAATTCCTTGTCGGGTAAATTCCGACCTGCACGAATGGTGTAACGACTTGGGCGCTGTCTCAACGAGGGACTCGGCGAAACTGTAGTAGCGGTGAAGATGCCGCTTACCCGCATCGGGACGGAAAGACCCCGTGAACCTTTACTATAACTTGACATTGGGTTTTGGTACTGCATGTGTAGCATAGGTGGGAGACACAGAAGCTGGCCCGCCAGGGTCGGTGGAGTCGCCGTTGAAATACCACCCTTGCTTTATCGGGATCCTAACCTTGACCCCTGAATCGGGGCCGGGAACAGTGTCAGGCGGGTAGTTTGACTGGGGCGGCCGCCTCCTAAACTGTAACGGAGGCGCCCAAAGGTTCCCTCAAGCTGGATGGTAATCAGCTGTAGAGTGCAAAGGCATAAGGGAGCCTGACTGCGAGACCTACAAGTCGAGCAGATGCGAAAGCAGGGCTTAGTGATCCAACGGTTGTGCGTGGAAACGCCGTTGCTCAACGGATAAAAGGTACTCCGGGGATAACAGGCTTATCTCCTCCGAGAGTTCACATCGACGAGGAGGTTTGGCACCTCGATGTCGGCTCATCGCATCCTGGGGCTGGAGAAGGTCCCAAGGGTTTGGCTGTTCGCCAATTAAAGCGGTACGTGAGCTGGGTTTAGAACGTCGTGAGACAGTTCGGTCCCTATCTGATGCGGGCGCAGGATATTTGAGAGGAGCTGTCCCTAGTACGAGAGGACCGGGACGGACGAACCTCCAGTGTACCAGTTGTCTCGCCAGAGGCATGCGCTGGGTAGCTGTGTTCGGAAGGGATAAGCGCTGAAAGCATCTAAGCGCCAAGCCCACCTCAAGACTAAATATCCCTCCCCCGCCTTCGGGCGGGGGACTTAAGGCTCCCGGTAGATTACCGGGTTGATAGGTCGCAGATGTAAGTCCAGTAATGGATTCAGTCGAGCGATACTAATCAGCCGTGCGACTTGATCTAAATTCTTTCTTTTAATCCTAAACGATACAGATTAGATGCTCCTTTTTGGTCTCTCTATGAATTTGTCGAAAAATTTTGCGAAGAAAGAATTTGGTTTGTGGTTCGTAGTTCATGGTTCGTAGCAAAACCCCTCCCTACCTCAAGGTGGGGAGGGGTAACCACAAACTAATAACCAAAATTTTTCTTTCAAGGAAAATTTTCCGGCGGCCTTAGCGAGAGGGAAACACCTGTTCCCATTCCGAACACAGAAGTTAAGCCTCTCAGCGTCGATGGTACTGCTTGGGTAACTGGGTGGGAGAGTAGAACGCTGCCGGGATAAAATTTGAAATCCCGACTCAAATGAGTCGGGATTTTTTTGTTGACAACCCTCCTTTCAATTGGCAATATTAGTTCTGAATGATACTCTTAAGAATTCGCGGTACAGTAGGTAACGGACACCTTGTCCATCACTATATGTTTCCGTAACTGATGAATAAGACATGACTCAACTGTCAGAAGCGCAGGGTACCTGACCTACGAAGCAAATCAAAAACTGGAGCAACTAATGAGTGAATTTAAAAGACCGATTCTCTTTTATATTATTTGGATTCTTTCAATACTAATAATAATTGCCACGCTCATTTCTAAGTGTGAAGTTATTGAGGATAATCGGCGATTTATACTCCTCCTCTTACTAATTGGTATTTTATTCCTCCCATTTCTCTCTAGCCTCAGTATTGGAAATCTGTTTAGAATTGATCTAAGGAAAATTGGGGAATCAATTGATAAATTAAGAGAGACTGTTTTAAATGTTCTTCAATCAAATGTTCAAAATAAACAAGAAGTAAACATTTTCCCCTTAAAGACTCCAGATGACCGAAGTGAACAAATAAGAATAGAATTAAGATCACAGCGATACGCTGAGCAGGCGTACAGTCTATTCAAGCAAGGTCGAATTTTGGAATCGATAGAATTCTATCACAAATCTTTTGAATGGGATAATAACAATTGGGTAGCAGCATTTTTCTTGGGATTCTTGTATTTATCATTGAACGATTATAAAATACCGGATGAAAAATTGGGAATTGATAAATTAGAAAGATTATCAAGATCAGTTTTTTACTCTTCAATAGCTACGATAAATGATCCGAATCATTATATGCAATTCATGAATCTTGGAATTGCACAAGGACATTGGGGTGAGTCTAGAATGTTGACATTGGCGTTAAGAAACCTTGAAAAGGCTTACAATATGTTAGACTACGATCCAAATGTCAAGAATGCTCCCAAATTGTTTTTAAACAAAGGTAAGTGTAGAAGCTTTATGGGTGAGTTCTCCGAATCGTTAGGTGATAAGGATAACGCTAGAAGATATAGAAAGGAAGCAATAGATATTCTGAAAAGCTGTCCTCAACCAGTGCCAAAAGATAGGGACCGTTGGCTTAAACAAGCAGAAGATGCATTACAAAGGTTAACGTGATCTCACGTTGGTAACGGACGCCTCGTCCGTTATCCCGCCAAAGGCGGGACCAGGATGAATCCGTTACCATATAATGGGCGTCACGGACGAGTTTCTCACCTCTCCCCCTTTGTCCCCTTCAGGGTGAATCCCTTCAGGATGAACCCCTCTCCACAGGTGTGGAGAGGGGGAGATCGAAGATCCGTAGGACAGGGGGTGAGGTCCTTATTTCGAGGTGAACTATGAAAAAAAAGAATCCCTGGGTGGCAGCAATCTTGAATTTGCTGTTCCCCGGAATAGGTTTTGCCTATTTGGGCTCAGCCGCTCTCATTCTGGCGGGAATCATTCTTTTTATTTCCGACTTGGGTATTGAGATCATTTACTACAAGCATACTGTGGGAATGGCTTCAAATCCATCGTATTGGGTCTGGTCTGTACTGGGCGCTTTGTCGTTGGCTGTTATCACGTTTGCTTTGACAAAGATTCTCAATAAAGGCATCAAGGGAAAAAAGGGAAACTCTACCAAAGTTTAGTAGATCAAACATGCCTGTAGGCTGATTGACAATTCCTTTGTTTGTCGAGCAGGCTTTGCCATGCTCGACCTACGACTATAATCACGTTTGCTTTGACAAAGATTCTCAATAAAAGCATCCAGGGAAAAGAGGAAAACTCTACCAAAGTTTAGTAGATCAAACATGCCTGTAGGCTGATTGACAATTCCTTTGTTTGTCGAGCAGGCTTCGCCATGCTCGACCTACGACTATAATCACGTTTGCTTTGACAAAGATTCTCAATAAAAGCATCCAGGGAAAAGAGGAAAACTCTACCAAAGTTTAGTAGATCAAACATGCCTGTAGGCTGATTGACAATTCCTTTTTTGTCGAGCAGGCTTCGCCATGCTCGACCTATGACTCTTCTTTGCGAGTTAATTCTATCACCATCACGTCAGGGAGGTGCCAGAAAACGGATTGGTGGTCCCCAGGTGCCTGCTCCCCTGCTTACGCGCAGGTATGAACCATTCTCCACTGTTGGTAACGGACGAGGCGATCCTCTGACCGTGACGAACAGAGTTTGCTCTGCTCCCCCTCACCCCCGCCTGTGGCGGGATCTTCGACCTTGCCCTCTCCCCTTTGGGGAGAGGACTAAGGCGAGGGGTTAGCTCCTCACTTCTTCCCTACTGCCCATTCCGGTGCGCAAGTTCAATTACTATAACATCCGGTGGCGCCAGAAAACGGATCGGTGGTCCCCAGGTGTCTGCTCCCCTGCTTACGCGCAGGTATGAACCATTCTCCACTGTTGGTAACGGACGAGGCGATCCTCTGACCGTGACGAACAGAGTTTGCTCTGCTCCCCCTCACCCCCGCCTGTGGCGGGATCTTCGACCTTGCCCTCTCCCCAGGAGGAGAGGGAAGTCGGTTTCCTCTCCCCTTTGGGGAGAGGACTAAGGTGAGGGGCTAGCTCCTCACTTCTTCCCTACTGCCCATTCCGGTGCGCAAGTTCAATTACCATAACATCCGGTGGCGCCAGAAAACGGATCGGTGGTCCCCAGGTGCCTGCTCCCCTGCTCACGCATAAATAAGAGCCATTCGAAAGCTTCAAACATCCTTCGTCAGTGGGATAAACCAATCGGGTGATAAGACTGGCAGGAAATATCTGTCCTTTGTGAGCATGTCCTGAAAGCTGAAGGTCAAAATAACCTAAAGAAACCTCATCCACAACGGGTCTGTGTTTGAGAAGTAAGGTAAAGTTTTCTTGGGGAAGTTCTGAGAGCAACTTCTTTTCTGAAATATCTTTGAAAAGACCAAAGGGCTTGCCCGCCGGATCATCAACGCCAGCAATATTTAAGAATCCCTCAACAGTTATCCCATCCGCCCGCAGAATAGTAAATCCTGCATCTTTTGTAAAAGCCAACGCTCTGTCAAGCCCGGCATAAAATTCGTGATTTCCTGTTATGGCGAATTTGCCATACGGTGGGTCAATTTCCCTCAAGAGTCCCACCAACTCGGTCAGGTTGCACATCTCTCCATCCACAAGGTCACCTGTCGATACCAGTATATCAGGGTTTTCCTTTTTGACTATATCCAGAATCTTCTTCAGCCTTTCTCCTCCCACCATCACTCCCAGATGAATATCAGAAATCTGAACGATCTTCAGCCTGCCGACTTCTTCAGGAATTTTAGAGGTTTTAATTGTCATCCTCTCGGTGTGAATATCCCTTGCTTCAAAATAGCCGTAGATAGTTATAAATATCGATAGCATAAAAGGTATGAGAAAATGATAGGATGTTACGCTGGTTACGATTGACAAATTCTTTCCAGTTATGAGTCCCGCCAAATAGACGAGAAGTCGACACAGGTCAATCACGATTGAAATGGAGAAGAATAAAAAAAGAATCCCCATCCAGGTGTATCCGATGTAAGCCATCACACGGACAACATATTCAAGTCCAGACTGCTCAAATACACGTATCAAGATGGGAGCGAAGACCATTAACACCAAGAAGGGCAGAACAAAAATACTGGTCTTTGTGCCAAAGCCCAAAGCCGTCTTCGCCTTCAGAAACATATAAAGATGAAGCCCACCGTAAATCAGCAGAAAGATCAGCAAAAAGAGGATCATAGTTAAGGTTGATCGAGCCACCGCAGGTTACCCGTCATTAGAATGTTTAACTAATACAAACGCATTTGCGTATGCTCGTATGAGTGCATACGCACATTCATGCAAATATTTCTGAAGCGAAGCTCCCCCCTCTCCCCCGTGAGGCTGTGTCACAATTAACTGCAAGAGGGTATAAACATTCATTCTTTGACATAAAAACAGAAAAAAAGCTGAAATTTGTACAATTGTTAGTTAGTAAGAAGCAAAGCACTCAAAAGTATTCCGCCAAAAATCTTTGGCGGATCTGCCTATGGCAGAAACCAATGCATCATATGCTCTCACCGGATCATCCGGGCTAACGTATTCTTCAATGCTTTTGGGGAATAATGTCCTATGATAACGATCACCATACCGATATGCCATAATATCACTCCTTCCTATGGAGGAATATTATATCATATTAGGAGAGTTTAGTCAATTCTTTGTATTCCCATGTCATAGAGCTTTCTCCCCTTATAATTATGACACAGCCTCATAGGGGAGAGGGGGACAAAAAGGGGTGAGGTAAAAAAAACAGCCAGCCTCCCGTCCCCAAAAGGCTGGCTGGTTGGGCGCCAAAACTTTGAAGTGTTTTTGGTGCCCAAGTTTCCTCATTATATTTATCAAAGCATGGGTGACAATTTGTGTCATGGGTAAAGATATTTTTTCAAAAAAATTTTCAATGGTTCTTTTGTAATTTTATGAAAGGCTACCTCCTTGGTTTGAAATCATTTTTGTATTATATATGATTTTGAGCCAAAAACCCAAAGGAGGTAGCAGATGCTTTATGTAGGCATGGACATTCACAAACGTTTTTCT
>Ga0315533_1001072_pt1 | contig 21651 bp, 22 predicted proteins | sample SalMarSW160130MG_FD_203081 | JGI IMG/M metagenome (GOLD analysis project Ga0315533, IMG submission 203081) | Salt marsh sediment microbial communities from the Plum Island Ecosystem LTER, Massachusetts, United States - Salt Marsh Sediment SW1601-30 ... | reverse complement strand
TGGAAGGAACCAAACGAGATTCTGGAGAGCAACTGGAGTTTATGTTGCGTCTCATTGAGGATTATAATCTTGCTTATGTTGAAGACCCTTTCCATGAGGACGACTTTGAAAGTTTTGCGGAACTCACAAAAAAAGTTGAAGATTGCCTCATCTGCGGCGACGACTTGTTTGTCACAAACCCTGAACGGCTAAATCAGGGCATAAAGATTTGTGCAGGGAACTCGATCATCATAAAAACGAATCAGGTGGGCACGCTCACAGACGCTTGGGAAACTACACGACTGGCGAAAAGAGCGCGTTACGTCCCGGTTATGTCCCATCGTTCTGGAGAAACAACTGATACACATATAGCTCACTTAGCCGTTGCTTTCTCTTGTCCGGTCATCAAGACTGGAGTGTTACACGGAGAGCGAGTGGCTAAAATCAACGAGCTAATCCGCATAGAGGAAACTCTTGGAAATAGAGCACAAATGTCAATATTATAGTTGGAGGAAAAAATCTTGTCCGAAAGTGAAGAAAAAATCGAAACATTCAGCGAGGAAGACCTTCTGTTACCCCAGGATACACTGTTGTCCGCGGGTGTTCATATAGGAACGAGAATGAGAACAAAAGACATGGAACAGTTCATATATCGAGTTAGAGCCGACGGCTTGTTCGTTTTGGACGTTAAAAAAACAGATGAACGTATACGAGTGGCTGCCAAGTTTCTAGCCCGATTTGACCCCTCAAAGATAGTGGCTGTAGCTGGAAGATTGTATGGGCAGTCTCCTGTAGAGAAATTCTGTGAAGTAGTTGGAGCAACGCCAATAGTTGGACGGTTCATCCCAGGAATGCTTTCAAACCCGCTTTACCCAAATCGCCTCGAACCTAGCGTAATAATACTGTCTGACCCCAAAGCTGATGTGCAAGCGGTGAAAGAAGCGGCTAGCATCGGAATTCCTGTGATAGCCCTCTGCAGCACTGACAACGATTTCTCCTTTGTAGACTTGGTGATTCCCACCAACAACAAGGGAAGACGGGCATTGGCAGTTATCTATTGGCTTCTAGCTAGGCAGATACTACGCGAGAGAGGCGAAATCCCCCCAGACGGAGACCTAAGTCAGTCAATCGAAGACTTCGAAATAAAGCTGACTAGAGAAAGACGGGAAGAAGAAGACGTTTGAAAATTAGGCCCGCGGCAGTCGCAGGTTCATGGTATGCTGGCACCCCCAACCGTTTACGTAAGCAGATAGAAGAAGTTTTTACGCATAGGCTAGGACCCGGAAGCCTTCCACAGATAGTAAAGGAAGGCCCTCGAAGCTTGGTTGGGCTTGTCGTTCCCCATGCGGGATACATGGCTTCTGGTCCTGTAGCCGCTCATGCATATTACAGTCTTGCGAAGGATGGAAAACCGGATGTTATAGTGATTTTTGGTCCCAACCATACTGGACGGGGAAGTGCGCTTTCGATTATGAATGAGGGTTTTTGGCGTACGCCTCTGGGCGATGTGGAGATTGACAGCGAAACAGCTGACCGGATTTTGCAGGCTTCTAGCATCATTGATGTGGATGAGATGGCGCATGTTTACGAGCATTCTATTGAGCTGCAGTTGCCCTTTCTTCAGTATCTGTACGGTTCAGACTTCAAGTTTGTTCCTGTCTGTTTTTTGATGCAGGATTTGGAGTCCAGCCGCGAAGTGGGAAAAGCTACTGCAAAAGCCTTGAAGGGAAAGAACGCTTTGGTTATTGCATCCTCTGACATGACCCACGATGAGCCTCAAGAGACTGCTGAAAAGAAGGACGGATTGGCTATAGAAGCAGCCATCAAGATGGATGAAGAACTATACTACTCCACTGTAGAATCTTATGCAATATCCACTTGCGGTTACGGTCCCACCATCGCCGCCATCACGGCAGCAAAGGAGTTAGGCGCCAAAAAGGCTAAGTTACTATGCTACAAAACAAGCGGCGACATATTCGGAGACTACCACTCCAGAATAGTTGGTTACGCTTCCATAGCATTCACGAAAAGCTAGTTAACGGAAACAGATTCTAGTCGATGCACTTGAAAAGAGTTTCATTCAGGGTGAGGTCCGCGCCAAGCTGATGTAAGTGCTAATGTTTTAGTGAAACTAAGTTAACTGTTTAGGTTTTGACTACTGTGAGTATGATACATACGTAACCGCTAATTCTTCCAAAAAGGGAACCGTCGTCTGTGGTAAGATATTTTTTCTCTAAATCTTCTGCTGTATAATGGGAGACGGCTTCAAATCCTCTTTCATTTAGAAATTGTTCAATTTTTCCTTCTTCAATTCCAAACTGGTATGGTTCCTCTGATTTTGTTACTGCTGTAACTATTTCTTTTGCACCATAGTATTCACAGGTTCCATCTATTACTGATTTGTAAATATAGTTGAAGGCGACAGTGCTTCCAGAAGAATTCTTACTGATGAAATCCAGCGTAGAGTCTACAGCTTCAGGGGTTAAATATTCTGTGACTCCTTCCCAAATAAAGAGAGTTTTCTGATTCTGTTTGAATCCTGCGTTGATCAAGACTTCACTAAGGTCTTCCTTGTTAAAATTGATTGGAACGAAGTGTAATTGTTTAGGTATAGAAACGTTAGATAACCTCAAATATTGTTTTTTGATTTGCTGTGTTGTAGGAACATCCAACTCGAAAATTTTTGTTTGATTTATGTAATCTTTAAATCGATAAGGTCTGGTATCGTATCCCGCTCCAAGGAATACAATCTGAGGATAATTCTCCACAAGAGCTTGCTTGAAAACATCATCAAAAAATTTGGTTCGGGCAATTAAATATTCGTAAGTTCCTGGTACCCTTCTTCTGGCCATTGGCAATGTTAGTCTATGGAATTTCAGCAGAAGACGGTCCCAACCTTTAAAAAAGATTTTAGCCAGATAATCGGGACCTCGAATTTGCTTATTCTTTTCCTTATTCGCACATGCACGAAAGAAACTAACAATTCCAGCGGTGCTGGATGGTTTTTGTTCGATAGATTGATTTTGTTCAATTGATTGATTACTCATGACATCTTCTCCTAATTAGGTGGAACAACTTGAGACATTATTTACCACAATCGCCTGTTAGATGGATCTTAATATAAATTTACAAGACAAGCTTGGTAAGTTAATTCTTGAAACAAGTGTGTGCATACAACGAGAAAAATTTTTGGTTATTAACTAACCTAAAAGTATTTTATTTTATCTTTTCTATTGTCTTGTGGGTTAGTTTCGATGGGAAGAGGTTCTGGCTTCGGAAAAGCCATCTTGTTCGGTGAACACTTTGTTGTTCATGGTGTACCTGGAATTGTTTCAGCAATTGATTCAGTAGCTGACGCAGAAGCGAAAAAAAATGGAAAAGGCATCACCGTAGAGGATGAGAGAAAGGGCGCAAAGGGTTACGCTGAAAAGAAACGGATGCAGCAAAAAGAGTCAATTGAAAGAACGCTTAAAGCAATGAACGTTGATCCGCAAAAAGTTTCTTTGAAAATCTGGTTGGGCGGAAACCTGCCTGGATTTAGCGGAATTGGCGCTTCTGCAGCAAGCAGCGTTGCGATTGCTAGGGCAATAGCAGAGGAGCTTGGAATGGATTTGTCCGATGAGAAGATTAATGAGGTTGCCTATGAAGCTGAGAAAGCTTATGCTGGAAACCCCTCAGGCATCGACAATACCGCAGCAACCTTCGGAGGCTTGATTTGGTTCAAGAAGAATTTAGGCGGGGGCGCAAACACGATCGAGAGGTTAAGCATACGGGAGCCAGTTGAAATAGTCATAGGAAACACTGGAATTGTGGCTAACACCAAGGCTATGGTTGCTGGCGTTGGGGAGCGAAAGAAACGGAATCCAGAGAAATACGGTGCATTGTTCAGGCAGGCAGAAGATTTGGCGTTCACAGCAAGAAAGGCTCTGGAAGCGTTTGATCTAAAACATGTTGGCAAATTAATGAACGAGAACCATCGCTTACTACAGGAAATCGAAGTCTCGTGCAAAGAACTGGACTATTTGGTTGACTTGGCTAGGGAGCAGGGGGCGTTTGGAGCAAAAATGACTGGCGGTGGCGGCGGAGGCTGCATGTTAGCGTTGACACCTGAAAAAGACCTGCAGGAAGCGGTTGCGGCAGCCATGGAGAATGAAGGCTTTAAAGTGTTAAGAACAAATATAGGAATTCAAAAATTGTGAGGGAAAAATTTGGGTTTTAGAAAATTCTTGGAACAACTTGAGAGCGAGGGAAAGTTAACAAGAATACGAAAAGAAGTGTCAACCGAGCTTGAGATGGCTGGAATCATCGATAGTCTTGGCGAAAAACCTTGTTTTTTTGAGAAAGTAAAAGAGTCCAGCATCCCCGTAGTTGCTGGATTGGTCTCCTCCAAAGAGCTGGTCGCCAAAGCTTTGAACGTGGACATAAAACAGATTTTGCGCAAGTTGTCGAGTGCCATAGAAAATCCTTCTTCTCCAGAGGTTGTGGAGAAGGGAGAATGCCAAGAAATCGTTGAAAGAAACGTTGACTTAACCAAGCTTCCCATAATGAGGTACACCGAAAAAGACGGGGGAAAATACGTTCCATCTGCCATCTCCATAGTGAAAGACCCTGAGCTCGGCAGAAACACATGCTTTCACCGGTTGATGCTGATTGGCAAGAACAAGTTTGTGGCGCGAATCGTTGAAGATAGGGGAACGGACACTGCCCTAAAAAAGGCTGGTGGCGAACTTGACATAGCAATGTGCATCGGCAACTCAACTGCGGTTCTTCTTGCTGCGTCTACATCTTTGCCAAAGGGTGTTGATGAGCTGGGAATGGCTAATGTTTTAGAAAAAACAGAATTGGTGAAATGCAAAACCGTCGATGTTGAGGTTCCCCGAGACTGCGAAATCGTGTTGGAGGGAAGGATAACAAAAGAAAGAGTCCCAGAAGGACCGTTCCTTGATCTTACAGGGATTGTTGACCGGGTTAGACAGCAGCCAGTGATAGAAATCAAATGCATAACCCACAGAAATAAACCGATTTACCAAACAATCCTTGCGGGAAGGAACGAACATAAGGTTTTGATGGGGATGCCTAAAGAACCCACAATCTTTAATGAAGTTAACAAAGTCTGCGAATGTAGTGATGTGTATATTACTCCCGGTGGCTGCAGCTGGCTCCACGCGGTGATTCAAATAAAAAAGCAGAATCCAGACGATGGAAAGAAAGTGATCAAAGCAGCTTTTGATGGACATAAGTCATTGAAGCATTGTGTTGTTGTGGATGATGACGTAAACATCTATGACAGCAACGATGTTGAGTGGGCTCTTGCAACGAGGTTCCAAGCAGACAAAGCCGCTGTTATCCTGCCGAACCAAAGAGGGTCATCTCTTGATCCGTCTGGGGATTTGACTGAAGGAAAAAAAGCCAGAACATGTAAGATGGGGTTAGACGCAACAATCCCCCTCAGAGGGACAGGTAAAGGATTTAAAAAGGAAGAATATCGAAAAGTTGACTTAAACAAGTTCCTGTGATCCTATGAACCTAACAAAAAAAGAAGAAAAAATGCTGGATGGAGAAGAAGGCTACGCAGTAAAAAAATCCATGGAGATACTTGTTGCCCTCGGAAACATTTACGGCGCCGAAAAACTCATAGAAGTTGGGTCTGTACAAGTTGCGGGCGTATCATATCATAACCTCGGAGATGCTGGCCTAGAATTTCTGAACGAACTTGCAAAAGACGGAAAAGTCAAAGTATTAACAACTTTGAATCCTGCAGGAATGGATCTGGAAGATTGGAGAAAACTTGGAATCGCCGAAGAGTTCGCAAGAAAACAGAATCTGGTTATAGATGCTTTCAGTAAAATGGGCATAATCATCTCCTGCACCTGCACACCCTACCTGATAGGTAACCTGCCAATATATGGAGAACACATCGCTTGGTCAGAATCTTCCGCAGTTACCTTCGCCAATTCAGTTATCGGAGCAAAAACAAACAGGGAAGGAGGACCATCAGCTCTTGCAGCAGCGTTTGTAGGAAAAACACCATACTATGGACTCCATCTAGACGAGAACAGAGTGCCAGACACTCATGTAGACGTGAAAGCAAAATTGACTAAAATCTCGGATTGGGGAGCACTTGGTTACTGTATTGGAAAGCAGGTGCAAAACAAAATTCCTTACATAACAGGCATAAACGATGTGAGCTTGGATGAGTTGAAATCGTTCTGCGCCTCAGTGGTGACTTTCGGTTCAAAGCCGCTATTTTATATAAAGGGAATAACTCCGGGCTCCGAAAATCATCAACCGCCAAAAGAGAAGATAACAATCGATGACAGGGACATCAGAGAAGCGTACGAAAGCATTAACGATGATGTGGAAGACATCGATTTCGTGTGTATAGGCTGTCCTCACGCTTCTATTAAAGAAATAGCAAAAATTGCTGAGTTGTTGAAAAACAAGACGATATCTCCGAACACGGAATTCTGGGTTGCAACCTCAAGATCCATGAAGCAACTGGCTGACAAAAGAGGCTACACGGAAGTGATCGAGAAGGCGGGGGCAAAATTTGCCTGCGACACTTGCATGGCAGTAGCGCCGTTGAAGGGAAGATTTAGAACTGTTGCTACAACCTCTGCGAAAGGCTGTTACTACTCAAGACATAACAATATGCTGACCAAAATGGGAAGTTTAGAAGAGTGCATAGAGGCTGCGGTGAGCGGAAAATGGAGTTGAAAGGAAGAATTATATCCAGGGGAGTTGCAGAAGGAGAAGCATTAACCACGACACAGCCAATTTCTTTTTACGGTGGGGTAGACCCGGAAACCAGTGAGATACTCGAAAAAGGGCATGAACTGCAAGGGAAGAGAATCAAAGACAAGATTCTGGTTTTCCCGAATGGTAAAGGCTCAACAGTTGGGTCCTACACCCTCTACAGACTAAAAAAAGGTGGGGTGGCTCCAGCTGGAATCATAAACAGAGACTGCGAAACTGTAGTTGCTGTGGGCGCAATAATCTCAGAGATACCCTGCGTTGACGAAATCGATATTTCAAAAATAGAAACAGGAGATATGGTTCGATTAGAAAACGGGGTTGTCACAATAAAGAAGTAGTTAATTGAAAATAACCCGTTTTAGCTTTCATAAGAAAAAATCGATGATGGTGCAAAGAATGAATGTCAAGCCAACTGTTCTGAAGCTAGGAGGCTCCGTGATAACAGACAAGAAGAAGCCATTGACTCCTGACTTGCAGGCAATTGAACGGTTGGCAGACGAAATTTCTCGAGCCAAGGTTTCGTCACTTATCTTGGTTCACGGAGGCGGCTCTTTTGGTCATCCGGTTGCGGAACGACATGATATAGCAGGAGGGTATGTTGATCCGTCACAGATTCTAGGGTTTTCGGAGACCCATCTGGCTATGACCCTGCTGAACAGTTGGGTTATGGAGGCTCTAATAAGCCATAATATTCCTGCAGTAGAGGTTCATCCGTCTTCCTGTGCGATTACGAAGGCTGGTCGAATCGTCAAGATGGAACTGAAACCTTTAAAAAAAATGCTGAAGATGGGTTTTGTGCCGGTTCTCTACGGAGACGCCGTCCTCGACTCAGAGAAAGGTTTCGCCATATTGTCTGGAGACCAACTTGTCTCTTCACTGGCAATAAAACTTGGCGCAGATCGCATCATAATGGGCGCGGATGTCGATGGATTATACACAGCTGACCCCAAAACAGACTCTTCGGCACAGTTAATTGATCACATAACCTTGGAAGAATTGAAAAGCCTGAAACACAAAATTGAAGGGTCAAAGGCAACTGACGTGACCGGAGGCATGCTTGGAAAGATGCTTGAGGTAAAACTTGCCATTGAACACGAGATTCAAACGGTGATCGTAAACGCCACAAAATCTAGAAGGGTCTACAAGGCTCTTAAGGGAAAAAAAGTGATTGGAACAATTATCGAGAAGGGTGAAGCAGTTGAATAATTCAATCGAAGAGAGAAAAGCTGACCACATAGAAATCTGTCTTGAAGAAAACGTTCAAGCCAGAAGAGCAACCACGGGATTCGAGGACGTTTCCCTCGTGCATAAAGCTCTGCCCGAAATCGAACGAAAAAAAATAGACCTCTCCACAACCGTTTTCGGCTACAAGTTTTCTGCTCCCCTCTTTGTGGGAGCCATGACCGGAGGCACTGCAAAAGCCTTGAAAATTAACGCTGCCATAGCCGAGGCAGTTGAGGAACTCAACCTCGGGATGGGTGTTGGAAGCCAAAGAGTAGCGATTGACAACCCAAAAGTGGAACGTTCTTTTACGGTGGTTAGGGAGAAGGCGCCAACAGCCTTCATTGTAGCCAACATTGGAGGCCCGCAACTCGTCGGCAAATACGGCGTCAAGGAAGCCGAGAAGGCAGTTGAGATGGTGGAAGCCAACGCCTTAGCAATCCACCTGAATGTGTTACAGGAGGCTGTTCAACCTGAGGGAGAAACAGACTATTCAGGTCTCCTCCGCAAGATAGGTGAGGTCGCCCAAGCCCTAGAGGTTCCAGTTATCGTCAAGGAAACTGGTGCAGGCATAGCGGCGGAAGAGGCGAAACTGCTTGAAGAGGCTGGTGTTACAGGAATCGATGTGTCCGGAGTTGGGGGAACAAGTTGGGCAGCCGTGGAATATTACAGAGCTAAAAAACGTCAAGACGAGTTCCGCCAAAGGCTGGGGGAAACCTTTTGGGACTGGGGTATACCCACCGCCGTAAGCCTCGTAGAAGCAGTCAAGTCCGTTAATATTCCAGTAATAGCCTCAGGCGGAATATGCCGAGGAACAGACGTAGCAAAAGCTTCAGCGTTGGGTGCAAGCTTGGCTAGTGTTGTTTCCCCGATTCTACAGCCCGCCACAAAGGGTCCGGGAGAGGTTAAGAAGGCGCTTCAATTCTTGATTGGAGAAGTTAGAAACTCCATGTTCCTTGTAGGAGCAGATTCCCTTCAAAAGCTGCAGAAAGTTCCTGTTGTGTTGACTGGAAAGACGGCTGAATGGTTGAGAGCGCGAGGTTTTCAACCCGAACTTTACGCGAGGAGAAAAGCATGACTGATTTATCATCTCAAATAGCCGAATCAGCTGAAAAAGTGAACAGATTCATTGAGAAAGTTGTTGACTTAGAGGATGAACCCCAACATCTCTACAGAGCTGCCCGCCACATAATCGACGCCGGAGGAAAGAGACTGAGACCTTTTCTTGTCTTGAAAAGCTGCAAGCTTGTGGGAGGAAAGGAAGAGGATGCGATTGCAACGGCAGCAGCCATAGAGTTACTTCACACGTTCACGCTCATTCACGACGACATAATGGACAAGGATGAAAAGAGGCGAGGAGTGCCAACGGTTCACAACCAATGGGGAGTACCCATTGCTATAGTGGCAGGAGACCTTCTTTTCGCCAAGGTCTACGAAGCAATCACCCAGTTCACAGACCCTAAACGAGTAACCGCCAAACGAATCGTACAGGTTTTGAAGGAAGTTAGCGAAGCAACCGTAACCATATGCGAGGGACAGACCCGAGACATGATGTTTGAAAGCAAGAAAACCGTTTCCGAGGATGAATACTTCGAAATGATCCAAGCCAAAACCGCTGCTCTGTTTGAAACCTCTGCACGATGTGGCGGAATCATAGGGGGCGCAAATAACCGTCAGGTTGAACGGCTCGGAGATTTTGGACGTTACGCTGGCATCGCGTTTCAAGTGATTGACGATGTTTTAGCCTTGACTGCAGACGAAAAAGTTCTCAAAAAACCTGTCGGAAATGACATTCGAGAAGGAAAACGAACCGTGATAGTTGTTCGTGCCCTCGAAAAGGCTTCAAAGAATCAAAAGAAAACCATTCTTGAGACGTTAGGAGACGGATCAGCTTCTCCTGAAAGAATACGAGAGACGGTTGAGCTGATTGATTCCTTGGGGGCAATTGACTACGCCAAAGAGGTAGCAGAAAAATACATCGAAAAAGCCAAAGAGGCGTTGGCTAGCTTTCCTGCCTCCGAAGATAGAGAAGACCTCATAAGCCTCTCAGACCTCATTTTCGTTAGACAACATTAAAGCTCAAAAACTAAGTGGCATACCTTGAATCCAACCGAAGAAAAAGAAGCTAGAGAGCTGATCAAGAAATTTGTGCTCCTAAATGCACTTCGTTACGGAGGAAAAGCTTCACCGAAACCTGTTCTCGGCAAGCTACTCGGTGAACATCCTCAGTTTAGGCGAAGAATAAAAGAGATTGCCCCCATCATCAGCGAGATTGTGCAAGAAATCAGCGCGCTTCCCTTAGAGAAGCAGCGAGAGATTGTTGCGGAGGAGTGGCCTGAGGCTTTAACTGAAGAAAAAGCTGAAGAGAAACGGCAGCTGCCACCTTTGCCAAATGTTGAAAAATATGAGCGGGTTGTTACCCGTTTTTCTCCAAATCCCGATTTTGTTCTTCACTTAGGCTCGGCTAGGGCAATAATTCTCAGTTACGATTATGCCAAAATGTATAATGGCCTATTTTATCTCCGCTTCGAAGACACGGACTCGAAAACTAAGAAACCAAAGTTGGAGTTTTATGATGTCATCAGGGAGGATTTGAAGTGGCTCGGTTGCAACTGGGATGCCGAATTTATTCAAAGCAACAGACTCCCGATCTATTACGAACACGCTAAAGAAAGCCTCAAGAATGGCAACGCTTACGTCTGCACATGTAGACGCGAAGATTTTCAGGAAAAGTCTAAGGTTAGCCAAACTTGTCCGTGTCGGGAATTGTCGGCGGACGAAAATCTCCTTCGCTGGAATCGAATGCTGGATGGAACATATAGTGAAGGAGAGGCTGTAGTGCGAATTAAAACGGATTTGAATCATCCGAATCCGGCTGTTCGAGACTGGCCAGCGCTGAGAATAATTGACCCCGAAAAGTATCCTCATCCTAGAGTAGGTAGCAAATACCGTGTTTGGCCCCTTTACAATTTCTCTACAGGCATTGATGACCATCTGATGGGCGTAACTCACATCATAAGGGGAAAGGAGCACCTCACCAATCAGGCTAGACAGGAGTACATGTACCAGCACTTCGGATGGGAATATCCTGAAACCATTCACTACGGCAGACTGAAGATAACAGGAGCATCCCTTAGCAAATCAGAAATCGTGAAGGGCTTGAATAGCGGATTATTCAAACACTGGGACGACCCACGACTTGCCACTCTTGCAGCTCTGAGAAAACGGGGAATAACGCCGGAGGCAATCCACAGTTTGATGATTGATGTTGGTCCCAAGCCAGCAGATGTGGTTTTAAGCTGGAAAAATCTGTATGCACATAACAGAAAACAAATTGACCCCAATGCAAAACGCTATTTCTTTGTGAACAATCCCATGAAAATAGTTGTCAAAAATGTTCCACATGCTTTTACGGCTCAGATTCCATTCCATCCTGATCACCCCGAAAAAGGCTTCCGTTATTTTGAGGTTAAGCCTGCGAAGGGAGAAGCGACTTTTTTGATTTCAAAGGACGATCTAGATATTGTAGAAGGCAAGCGGGCGATCCGTTTTATGGAACTCTTTAATTTTAGAGTGGAAAAAATTGAAAAAACCGTGATTCAAGCCACTTTTCTCAGCGAGTCTTACGAAGAAGCTAAGAAACTTGGAGTTCCGTTAATCCACTGGATTCCTTTTAACAGCGGAGTTCCATGCGAAGTTACGATGCCTGACGCTTCTGTGGCTAAAGGCTTCGCAGAAGAGACTTGCAAGTCGTTGGAACCAAACGAAATCATCCAGTTCCAGCGTTTTGGTTTCGTCCGCGTTGATGGCGTTAATGAGAAGCTGACCGCGTATTTTGCACACCGCTAGCTGTTTTCTTGTGGTTAAGGAAAGGTTTGCCTCGCTTAACTTAGTCAAACTATGGGGAACTTCGCTAATTAGTCCAGTTTGCTTTTTTTGGTAAAGAGAAGTTTTTATACTGAACTTTTGAATACTAAATCGAGGCTGGAAAAAGGGATGACTCGGAGAACGAGAGGACGGCGTTTGAGGCTGTTTCCGAAGCAGGGATACATCATGCTTCTTATTGGAATCCTAATTGGCTTCATGGTTTTCTTGGCTGTCTCCTCGATCACATCAACAGGAGGAGGCGGAGGTTCTGGACAGGAAGGATTGCCCTCCAGCATCACGTTCGATTTCCTTTATACGAGTGAGAAACAAGCGTGGATCGAAGAGGTTACCCCCGAATTTGAACAGTGGTTTTTTGAACGATTCAATATTACAGTCAAAGTGAAACTTGACGTGAGGGGAAGTCATGATACTGTAAATCAGATCCTTTGGGGTGCGCAACCAACAGCTTGGAGTCCAGCGTCAAGTCTCTGGATACCATATCTGAACGATGAATGGTTACGCGCGGGTGGCGCGCAAGAAATAGCTACAGACTCGACTCCTCTTGTTTTGTCCCCAGTAGTAATAGCTGGATGGAAGTCCTTCTTTGAAGAGAATACTGTAACTGGCTTCCAAGATTTGTATCGATTGGCAATGGATGACATTGACTATAAGTACGGGCATCCTGATCCATCGCTAAGTAACGGCGGAGTCATGGCTGAAGTTCTGGAATTTGCGGATGCCTTAGATAAGAAACCTGACCAGTTCGTTATTGACGATTTCACGGATGAAACTGCTTTGAATTTTGTCAGGACTATCGAATCGAAGGCAGTGAATTATGAAAAGAGTACTGGATTCTTTGGTAGATGGGCGGCTTTGAATGGCCCCACTGCGATCGATTGTTTTACAGTCTACGAAAGCGTGGTCATTAGTAACTCTGATAAGGCTAACCAGAAATGGGGTGACTCGCTGGTTGCGGTTTATCCAGAAGATGGAACTCTTTTGTCCGATCATCCATTCGTCATTTTGAACGCGCCTTGGGTTAATGAATATCAAAAATTCGCTGCATCCCAGTATCTATTCTACTTGCTTCAGGAAGAGAATCAAGACAAAGCCCAAGAATACGGATTTAGACCAGCCAACCCCAGCGTACCTCTTAACCCCGAGGTCTTTAACGAGAAGAACGGCGTTGATTTTGAAATTCAAGTGCCAATTTACAGACCTATGTCAGGAGAAGCTATGAAAGCGTTATTCACTGTGTGGCCTTCCGTGAAAAATCCTGGAGTGTGACTGCTTTTAGCCAGCCAAAAGGTATACGGAAACTGCTCTCCCGACTTGGAGTGTCCGCAACCGTAGCAAGTCTTGTTATCTTCGTTTTTTTGCCAAGTTTTTTTCTGATATCCTTTACGTTTACCCAATGGCCTGAGGTTTACACTGAAGTTTTTGCAAACCCTCTCATAGGAGACACAAATTGGATAGAAATCCAGAAATATCTTTCATTATCCATTCGTCTTGCCGTTTCCGCAGTTGCAATAGGCCTTGTTTTCGGGATTCCTCTTGCATATATTTTGGCTCGGAAGAATTTTTGGGGAAAGGGGTTTCTTGAAGACATCACTACATTTACGTTGGTTATCCCTACTTCTGGTTTCGGTTTTGCGACCCTAATAGCATGGACATCGATTTTTGGAGTAGATTCCATTTACTTGATTCCCGTAATCAATGTTCCCTTCATAATGCTAGTTATACACATCGCTCTAACCTTTCCATACATAGTAAAAACGCTTAAAGCCAAACTTGAGGACATGCCGACACTATTCGAACAAGCTTCCGGAACCCTAGGCGCCTCTCCTCTAACAACATTTAGAAAGGTCATTTTACCGTTAACGTTACCCGCAATTTTTTCGGGAGCAGTTTTAGCTTTTGCTAGGTCTTTAGGAGAAACCGGAGCCACGTTAGTAGTGTCAAGTGTCTATACTACGGCACCCATTGCGGTAATTCGCTGGGTGTCCCAGTTTAATTTTGGAGCTGCTGCCTTCCTAGGAAGCCTATTAATAATTGTGGCGACAGCAATAATTCTCCCAATAGAGTTTGTCTTGCAGAAAAAGGGCGTTTCTTCGTTCTCAATTTTTTCAACTCTTCATATCGAAAAAAAGCTTCTAAAGCTTGAAGATTTTGCTTCTCGAAAACTACCTCGAATGAGAGACGTGGTTGTTTTGCTCTTCATTATTCTAGTGGTGATATTGCCAATAATTGTTGTCCTCAATTCGGTTACTCTATCTTGGAACAGCGACCCAGACACTGGCAAGGTTACAGAAAGCGTGATGTACCAACTATTTGGGCCATCGAACTACTTCTCAGCTTTGTTAGATGCTACTTTTGTTTCGTTTGCCTCCGCATCCATCGCTACATACATTGCAGCGTGTATAGCCATTCCGACAGTATTCTTGATAAAACGTTACAGATTCGGTCGATTCCTGCGAGCCATACTTCGAGTCCCTCTAATTGTTCCAACATCGGCCCTTGGTCTATCCATTCTTCTCCTGTGGGGTCCTGAAGGATTGAATCTCGCAAATCCGGGAATATGGCTTATAATCTTAACACATATAGTCTTCTCTGTTCCGGTGGTAGTTGAGCCTATGCTTGCTACATTCGAAGGGTCTGACATCCCCCTGTATGAGGGAGCATCTCGCACCCTAGGTGCCACTCAATACAACACTGTCGAATCAGTCTCTCTTCCGCTGTTGAAAAGAGGAATTTTAGCGGGAGTAATCCTATCATTTACGCGCTCCTTGGGAGAAACAGGCGCAACTTTTCTTGTGATGGGTAGCGTCACAACAATTCCTCCATTAGTTGTTAACATGGTTGAATCTCTCGCGGTTCCAGCAGCGCTCTTCGCATCAACGTATTTAATTGCAATCTCATTTGTTCTGCTTATGCTTTTCAGAAAGGTGACCACTAGGTGAGACAAAGTAATATAATTCAAAAATTTCATGTTGAGGTGAACTGAAATGCCCGATGTTAAGTTGAAGAACGTAGTCAAAACCTTTGATAAAGGTCGAATAACCGCTGTTGATCACGTAAATTTGCATGTTCGTGACAGAGAATATCTGACATTGCTCGGACCAAGCGGATGCGGAAAAACAACTACTTTGCGTATGATAGCTGGCTTGGATTTGCCCGATGAAGGCGAAATATCCATCGGCGAGGAACTCGTATCGAATCTTCCCCCAGAATACAGAGACATCGGATACGTCTTTCAGGAGTATGCACTTTTTCCCCACATGGACGTTTGGAACAATGTTACTTACGGACCACGCGTTAAAGGCTGGGAAGAAGCGAAGAGCGATAGAATTGGACGTGAAATGTTAGAGCTGGTCAGACTCTTTGAGCGTACTGACGCTTTTCCAAGCGAGTTGAGTGGGGGAATGAGACAAAGGGTTGCCTTAGCTAGGGCATTATCCTCTGGCTCCAAGCTCTTACTGTTGGATGAACCCTTAGGTGCCCTAGACGCGAGAATTAGAACAGACTTACGGTATGAAATTAGAAAACTGGTGAAAGACCTCCAATTAACAGCAATCCATGTTACTCATGACCAAGCAGAAGCTATGGCAATCTCCGACAGAATAGCGATAATGAGGAAAGGAAAGATTCTGCAGGTTGGGACCCCACAAGAACTGTACCTGAACCCTCAGCACATATTCGTGGCCAATTTTGTTGGAGAATCAAATTTCCTAGAAGGTTACATAACAGAAAGAACTAACCATAAAATTACAGTAGAACTTCGCGAAGGGATTTCTGTTCGATCGGTGAACCAAGACCACAAAAAAGGGGAAAAGGTAGTCGTGGCCGTAAGACCAGAAGTTCTTTCCATCAAGAAAGGAAAAAAGAGCGGTTTAAACTCGATCTTCGGTAATATCGAAGGTTTCAGATTTGAAGGAACTAATGTTCGATACGAAATTCGGCTTGAAAATGGAGACTTGGTGGTTGTTGTGCATCCAGCATTAATGGCAGAATGGCTTGGTGTGGGAGAGAAAGTTACTGTTGCCTTTCCGGTTGAAAAAAGCTATGTTTTTTCCTATCCTGAAAGAGGTTTGAGAACGGAGTTGGCTCTCGAGTGAAAAAATGGAAAAGACTCTTAAGCGTGCATGCTTGCAAATTAATTAGCAACAGACATCGAATGTCTTATTGTTTAAAGGTGAACATTCATGGAAAGATGGTTTTCTAAGCGAAGAAAATCTAAGGTTCTGGAAATGGCGGATAGGCAGATGACCTTGGCTATCGACACGGTACTAGAGCTTGAGAAGGCGATTAATGCAGCACTAAACGGCAACAAGCTAGAGGCGATAGCATCTTTCAACAAACTATCTACTGCAGAACATGAAATCGACGAACTCAGAAGAATAGTTTTTGAGGAACTTACCCGCGGAAACCTTCAACCAAAAGACCGCGAAGACATAATGCACCTAGTGAAAAGGTTGGATCAGATGGCGGACCACGTCAAGGATGCATCAAGAGCAGTTATTTTGCTTTTAGAGACAGAAGTCCCAAAGGAAATGTGGGAACAATTTGCCCAAACCGCCAAAGATCTGGTTGCCTGCGCAAAAACTTTACTTAAGGCCATTGAAAAATTGGGGACTGATCCCGTGAAGGCTATGGAACTCGCAAAACAAATCGACAAGATAGAAGGCCAAGTGGATGAAAAATACTTGAAATCAAAAGCGTTGCTTCTCAAAATTTCTAAGGAAACAGATGCCGCAACAATAATGTTGCTTAAGGACCTTATAGAAGAAATGGAGCATGTCGCCGATGCATGCGACGACACAGCGGACTACGTCAGAATCTTGACAGTCTCTAGGGAATCCCCGTAGCTTAATCTCACATATTATTCTCTTTGGTATTGAACAGTTCACACAGCATTTCATAGAGTTCTTCGCCGCCCTCCACTTTGGTGAAGAGGTTCTTTTCGGCGTTCAGAAGTTTTCCCGCGGTTTCGCAGGTTTTTCTCCACTCCAGTTCTTTCCACATCATTCTGTAGTTTTTGTGTTCCACCCATGCTCGAAATACCAACACAGTGAACATGGCAACTGTAACTAAGAGGTTTAGAAGGTAAATGCCCAGCAGGTCCAACTATATCACCGTCATAGAAACGTTAAGGGTGGGGTGCAAATTTATTCGTTTAGGTAGCTAGGTAACGCCGCGCTCGAAAAACACTGGAAAACGAGGCAGTTACGTTTAACTTAAAACTTTCTCATTGGAATATAGAACGAATTTGCGCTGGCAAAATCCAAAGCGGATTGAATCAGAGTTTTTTGCCCGCAACGTAGCCTCGTTCTATCCATGCAACTGCATTGTCCGCGGTTAATCTTTGCCCTTTATGGCGTGAAGTTCTATCACCAAAAACCCTTAGTTTTCCAAACCTGCGGGCTTCAATGACGATTCTTTTGCCTTTGATAGCGTCGCTTTCGTTGCCGTAGTATTTCAAGAATTTCCTTGACATATCATTCACACTGCTTACAGAGTTTTTCTTCTTTCTCCAGAACAGCAAACACTCTTCTAACTAGGTCGTATTCAAGCCCAAGTCCGTCAGCAACATCGCTAGGATATACACATTCATTCTCCCTGAGGTAACTTCGAATAAATTCTTCAACCAGAGGCTTAGCCTTCTCCACATTCATCTTTCCACCCAACCAGTATCTAACCAAAAGTACAATTCATTTTAATTTATCTAAGTTTTGTAAGTTCAAGATAAAATCAAAATGGGCGTATTTTCAAAGCACAGCTAAATTAACGGTATCTGCATTTTCACAAAGAAACAGCTAAAAAACGAGCTAACGTCACATTCAGGGTTAAAATTTAACCAAAAAAAAACAACGCCAATGTTGGCTTTCAACGATTGTGAATGCCCTTGTCGTCTGATATTGAAATGAAAAGCCAAGGGCATTCTCATTATGGAAATTGGATTCGGTTTGGAGCACGGCATTAATGCGAATCCAATTTCAAAGTAGACAAGAAAAAAGATTGAACTTGACTTGGAGCATAGGGCAGAATTCAGTCTGACCGTCTGACTTTGGTCGTAAAGTTCCTACGCTGTTCTATAGTTCTATTAGTTCTATAGTTAATTATTCTCGCCGTAAGAATAATTACGAAAGGGAATGTTGAAAAGAAAAGAGTGAAACTATGAACTCTTTGCTAGCTTCTTTTTACAAAATATAACAACAACGGTTGAAACCAAAAACAAGGGTAAAATGAACCATGAAGGAAACTCTGGAATATTACCAATCTCATCGGTTTTAATCAACCAAAAGTCACTTTCTCCAGCACCAAGAGAATATGTTTCTCCAGCTATAGCATAACCTCCATCAGAAGTCTCAACTAACGAATGAGCAATGTCACTCTCTGATTCACCATGCGTTTGACTCCATTCAACATTCCCCCTAGCATCAGTCTTGACCAACCAAAAATTTTCAATATCTAAAGAAGTTGTGGAGCCAGCTAATGCAAATCCCCCATCAGACGTCATAACTATCGAATTGACTTTTTTGTTTTCTGTTTCAGCGTATGTTTTGCTCCACTCCATATTCCCATAAGCATCCGTCTTAATTAACCAAAAATGAGACACAGGCAGAGGAGGAGGAAAATTTGCTATCCCTGCTATTACATAACCTCCATCAGCTGTCTCAACCACAAAAGTAGCTTCTTCCCACCATCCATTATTATAGTCGTAGGTTTGGTTCCACATCATAACTCCATTTGCATCAGTTTTTATCAACCAAAAATCATAGCTGGATGAAGTTATGGACCAGACGATGCCAGCTAAAGCGAATCCACCATCAGAAGTGATGATTAATGAACGGGCTCTATCTGATCCAGCTGATCCATATGTTCTATTCCATTCTAAGTTTCCATACATGTCAGTTTTAATTAACCAAACATCAGTACTTCCTTCACCACTTATAGTGTATATCCATCCAGCTAATGCATATCCTAAATCAGGTGTCTGAACTATCGAGTAAGGGGCTCCGCTGTCATTTGCTGAGCCATACGTTTGTTTCCATTCTATGTCTCCGTTTTTATCGGTTTTAATCAGCCAAATTTTTGCTGATTCACCTGCTAATGCAAATCCCCCATCAGACGTTTCAATGAATGATCCAACTCTATCATATTCCATTAGTTCATATGTTTGATTCCATTCCATGTTTCCATTTATGTCAGTTTTTACCATCAGAAAATCGCTATCATATTCTCCTTCATTTATGTCTCTGGTGTAACCGCCTAATACGTATCCCTTGTCTGATGTCTCTATCACCCGATGAGCAACTTCATGATCCCCACTTCCATAAGTTTGGGTCCACATCAGAGAAGATGCCCCAACAGAACCGATTAAGGGCAAACTAACTAAAACAATAAAAACCATGCTTGAAAGAAACAACTTTTTAGACGGCATCTATTCTCCCCTAAATATAGTTTGGAAGTTTCAGTTAAGAAGATTTTTGTAAAGATTTCTTGACTTAACAAACGATTCTTTAGTCAAAGTTTCTTGACTAGCTAAATAATACGTTTGGTCAATGTTTCTTGACCAGTATTTTGATTTTTTCACAGGTTTCTAGGTATTTTTTCTTCGCATGCGAGAGAGAGAGGTTAAAATTTAACCCCCAAACCCAAACCCACTCACGCTAACTCTCCAACTCCTTCTCTCTACCTCTCTCCTACCTACTCTCTCTCAACAAAAACACACACAAAAAACACACACGCAAATAAAATAATTAAAAGATCAAAGCTTGTTCTCTCTAATATATGCCATAACTCGAATCGTAAAGACTATAACAAGTGTAACAAGAAAAATTTGAGTAGAAATCGAGTTTATTTGTTCTGGTTTTAACAAAAAGTCATGCCAATCAGAAAAATTCGCTCTATTGCTAAGAATTTGAAGAGCTGCTATATCATTAAACATATCTAGAAACCGACATGAAAGTTGAAGAAATGCATACGCTTCAATAATTGAAAAACCAACAATAGAAACGTAGGTGTAAAATGATTCACCATCCAAAATTGAAATACAAACGTTCACCAAAAATGGAAAAATGAATATCACCAAAAAAAGTTGTGAGACAAATATCAAAGATCCAAGGGGATATCCGAAATCACGAAAAAGGATTCTAGTGGATTCCACACTTTCAGATCCACCAACATTTGGTAATGTGAATATAGTTAATATGAGTGCTACTATTGCAAAAATGAATGCCAAAACATATACTGCTAAAAAAAATAAGCCTCGCTTTGTTCTTACTTTTTTAAGTGAATTTTTAATAATTTCAATGAACCCTTTATCATCTTCAAGGTCAATTCGTGTCATTTGCTTTTTCACATTTTTTTAGGTTCAGTCCAAATAAGGTTTCCTAGGTTTCCATTCTTCGTTCTCATTTCTCAAATATTTGGCAAGAGTAAAGCTTCTTCGTTGATTTATGTCTCAATAGATTGTTTGTTTCCAATGTTGATTCTTGAGATTTTAACCGATGTGTACAATTGGATAGAGTTTTTGGATTCATAAGATTTATTACCGCATTATGTCGCATCCAATTCTTGCTCTCACCGAGATGAAACCTGCTCTGCACGCGTAAATCCCATATCTACTATCTCAACTGAGATATCCAAAATTTGAACTATTTAGGGTGGCGTGGTACAGACTCTGGTGAGGGCACCTTTTACGCTTCAAAAACAGCTTTTTCTGAAAAACAGAACAACACAATAATTATTCACACTTTTGTTACGCATATTAGGAGACTAATAATACTTCATTGTTGAAAACTAGGTTTTTTCAGAAATTCCAAACACCACAAAAATGTGGTACCCAAAGTTCACACACCCAATGTAACAAAATAACAGAACACTTGAAAGCAGTTCTTTTATGAAATTCCCCGCAATAAAAACACCGAAACTCGATTACTATATGGGGCACATGAGCCTTCAGGTCGAAACATTCATAAACCCTGTCTCCGATTAACTCAGCACTTGAAAATAAGGGTGAGGCATATGTCAAAACCGTTTTACGCAAAATTTGAGGTTCCCAAAGAGGTGGCAGATGCAGCCTATGAAGCCCTGCAAATAGCTAACCGAACCGGGTCAGTTAGAATAGGAACAAACGAAACAACAAAAGCTGTGGAAAGAGGGCAAGCAAAACTTGTAGTTATTGCAAACGATGTAGACCCGCCAGAGGTTGTGGCTCATCTCCCGCTTCTCTGTGAGGAACGAAAAATTCCCTACATATTTGTACCCAGCAAAGAAAAACTCGGGGTTTCCTCAGGGATAGACGTCCCCTCGGCTGCGGCTGCCATCAGTAATGTTGGCGAAGCAGTGGCTTTGGTAAAGGAAATCTCAAGCAGAATCGAGGAACTGAAACAGAAGGGCTCTAGTGGATGAGCAAAAGAGATGCACCTGATGAGCTAGTTCCCGCAGAAGTCATTCAGGTTGTTGGTCGAACAGGACTCACTGGCGAGATTACACAGGTCAGGGTTCGAGTTCTTGAAGGAATGGATAAAGGGCGCATCATAACAAGGAATGTGAAGGGTCCAGTGCGGGCTAACGATATTCTTGTTCTAAGAGACACTGAACGGGAAGCAAAAAGACTCAGAAGATAAAAAGGAGAATTACCAGTGCCAAAGTCCAGAAATTGTTCTTTTTGCGGACACGAGTTTCCACCGGGCACAGGCATGATTTACATAAAGAATGACGGAACAGTTTTGTGGTTCTGCTCCAGCAAGTGCAGAAAAAGTTCCATCGCCTTAAAGCGGGACTCTCGGAAGGTTAAGTGGACAAAATACTTCGGAAAGGAAG
>Ga0315533_1001071_pt1 | contig 21676 bp, 17 predicted proteins | sample SalMarSW160130MG_FD_203081 | JGI IMG/M metagenome (GOLD analysis project Ga0315533, IMG submission 203081) | Salt marsh sediment microbial communities from the Plum Island Ecosystem LTER, Massachusetts, United States - Salt Marsh Sediment SW1601-30 ... | reverse complement strand
GGAAGAAGTATTCAACCTACTATTCGTACTAGAAAGGAGGTCAAAGAAACTGATTCCGGGCTTCTCCAGAATATCTTTCAGGAAGGCAAGATCCTTTATTTAAGAGAGCCTTTGGAAATAAAGACGAGTTTATTGCTTAAGCAAAAACCTTTCATTCTATTTACTTTCAAGTTGAAGAATCTTTCCCAAAAAGAAAAGGTAAGATTCAATAGAAGACTTTATTCTCAGGAGAAAAAGAAGTATAAATACCAAGGACTACTGAAAAGAATCGGGGGAGAAAAGTTAACTCCTGGTTGCCTACTAATTCCATACGGGAAAAAAGAATTTATAGAGAAACTCTTCCATAAATTCAATCTCCAATACAAAGAAATAAAAATATGGAGATAGTTTTTGAAATACTTTGGAGGTACTTCTGATTGTGAAGTATATCTATATGGACACCAATTGCCCACAAGGAAAAAAAACCAGAAAAGTGTGATTTCCTTAACCTAGAAAAGAAAGGCATTTCAGAATATGCGCCTGTAGCTCAGGAGGATAGAGCAGCGGTTTCCTAAACCGCGGGCCGCGGGTTCGAGTCCTGCCAGGCGCACCAGCAATCTGCCTACCACAAAGGATTTCACGACCCACCTCTTTAGTCACTTCGTTAGCCTAACCCATTTGTGACCAATTTGTGACCATCCCGGTCACCTTAGTTTGATAGTATAGGAATTTCCTTTCTTCCCTCACTTTAATCCTCCCCCCATAGGGGAGAGGGGAGGGTGAGGGGGCAAGTTCTCATCGCGAACAAAGTGAAGCAATCTCGGTTCTCTGTCATTGCCAAAAGCAAAGCAATCCCTTTTGCGTGTATGCGGATCTTGACTAAGACGATGAAATGTATATGATATAAATATACAAAAATGAAATCCTTTCCTGAATCTAAAAGCTTTGATTGGGACCAGGGCAATATAAATAAAAACTGGGATAAGCACAGGGTTCACCATCTTGAATGTGAAGAAATTTTCTTTAACGAACCAATAGTAACAAAAGTAGAAAAGAGAGGAGTCTGCCAAGAAGAACGTGTTTCTGCTTTAGGTGTAACAAACGAAGGTCGTTTTCTTTTTGTTGTTTTTGCTATACGAAGGGGAAGGATAAGGGTTGTTTCTGCAAGGGATGCGAATAAAAAAGAAAGGAAGATATACCATGAAAAAATTAAGAAAGATACCGGAATTTAAGAACGAGGATGAGGAACGTGAATTTTGGAGCACCCATGATTCTACTGGATATATTGACTGGTCAAAAGCAGAAAGAGCATATTTTCCTAACTTACATCCTTCTTCCAGACACATTTCAATTAGGCTACCCGAAAGACTATTTGAACAATTGAGGAACATCGCTCATCAAAAAGACATTCCTTACCAGTCTCTGATGAAGGTCTATCTTGCCGAAAGGGTAAAAGAGGAACTCAAAACAAGAGTATAATCGAATCTATATAAATAGATTGTCCACAATACGAAGTAGAATAACAATATGAAGGGGTAATGATATGTATGAACATATTGATGGCGACACAATTGTTCATAGTACTTTAGAAAGTGGAAAGGACCTTATTGTCAAGGACCAATGGAAGAGAGAGTATCATTTCAAAATAGCGTCATTTCCAGTACCAACAGGACTGGCATCAGAAGCAATAGAAGTGAAAGAGGATAGCTCATTTGGATACACGTTCAACATTCTCTCAGATTTTGATACAGATACTGAAGTTGCCGAAGAAAGGCTTATAAAAAAGATCAAAAGAGGGATCAACCGGCGGCACCTGAAGAAAGAGAATGGTGAGTGGAAGATCGGTCAAAGGGACATGCTTCGCGGCAGGATAGAGTGGAATGATGATTTTTCTGACACTGAATACGACAGGGTGTTCGTAATCGACGGTAAGAGAATCACAATAGAAGAGTTTGGACGAATGTTTGAACCATGGGAAGGATGGCATTTTCGGTTCAAGATTTTGGACCATTGCGATGATGATGCCTAGAGCCATTTAAATGGGCGCATCTTTGAAACATGGCCATCCTCGAACTTATTATGGCTTTGGGGAAATATAGACGAGCCCAAATGAAATACGGGCGGGCCCATAAATATGGGCTAACAACAAGTTATGCCGTGGTCAAATTGACTTTTCTTCCTAAGATAGTATACTTAGAAGTATAATACTTTGAAGTATACAAATCGAGGTTAGTATGTTTGTCAACAGAACTGAAGAACTTGGTTATCTGAAAAAATTATACAAGGAGAAGAACGGCCGTCTTCTAATTATTTACGGTCGGCGGAGAATTGGAAAAACTGAACTTCTTAGACAGTTTTCCAAAGATAAAAAACATCTATTCTTTTCCTCAGACCTTTCTTCTGAACAGGAGCAGTTAAGACAGTTCAGCGAGAAAATCTATCAGGTAACCGGAGAGTCGTTCCTGCAGACCCAATCTTTCTCTTCATGGGAGGCTTCATTAAGATATACCTTCGACCATCTAATAGATAAGATTCCCCTTATCATCATCGATGAGTTTCCTTACCTGTGTGTAAGTAATAGTGCTCTTCCCTCAATATTACAAAAGATTTGGGATGAAAAGGCAAAAGAAAACAACATTTTCCTTATATTATGTGGTTCCTACATGAGCTTCATGGAAAAAGAGGTTTTAGGAAGTAAGAGCCCCTTATTTGGTAGGCGAACAGGACAGATTGTTTTACCACCTTTAAGATTCGAGTATCTCAAGGATTTCTTCTCTCACTATTCAAAGAAAGATAGAGTTTATACTTATGCTATATTTGGTGGTACGCCTGCCTATCTTCAGCGATTTAGTGACAAAAGGACTATGGAACAAAATGTAAAAGATGAAATCCTGAGCAAGAATGCGTTTCTTTACAGTGAGCCTCGATTCTTGCTTATGGAGGAATTGCGGGAACCGTCTATATACTTCTCGATACTAAAAGCGATAGCTTTTGGAAAAACACGATTAAATGAAATAGTTCAAGAAACAGGAATTGATGATAGACACAAGGTCAATAAGTATCTTTCGGTACTTCGTGAATTACATATTATAAGAAGGAAAGTGCCCCTCACCGAAGATAAGCCACACAAATCAAGGAAAGGCATTTATATACTTGATGACCCATTTTTTAGATTCTGGTTTAGATATATTTTTCCTAATATGAGTTATCTTGAAGAAGGTGATATTGACTATGTATGGGAAGAAAAAATAAAGCCAGATTTTGATAGTTTTGTGGGATTTATATTTGAAGATATCTGCATTCAAAAACTTAAAAGTTTAAACAGAGACAATAAGCTTCCCTTTAAGGCAAAAAATATTGGACAGTGGTGGGATGGAAGGGAAGAAATTGATATTGTTGCGCTAGATGGTAAAGGGTCTTTTATGTTTTGTGAATGCAAGTGGACAGTAAAGAAGATAGGCATAAGTGTGTTAGACGAACTGCAAAATAAGGCAAATAAATTTCCTGGAGTAGTGCGGAAGTATTTTGGATTCTTCTCTAAGTCAGGCTTTAGCAAAGGAATAAAGGACTTATCTGAGAAAAGGAAAGATATAGTACTTTTTGATTATTAGAATTTGTATACTCTGGAATATAATATTTATGAGTATAGCAAGACTTCACTGATTTATTAATTAATTATAGCTTTCTATAGCTAATTCTACCTCAGTAAACATAGGGCAGTGCTGGTATATACTTGAGCAGTTAATGTGGCCTGAGGCAAAATGGCTTTTGGGTATGTGCCGATGTGGAAATGGCTTTATTTTCATATACTTGCAAACACTCTAAGAGCTGCCTTCAATAGAGAGGTTTTTTGACTAAGTCTTTTAAGAGAATATTTTTATGAGCAAATTGTGGCCAGTCTTTTACACAAAACATCCAGAGCCGCCTTTTTGTGTTCAGGAGAAAGATGAGCATATCTGAGCGTCATCTCAAAACTCTTATGACCCAGAAGCTCCTGAACTGTTCTTAAATCCACTCCCGCCATTACCAGATAAGAAGCGAACGTATGCCTCAGACAATCCATTTTTCAATCTTCTTTGGGTCAAACCGAACAAGCCTTCCCAATTTGACATAAGGAATCCTCTTCTGGTTAATCCAGGAATAGAGCGTAAAAACGCTTAGTCCTGTTGATTCTGAGAGTTGTTTCACATCGATAAGGATTTTATTCATTCTGTTTCCTTTCAGCCAATGTTAGAGCCTTTTACAAGCTCTTGGGGTTGACATTGGCGAATATTTGTATAAACTAGATTATGAATAAGTAACGTTTCTTATTATTTATTCCAGTTACTTATATCATATACCACATATATATATTGTCAAGGGCTCCCATGAATATCAATAAGAAAAACGCCGGAAGAAGAATTAAGAAGATTAGAGTTATTGATCTAGATTTGAATCAGAAACAATTCGCGAAAAAGCTAGGCATCACTCAACCGATGGTGAGTAAATATGAGAAGGGGGAGATTATTCCTCCAGCTCAGATTCTTCTTATAATTGCTAAATTAGGAAAGACGACTATGGAGAAAATCTTGGAAGGAGAGGAAGGCTAATAAAAGAGAGTGAATATTATGCTTAAAGAAGATGTGCTAAGATTAGTTAACCAAAGGGAAACAGAAAGTATAGAACTAAAATCCTCTTTATCCAAACTTGAAGAAATTGTTGAGGCTATCTCTGGCTTTTCAAATACAAAAGGCGGAAAGATTCTAATTGGAGTTAGCAATAATGGAAAAATCTTAGGTGTTAAGATAGGTAAGGATACGGTTGAGAGATTGACCAATAAAATAGCTCAAAATACAGACCCCAAGGTCCAACCGAGGATTTTCACACAAGAAATTGATGAGAAAAAGATAATAGTAATAGATGTTAAGGAGAGCGTAGATAAGCTAGTTCTTGCCTTTGGCAGACCTTACAAAAGAGTGGGTAAATCAACAGTGAGGATGAGCAAGGATGAATACGAGAGGCTTATCTTAGAGAAACACAAAGAGAAATTAAGATTTGATAACCAGATTTGTGAAGGGATGAGTTTAAAGGATATTGATGAGAAGAAGGTTAGATGGTTTTTGAAAAAGGCGAAAACCGAAAGAGGTCTGGATATAGATGAGAGTTTACCGATGGAAGAAATATTAATGAGGTTAAAACTGACCCAAAACAAAAAACTAACCAATGCTGCTATTTTATTATTTGGCAAGCCTCAGAATTTCTTCATTCAGTCTGAAGTTAAATGCATCAGGTTTAAAGGCACAGATGTTACTGGTAAAATGGTTGATTTAAAACCAATAGGGGGCAATGTAATTAACCAAGTGACAGAAGCAGAGAAATTTATTTATGACCACATCAATATGACTGCTTGGATTGAATCGGGTAAAATAGAGAGGCAAGAGAAATGGGAATATCCACCAAAAGCAATAAGGGAAGTCCTTGCCAATGCTATAGCTCACAGGGATTATTGGTCTGTCTCTAAAGTTCAGGTTAGGATATTTGATGACCGAGTAGAATTCTGGAATCCTGGCAGATTGCCGGAAGGCTGGACAGTGAAAACCTTGAAAGAGAAACACGAGTCTATACCGAGAAATCCACTGATAGCGAGATGTTTCTTTTGGATGAAATATGTAGAAGAAGTAGGTACAGGCACAAACAAAATGATTAAGTGGTGTACTGAGTGGGGATTACCTGAACCTGATTTTGAATATACCGGCACCAGTCTTGTGGTTACCTTCAGGAAATCTAAATTAACAGAGGAATATCTGGAAACCTTAAACTTAAATGAGAGACAAATGAAGGCTTTAGAATTTCTCAAGGAGCATAAAAAAATTACGAGCAAGAAACATGCTGATTTGTTTGGGATAACGGATAGAATGGCAAGAAATGATTTAACAGAGCTTGTAGATAAAAATGTAGTAATTCGGAAAGGGAAAAGTAAGAAAACTACGTATTACGAGATATCTTAACGGAAATTTAACGGAAATTTAACGGAAAAAATTTCCGTTAAGAACAAAGAAGCCAAAGCTGTCTTTGAAAATTGAATATACACCAAGATTAATTCCGGCGAAAAGTAAAAACATTATTTCTAATGATACTGCTCTTAAGGGAATTATTAAAATTGAGGGCTCTTGGTTTGGTTAAACAAAAAGGCATCGGCAGAGGAACTTATTGTACTATTAGGCAGATTGCGGCGCAAATGCGGTGCAAAATAAGAGCGATAGAATTTCTCAAGGAGCATAAAAAAATTAAGAAAATAGGGACAGCGACCATTTACTATTGGCAGATTGAGTCGTTGTTTGTAAAGTTGTGTCATACCCAGAATATCAAGAACTTTGGCAACACTCTTTCCTCGTCATGTTATCAGAAGAGGAATTATTACGATCATCTTTTTGAAGACAAGAATAATTTCAGGTAATATCTAGGGTGGCTTAGAGATTATACTAGAATAAATTTTTTGAAGACAGGGGCGTATTGTCCTATGAGTAAGAATCAATAAATAGTCGCTGCCCTTATTAATTTCTGAACAGAAAAAAGGCATAACAACGCGCTATATGTAACGCCGAGCAGCCTTCGGCTTCTCGAAGTTAGGGTTGCTTAAACGATAGACCAATGCAGATGAGGAGGTACAGAGCATGGCACTAAAAAAAGTAACCCCTTTTACCTACCAGGGATTCATATCTGGAATCAATGGGTCGGCTCTAGGGATAGTTGATCACTTTGAGAATAAAGATTCTGAATTTTGGGGCGGTACTTTTAAAAGGTATTCGTTTGATGAATGCAACTATGAGAGAGGTGAACAAGTAAGACTCCAATTTAACAAAGACATTTCTTCTTGCAAGAAAATCGATGAGTTATTTAGTGTTTCCGACAAAATATTGGATTGGGGAGGCATGAAATCTCTGAGAGAAGATATGAAGCAAGAGCTCAAAAGAAGCCTTTCTTGTCTTGATCAACTTTCAGAAGGGAAGGAGGTTGATCTCAATGAGTTATGTGTGGAAAGACTTGCGTCAATTACCAAGATATATGAAATGTGGGATTTAGATAATTGGATTATCTACGACTCTTTTTGTGTAAAAGGTCTTCAATGGATAATTTCGGACTATTGGCAGTCACTAGGTTATAGAGCAGCTGAAGATCTACTCAAATTACCTTGGCCACCGGGAAGAAGCGGTTCCCCGTTGGCAGGCTTTCCTAGAACTGGGGATACAGCTCCAAATCAGAAGAGATTAGGCTTTGTTTATGGATCGTGGCTCTGCAAAGCAATCGCTGAACATTTAAATGCTAGCAATGATCAAAGTTTTCGCTGGAGGCCGTATCATATTGAAATGATTGCCTTCCAGATTGGTCATGAGATTAATCAGCGATGAGGGGAATGGTCTGAGGATAGCTCTAATACGGACTGGCTTTTTTGCTGATGCTCCAATGCTAGCTGGTTAAGCTTGGCGTTATACGCAAAAACAATGAGAAGTATATGGACCTAAAAGGCATATTTGACGAAGTGTCCGAGCAAATGAAAAGTGATTTTGTGAAAGCACAAAAGTCACTGTCTCATGCAGGACTAAAAGGTGAGGCAAACGAGGAAACCGTTAGGGAATTTTTGAAACAATATTTGCCAAGAACACTGGACATAACCACTGGGATGCTTGTCGATTCTAATGGCAATCAATCTCGACAACTTGATATTATTATTTCTGATGCAGTCAAGACGCCTATTTTCTTTCAATCAGAAGAAACAAGAGTAATACCAGTAGAATGTGCATATGCCGTAATTGAGGTTAAGGCGTTTTTAGATAAATCTGAGTTAGAAAAATCCTATGAAAATATGAAAAGTGTTAAATCACTCTCGAAAAAGGCTTTTTTTAAACCAAAAGGAGTAATCTCTCATATAAATACTCTCTATGGTAAAGAATGGGATTTTTGGCCTATCCATTATTTTGTATTTGCATACGATTCTAAAGGTCTTGATTCAGTACTTGATAATCTAAATAATTACCAACAAGCCGATGACATTCCTAAAAGAATAGATGCAATTTGCGTTCTTGAAAAAGGAGTAATATTGAACCAAGGTCCAGATGGAATGTTTTCAGCGTTGCCAGGGCCTGGATCAAAAGCTGTTGCAAGTTTTACTTCAAAGCCTCTTATGCTTTTTTATGCGGTTGTAAGTGTGATACTAAACCAAGCTAATATGAACTTTTTCAGTTTAATGCCTTATATCAAAAATATGAAATTTTGACGGAGTATAATATCGGGCTGAAAAAAGATATGCTAAAAAAACACGCGCACCTGTCAATTCGGTCGTTAGCTGTATAATTGCATAGCTCTATTCCAAAAACGAAAGTGCATTACGAAAAAGAGAATCCAAGCATGAACACCACTGACTTAGCTTTTATTACCAACGAAGAACAGCAAAATCTTAAAGCAAGATTTCGTGTCCTAATAAAAGATACAAAATTCTTTGACTGCCTTGTCGGGTATTTCTATACAAGCGGTTTTCATGCCGTTTATGAATCATTAGAAAATACAGAAAAAATTAGAATTCTGATTGGCATAGGCACAAATAAACTAACCTATGATTTGTTAGCAAAGGCAAACCAAGGTCCTCAACAATCAATACAATTTTCTCATGCAGAAACAAAGCAGGAATATTCAGGGCTTGTGGAAAAAGAGATGGAGGATTCAGAAGATAAACGGGAAGTCGAAGAAGGTGTGGCAAGGTTTATCGAATGGATTCGCAGTAAGAAGCTGGAAATCAGAGCTTATCCATCGCAAAATATACACGCAAAAGTCTATATTATGACTTTTACCGAAGGTGATCGCGATGTCGGTAGGGTGATTACCGGTTCCAGCAACTTTACCCGAGCAGGTCTGGTAGATAACCTTGAATTTAATGTTGAGCTGAAAAATCGTGCGGACTATGACTTCGCCAAACAAAAATTTGAAGGGCTCTGGAAGAATTCCGTAGATGTCAGCGAAAAATACATTCAAACAATTCAGGAAAAAACCTGGCTTAATCAAAATGTTACGCCTTATCAGCTTTATCTGAAATTCCTATACGAATATTTCAAAGACGAATTAAGCCAGACTGACGAACTGTTTCTCAGATATCTGCCGCAAGAATTTAAGAAACTGGAATATCAAGGACATGCAGTTTTAAACGCGAAGAAAATCCTTGAGGAATATGGCGGTGTCTTTATTTCTGATGTGGTGGGTCTTGGAAAAACTTACATCTCTGCGATGCTTGCCGGGCACATTGATGGCAGAACTTTGGTAATAGCTCCTCCCGTTCTGCTTGATAAAAAGAATCCCGGGTCCTGGCCAAATATCTTTTCCGATTTCAGAGTAGCAGCCGACTTTGAATCAATTGGGAAATTGGAACATATACTTGATAGAGGAACGGAAAGATATAAGAATATTATCGTTGATGAAGCCCATCGTTTTAGAACAGAAACGAATATTACCTACGAGAAATTAGCCGAGATTTGTCGTGGTAAAAGAGTAATTCTGGTAACCGCTACCCCATATAATAATTTTCCAAGGGACATTTTGAGTCAGATAAAGCTGTTTCAAAAAGCAAGGAAAAGCACTATCCCTAATTTACCCGACCTTGAAGCTTTCTTCAATGGATTAGAAAAGAGATTAAAAAATCTGGACAGACAAAGAGATTATTCCGAATATATAAAGACCGTCAAAGAAAACGCCAGAGTAATCCGCGAAAAAGTGCTTAAATATTTGATGGTACGCCGTACCAGAACCGAAATCACAAAATACTTTGCCGATGATTTAAAAAAACAAAACCTGAAGTTTCCCGACGTAGAGAATCCGGAACCGCTATTTTACCAGCTCAATGATGAGGAAGATGAAATCTTCAATAGAACCATTGAGCTGATTTCAAAGAAATTTACCTACGCCCGCTATACGCCTCTATTGCCGAAATATTACAAAGGCTCAATAGACCAGCTTGAGGAACAATCCCAGAGGAACATGGGTAAATTCATGAAGATTCTGCTGGTTAAAAGGCTGGAAAGCAGCTTTTTTGCCTTTAGGAACTCCGTGGATCGGTTCATCTATTCTTATGAGATGTTCATTAAGGAATTTAGAAATGGCAGCGTTTATGTAAGCAAAAAATATTCTTATAAAATTTTTGAGTATCTGGAAAATGACGATGACGATGCCATTCAAAAGCTGATTGATGAGGGCAAAGCCGTGCAGTTTGCAGCTAATGAATTTAAGGATGAATTTATCCTGGATCTGGAGAACGATCTTGCCATATTGAAAAGCATCAAATCCCTCTGGCAAAAAGTAAACAGGGATCCGAAACTAATAACGTTTATTGATCAGCTTTCGAAAAATCAAACTCTGAAAAAAAACAAGCTCATCATTTTTACAGAATCCAGAGAAACAGCCGAGTACTTGCGTGAAAACATAAATGACAAATTTGCCGGTACCGCGTTGTGCTTTACCGGTGGCTCAGGAGAGGCAACCCGCGATAAAGTTATTGACAATTTTGACGCAAATGTGCGCCATCCTAAAGATGATTATCGCATTCTGGTTTCTACCGAGGTTCTGTCCGAGGGGGTTAACCTGCACCGTTCCAATGTAGTGATAAATTATGACATTCCCTGGAACCCTACACGGATGATGCAGCGAGTCGGACGTATTAATCGTGTAGATACTAAGTTTAACAGGATTTACACCTTTAATTTCTTCCCCACTAAACAATCCAATGACCTGATTAAATTGAAAGAGGTGGCAGAAGCCAAAATCAACGCTTTTTTAACCTTGTTAGGCGGCGATGCATCGTTGCTAACTGAAGGCGAGCCGGTCGGCTCGCATGAACTTTTTAATCGTTTAATATCCAAAAAGACTCTGACTGGCGAAGATGAAGCTGAAGAAAGTGAACTGAAATATCTCAAAGTTATAAAAGAGATTCGTGAACAAAATCCAGACTTGTTTGAAAAGATCAAACGCCTGCCCAAAAAAGCCCGCACGGCAAAAGCGAACAATAATTATAAAGATTCGCTCATTACCTACTTCAGACGCGGGAAAATCCAGAAATTCTTTATGGCCGATATGAACCCGGATGCGCAGGAACTTGATTTTATGAGTGCTGCCAGTATACTCGAAAGCACTATTGACGAGAAAAAGCAAAAACTTCCAAAAGAGCTTTACAATCTTTTGGACAAAAACAAGGAAGCTTTTATTTTTGCTACCATCGAAGAAATATCAGAGCCACGAAAAAGGCGAGGCCGTGACAGCGCAATGCAAATGCTCAAAATTCTCAAAGCAACGCTGAAGAACACGCAGCAGTTTACCGATGAGCAAGAGTTGTATCTCAAACAAGTTAGAATACAGTTAGAAGAAGGCGGTCTGCCCAAACAAACAGCCAAAGAATCACTCAAGGCATTAAACGTACTAAAGCAGGATTTGATGAATCCCTTCAAAGTGCTGGCAACACTGCACAGCCACATTCCTGAACGCCTTTTAGAAGGACACTATGCAGAACAGAATCATCGGGTTTTCGGTAAGCGGGAAGTGATTTTATCGTTGTATTTAGCGAGCGAGCAAAATGGATAAACAACAGGCACAAACAATTATCAAAAAAACGTTCGAAAAGTCCTTTGAAAAGGAAAAGTTTACTAATTTTATTATTCAACTTTTAAATCTGAAGAGAGACCAAATTGAAAATAAACATCCTTATAGCGGTAATTACATTCCCGATTCTTATAAACAACACATCAGTACATTAGACCGTATTGCCAAATACAATGACATCGAGAATAAAATTGATGTTCTTATCATAAAACTCAGAAAAGAAAAATCTATTGAACGTGCCCGCTCCATGCAGCGTAATTTTATTGCTTGGTATTTGAACGGTAGCCGCGGAGGTGAATTAAAAGATGCCGCTCTGGTAGCGTTTGTTGCGCCTAATGAAGAGGACTGGCGGTTTTCGTTGGTAAAGATGGATTACCGCTTTGAGCAGGCGAAAAACGGAAAAGTTAAAGTAAAAGAGGAATTTACACCTGCCAGACGCTGGTCATTTCTGGTCGGTAAAAACGAATCCAGCCACACAGCTCAGAGCCGTCTTATTGATATCCTCACCGATGATGAGTACAATCCCACACTTACCCAAATGGAAGAAGCCTTCAATATTGAAAAAGTTACCAAAGAGTTCTTTGGAAAATATCGTGAGCTCTTTTTGTGGACAAAAGAAACACTGGATAAGATTATTGAGCGAGACACTAGAATTAAAGCCGATTTTGAGGCCAAGGGCGTCAATACCGTTGACTTTGCCAAGAAACTTTTAGGGCAAGTCGTCTTTCTCTACTTTTTGCAGAAAAAGGGCTGGTTTGGTGTGGAGCGCGATGCCGAATGGGGAACGGGTACGAAACATTTCTTACGTGAGCTTTTTGACAAAAAGCATGGTGATTATAATAATTTTTTTAATGATGTTTTGGAACATTTGTTTTATGATGCTTTAAGAGATGACCGGAGCTATAATGATTACTATTATGGTCGTTTTAACTGCAAAATCCCTTTTCTGAATGGTGGACTCTTTGACCCCATCAATGGCTATGACTGGGTACATACCGATATTCTTATGCCCAACGAAATGTTTTCAAACGAGAACAAGACTAAAGAAGGCGATACGGGAAACGGTATTCTGGACATCTTTGACCGCTACAATTTTACTGTAAAAGAAGACGAGCCGCTGGAAAAGGAAGTAGCCGTTGACCCGGAGATGTTGGGAAAAGTTTTTGAAAACCTTTTGGAAGTCAAAGACCGAAAATCCAAAGGAAGTTACTATACCCCCCGCGAAATTGTTCACTATATGTGTCAGCAAAGTCTTATCAACTATCTCAATACAGAACTAAATAAAAGTGTTACTCTATATCAAAATATTGGCGATATTCAAACAAACGCTTTTGGCAACGAAACGAAAGTTGGCCAGTTAGATTTAACTGTGAAACATAAATCAGGGCCCAAGGTAACGAAGGAAGATATTGAAACCCTGATTAAATATGGCGAACAGTTTGGTGAAAACGAAGCGACCGTAGAAGTCAGAGGAAGAGAAACCGACACCTATTCTTACAAATTGTCCGAAAACATCCGCAAAAATGCCAAATTGATTGACGAAAAGCTGGCTAATATCAAAGTGTGTGATCCTGCTATTGGCAGCGGTGCCTTTCCTGTGGGTATGATGCACGAGATTGTCAAAATCAGAAATGTGCTGACGACTTTTGTTAAAGCCTCCAACCGAACCGTTTGCCACTTCAAACGCGAGTGCATAGAGAAATCCCTTTATGGTGTGGATATTGACCCAGGTGCGGTGGAGATTGCCAAACTGCGTTTGTGGCTGTCGCTGGTGGTGGACGAGGAAGATATTAAGCGGATTAAGCCACTGCCAAACCTCGACTACAAAATCGTATGCGGTAACTCCCTGTTGGGCGTAGAGAAAAACCTGTTTAACAATCAACTATTTGCTGAACTAGAACGCCTAAAACCGCTTTTATTCAATGAAACCAATCCAACTCGAAAGCAGAACTACAAGCAACGGATTGATGAACTCATTAGCCAGATAACAAATGGACACAAAGAATTTGATTTTGAGGTCTATTTTTCGGAAGTATTCCATAAAAAGGGCGGCTTTAATGTGGTGATTGCCAATCCGCCGTATTTAAAAGAAAGAGATAATAAAAGGGTTTTTGAAATTGTAAATAATTCTGATTTTGGGAAGAAATATCATCAAGGGAAAATGGATTACTGGCACTATTTTCTCCATAAAGCAATTGATATCATAAAAAAGGAAGGAATCATTTCATATATCACATCACGGTATTGGTTGAATAGCAGTGGTGCAAAAAAGTTAATAAATCGTGTAAAACAAGAACTTTCATTTATTGATCTCATTGATATTGGCAAATTAAAAGTTTTTGATGAAGTTGCTGGTCAGCATATGGTCGCTGTATATCAAAAGAGGAAGGGGAATCCAATCTTCTATTACAAGAAATTGATTAATGATTTAACTGAAATATCAAGAAACGAAGACACTGAGAACACTGAAATAAAAGTCTTGTTTAATCAAGAAATATTCTCTGACAATGGTGAAATTATTTTTGAAAAATCTTTGTATAACAGAACCAATATTGTAAATCTTGGAACGATAACAGAAATATCGCAAGGAGTTGTAGAAGCCCCCGACAGATTATCAAGAAAGAAAATCAGAAAAATAAAAGGAACTGACTATAAGGTGGGACAAGGTGTTTTTGTTTTAACAAAAAGTGAAGTCCTGAATTTAAACCTTAATAAAAGCGAGAACTGTGTGTTAAAGAAATATTTAGACCCAAGTGATGTAGATAAATATTTAATATGTTTCAGAGACAAATATTTGATTTATTCTAATAGCCAAGCGAAGGCAAGAATCAAAAAAGACAAAAATTTCTTGCATTTAAGAAATCATTTAGACCGATTTGAGTGCTTTATTACCTCATCTAACAAACCTTATGGTCTGCACAGACCACGAAAGCAAAAATATTTTGAGAACCCTAAGATTATTTTTAAAAATATGTTTGTTAATGTGGGATTCTCTTTTGATAATGAAGATGATTACTATTTTGGCTTTTCGTTTTCTTCAATAATTCAAGGAAATAAGAAACATGATTTGAAATATATTTTAGCGATTCTTAATTCTAAATTTGCTGAAAATTGGTTTTACAAGAACGGCAAAAAACGGGGTGCAGGTGTGGATATAGGTGTCGAAAAACTTAGACAGTTTCCCATTAAAGATGTTCAATTCAAAGACCAAAAACCCTTTGTCGATCTCGTTGAACGCATACTTGCTATTATCAAAGACGAGGATTATCTGCAAAATTCGCAGAAGCAGTCGCAAGTGAAGGCGCTGGAGCAAGAGATTGACCAAATGGTTTATCAGCTCTACGGCCTGACGGAAGGGGAAATTGCTATAGTTGAGGAGAGTGCAGGAAGGTAGAGATTTTACACAGCGCAACTTATCCGGACCCCAAGAAAATATTAGCAGAAGTCATTAAAATTATTAATATGTTCAACGTTAAAATTTGGTCTACTTTTCGTGGATATTGCGTAAGGATAATCATTCCAGAAGAATATAGGATGTCATTCCTTATTTAGGGGTAAGATCAGAAAGAGCTAAGGAGACTACAACTTTACGCTTTACGATGTTAGGGAGGAACAAGAACTGAAATAGGGCTGTTGAACAATCCTGACTTAAGGATATACACATTGAAAATGGATAAAGATTCAATTTATAAGACCCTTCAGGAAATATGCAGGCAGGTACCTATTGTCATCCTAGGTTCCGGGCCATCATGTGCTGCGGGGATTCCTGGTATGGGAGCACTTGCAGAACATTTGTTGGAGAAATTGGGAAATAATATCGGTGATCAGTGGAGACAGATCAGCGACGACCTACTTAAGAATATCGATTTAGAAACAGCACTTGATAGGACACCATTGGATGAGAAGTTAATTAAAGAAATTATAAGAATTGTGGGGAGCTGTATTTCTGAAAAAGATAAAGAGGTAAGAGACAGCTACTTCAATCGACAGATGACACTTCCTATTGAACGGTTAATTCATTATTATAGATCGGAAGGCTTGACTATCATAACGCCCAATTATGATTGCCTTGTTGAATACTGTTGTGACAAATTGAAAATACATTGCAATACAGGTTTTGTTGGTTATTTCAGAAAGGCTCTCGATTTTAAAAAGGCAGAAAGAGAGGTGGAATATGTTGACAGGTCGGCTGTTGTGAAAGGCAAGCGAATGCAAATTGCAAAGCGTACACCGCATATAAAGCTCTTTAAGGTTCATGGTTCTATTGATTGGTATAATTTTGACAATAGTACAGTTTCTGATATCTCCTTGGTAGAGAACGAAAAATACGCAGACAAAAGACTGATCATACTACCCGGTGATAGAAAATATTATAAGGCATTTCATGAGCCGTATAGAGAACTTATACAAAAAGCTGATAATTCGCTCCGGTCCGGAAGGACCTTTTTAATGATTGGATATGGCTTTAATGACGAGCATATCCAGGAGATATTAGTCAAAAGGCTCGTAGAAGATGAAAAGTCTGGAATTATTATAACCAAGGAACTTTCGGAAAAAACAAAGGAATTATTATCAGGTTGTTCGACTTTGTGGGGTATCAGTCAGGAAAAGAGTTCAACAGTTATCTGCAATAGGGAAGATGAATACAAGGTGTCAAATATTGAACTATGGAGAATAGACGAATTTATAAGTATAGTACTGGGAGGATAGAATGAGTATTTTCAACTTCAAAAAGGAAGATAACCTTGGTAATGTTATTCAGGTCGATACAACCCGTGTATTTATCAGGGTTCCTTCTTCAGATAAACTTACTGAAGCAAAGTTGGGAAGATTGACAGCACTCAAGGGACGTCCCGGAGAGTGGCTGATCGCTATGGTGGAAAGGGTGATACGGAGGTTTTTCGAAGAAAAGCCCGCTGAAGAAGAGGAAAAAGATTATGACGTGATTGAGACCGAGGAAAACGTAGTTCACCTCATTTTGATCGGTACATTAAGGGAAAAAGAGGGGGAAAGAATAAACGTATTCACCCGTTCAGTACTGTCTTTTCCCAATATTGATGCTCCATGTTATCCAATTGAAGGGAAAGAGTTAGAAGTCTTTATGGGTGTAATCTCATCTGTAGCCATATATGAGAATGCCCTGAATATCGGGACCTATACACTTGATGAGAAAGCTGAAACATATCTGGATGGCAATAAATTTTTTCAACGACATGCGGCACTGCTTGGCAGCACCGGTTCAGGAAAATCATGGACAGTCGCCTCTATCTTAGAGAGGGCTTCAAAGCTGCCGTCTGCGGATATCATTCTTTTTGACTTACATGGGGAATATTCGACCCTGGAATACGCAAAGCATATACGAGTTGCAGGGCCAAATGACCTTGAAAGCACGGCTGATGATATTTTGTTTTTACCATACTGGTTATTGAACTTTGAAGAGATGCAGGAGATGTTTATTGATCGTAGTGAATTCAGCGCCCATAACCAGGTAATGGTATTTCAGGATGCGGTTTCGGAAGCTAAGAAACGCTCCTTAGAGAAGGAAGGAAAGGCGGAAGTATTAAAATCATTTACAATAGACAGCCCGGTACCCTTTTCTCTGGATGAAGTCACTAAAGAAATAAAGGGCTTAAATGAAGAGATGATTGAGGGCAAGAAAGGTTTGAAGCAAGGGAAATTCTTCGGACAGTTCAGCAGGCTCCTTGTAAGGTTGAATAGCAGAATTACAGACAAAAGATATGGCTTTATTTTCCAGGCGCATGAGAAATATCATGCATATGAGGGCCTTCACGTCTTTGCCAGAAATTTATTGGGCTTTGGGGGAGAGAGAAAAGGGATCAAAGTGATAGATTTTTCAGAAGTCCCCTCTGATATTCTGCCGGTTATTGTTGGATTAGTTGCGAGAGTTATTTATGAAATTCAATTCTGGATGGATGCTGAAAAGAGGCATCCAATCGCATTTATCTGTGATGAAGCCCATAGGTATCTCCCGCTTGACCAAAACATAAATCCATTTGAGAGAAGGGCATTAGAAAGTTTTAGAAGAATTGCCAAGGAAGGCCGCAAATACGGTGTTGCTTTACTGATTGTCAGTCAGCGGCCATCGGAAGTTAACCCTAGCATTCTAAGCCAATGCAATAACTTTATAGCGTTAAGATTGACAAACACTGGTGATCAAGCAGTGGTCAAGAGACTTATGCCTGATAGCTTGGGCTCACTGATGGATATTTTACCAATGCTAGATATTGGCGAAGCCTTAGTGGTAGGCGATGCAGTATTACTTCCAACAAGAGTGAAGTTACATGAGCCTACATATAAACCGACAAGTGCAACTATTGAATTCTGGGATGAGTGGAATAAAGAAGACGCTAAAAGTGAAATTGTAAAGGCTGTAGAGAATATGAGAAGGCAGAGCAGGGGGATTAAATAATGATAATCAATGAAAGGGGAATGACAAAAGATCTGGCTGTTCGCTTTCTAAAACGGAAATGGAAGATCTGTTTATTGATTTGTTTCCGGAGCTTAAGAATAAGTGTATGAAATAGCGTAAAGACTTAAAGAGCGTTCGTCCAATGATGTTTGCGGTTGAGGTTGGCATCGGAAAAACAACATTATTAAATAGGGAGAGCGCCCATTCTTCTCCTCATTTTTTTCAAACAATGGTTGTTCTTAGGCCATGGTAAAGAAAGACGTGTAACAACACGAACTATTGAGAAGATATTTCCAAAGTGAAAAGTATATAGGGTCAGAGATAACTCACCCTTTGTTTTGCCAAATCTTCGGGATGCTATGTAAAAGCAGGAAAAGAGAGACCTATATAAAATTATCTTACTTCATCCCGTTGATTACTTGACAAAAAGTAAAAATAATTTATAATTAAATTAGACTATTCTTGAGGAGGAGAGAATGAATAAAGGTATCCGGGGTTCCGTTGGTGAGAAATTAAAAAAAGCCAGGGAATCGTTGGGGTTAACATTAAAGGAAGTTGCAACAGAAGTGGGGTTCGCAAATTACCAGACTCTGATAAACATTGAGGCAGGAAAAAGAGAAATAAAAGTATGGGAACTTGTTAAACTGGCCCGGACCTATTACAGAGATATTGACTATTTCCTGGAAGATGGGAAGATTGTCGAAGCACCTTCTATTTTATGGCGAAAGAGCTCATCCTCTCTCAAAATCAATATATACGAAAGAAGATTTCTCAAATATTGTGAGAACTATAGGCAAATAGAAGAGCTTTTGGGAACAAACATTTCCAAAAAGTTTAAGCCGATTCAATGTAAGAGAGAAGATTTTGTTACCCTCAGTTTTGTTGATCGTCTGGCTCATAATTATCATGATATGTTAGGCTTTGGGAGCCGTCCTGCATGCTGTATTTATAGAATACTTGATGAAAGTTTTGGAGTAAAGATTCTATTCTTAAGCATGGGAAAAGAAGGATCTGGTGGATCAACCGTTGGTAACTTCGGTCCTTCTATCTTAATTAATGCAGACGATGCTCCCTGGCGCAGGAACTTTGATCTTGCGCATGAGTTTTTTCATATTGTCACCTGGGGTATTTTTGATCCTAAGGAAATATTCGATTCACCAAAAAGGGGAAAGAGCAAAGTAGAAGTGTGGGCTGATGCATTTGCTGCAACATTACTTTTACCCCAAGAGGAAGTATTGGAGGGATTTAAAGAGCGAATCAAGAATGGAAAAGTGTCCTATTTTGATTGTGTAGAATCAGCCCGGGAGTTCGAGGTCTCTGTAGATGCCTTTCTATGGAGATTGGCAAGTTTGGGTATGGTGAAGAGAGAAGAAGTCGAAAGGGTGCTAAACGACCCCGCCTTAAAGAAGCTGTACTGGCAGGAGAAATCTGGTGGATGGAAAGATACGCCTAAATTTTCAAGCCGCTATGTCAATATGGCTTTTAAATGTATGCAGACGGGCAAAGTTTCGCGAGGACAATTTGCCGATTATATGGAAATAGATCGGCAAGAGATACCTCAGCTCCTCACGGAGTATGGACTGGACGAGAACGCGGATTATGAAATTGAACTCACTACTTCTTGATGCTGATGTTGTCATTGATCCTCATAGGCTGGGTATGTGGGACAAACTTCTTGCACAAAACAGAGTCCATATTGGAGCCGTTGTATTAAGAACCGAAGTTAAGTATTACATAGACAACAACGGCAGACGGAGAAACATCAATCTCATGTCTCAACACCGGGCCAAAAAAATAACTGAGTTATCTGCTACATTAGAGGAACAAAGGATTTTGAAGAAAAGATTTGATGCAGTGCTTGGGCCAAAACTAGATCCAGGAGAGACAGAGTCTCTCGTTATTCTTAAAAGAATACCTGAGTTGATATTTTGTACCTTTGATTATGCTGCAATTATAGCGGTAGTTCTTTTAGGTATGGGAAATAGGGTTATTTCTTTCGAGACCGTCCTGAAAAAATGTGGTCTCAGTCGTAGGCTGCAAAGAAAACACTCAGAGGAACGATTCAAACACATTGTGAAAACAGCCAAGTTGATGCGAGTTATGGGACAAGGGCTAGTACCTCCGGGATTCCAAGGGAGGAACTAATGAATTTGGAATCATTTGAGGACTAGAGGATGCTAGATCAGGTTGAACGACAAGTCATGAGAAGCTACTCAAAAAGCTTAATGGACCATCACGCTAAATTATCGGCCAACGCAGATAGAGTTTTAACCGAGATCGTTAAGTTAACAGATCCTGTGAGTCTATTTTGAAATAGAGACAGCGCCTATTATTATTGACAGATTGAGTCGCTGTATTTAGATCCCTGACTTGCCACGAACATCAAGAGCTGTGGCGACGGGTTTTCCTCATCATCTTGCTCAGAGGAGAAATCATTGGCAAAGTGTTTTTGAAGACAATAATGATTTGAGTATCTATCACGCTTACTGTATTGTGTGGTAGGCAGAATAGCAGGAGACTTATTTAATGGTTAAAGAAGAAGTTCCAAACATTATTTCCCAAGGCGAATCTTTCACTGTGGAATTTAAAGGTGAGGAGAAATCTCCCTTATCTGACTATGAATTATATAAAGCAGTTGTATGCCTTGCTAACGGCAAGGGGGGTTTACTTCTGGTCGGCGTTGAAGATGATGGAAGAACTACAGGTGCTAGACCTCGGCATGGAAGTTTAACTGACCCATTGAGACTCAAGGCAGCAATATTCAATAATACAATCTCCAATCTTCATGTTGAAATAGAGATCGTTTCTATTTATGAAAAGCCCATTATTATGATCAAGATACCACGTTCTGATCGACCTGTGTGTACTGCCAGTGGTCTATATGTCCGCCGTGCCATTATGGGAACGGGCAAACCTGGGTGCGTCCCCTTTTATGCACATGAAATGGACTCTCGCAGGGGGAGTCTTGGTCTCTCGGACTTGACAGCTCAACCTGTTGTTTCTGTAAAATGGGAAGATCTTGATTCCATTGAATTTGACCGGTTAAGACGGGTAATAAGGCAATATCGCGGAGATAGAACTTTGCTTGCTTTTGATAATTTTGAGATGGCTAAGGCACTTGGCTTAGTAGAAGGGGATACAGAACCGAAACATCCTACCCTGGCGGGAATTCTCCTTCTGGGAAAGGAAGAAATTTTACAGAGGAATGTTCCTGCTCATGAAGTCGCTTTTCAGGTATTAAAAGGTACAAAGGTCGAGGTAAACAATTTCTTTCGCTTGCCATTAATAAGAATAGTTGAAGAAGTTATGAGCCAATTTCAGGCGCGTAATCGGGAAGAGGAAGTAATGCTGGGTTTATTCCGTATGGGAGTTCCTGATTATTCAGAACAAGGGGCTCGAGAAGCATTTCTTAATGCCCTAATTCATAGAGACTATCAAAAACTCGGTGCTGTTCATTTCCAGTGGTACGATGATAGAATAGAAATAAGTAATCCAGGTGGCTTTGTTGAAGGCGTTACTCTCAATAATTTACTCGTTACACCACCCAGACCAAGAAATCCGCGTCTGGCTGATGTGTTTAAAAGAATTGGCCTGGTTGAGCGCACAGGACGAGGGATTGATACTATCTTTGAAGGATAGGTCAGGTATGGACGC
>Ga0315533_1001070_pt1 | contig 21681 bp, 15 predicted proteins | sample SalMarSW160130MG_FD_203081 | JGI IMG/M metagenome (GOLD analysis project Ga0315533, IMG submission 203081) | Salt marsh sediment microbial communities from the Plum Island Ecosystem LTER, Massachusetts, United States - Salt Marsh Sediment SW1601-30 ... | reverse complement strand
GTTGTTTCCACTTGGGTTTGCATTACACGCTTATATTAACGCTGGAGATGTAGTATTGGCCTTCGCCTGCATCTACGCATTTTGGCTGGGCGTGGCGCTTACAGGATTACTTTGGAAAACACGGCTTGAATATGTTGAGGTTGAGCAACAAGAAGGGATTTGTATTGGAAGAGGTATTTTTGCCAACCTAATTAATCTTTCACTTAGAATAAATATTGTTGCCCTTATCGGTTTCTACGGCCTGTCTCTATTCGTTAGGTTCGGGGTACTGATTAAGTACGGCTTAGGTTTCTCCGGAACGTTTCTTGCACAAGTTCAAACATTGCCATATTTCGTATTATCAGCTTGGCTAATATTCAACACGCTTGGTCGGTCATTTATTTTCATATGCATAACTCGTCTTTTATACAATCGACCCGGAAAGTTGTGGAGTATGATAATACTACTTATCGAGCTTTTTTGGGTTTTTACTCAGGGACGCAGGCCAATGTTTGCTGCGGCCTTGCTAATAATGTTCGCCTTGGTTGCCAAGCAGGGCAGAATAAAGTCTAAGCACGTTTTATTAGGAGTCGTATTGGCGATTTTAAGCTGGCAGTTCGTTTTCCCCTTTTTCTACTTTATGCGCCGCGAGTGGATATTGGGCGAACGTTTTTTGCCTCGTATGATAGCAAGTGCAACCGCGAGAACTGTAGCAGATAGGGACATTTATATTAGAGTCCTTCAGGGGCGTTTACATGCACTGGAACTTAATTATCTTGTTGCACACCAGTTAAGGTCTGGAATTCCCAAACTCAACGGCGAGTTTCTGAAGATGGCTGTGCTTACAGCAATACCCAGCGCAATATTCCCCCAGAAAGCATTGTATGCGCGCGCAGCAGATGTTGTTTTGAATGAACGCATGGCGTTAGGCTTTTATAAAGAACAAGATTTTGCCACTGATATAGAAGTATTCGCTCTGGCAGATTTTGGGTGGATGGGTGGCTTCATATACGGTGCTCTTTTTGTGGCACTCATTAGATTTGTAGAAAAGATAATTAAGCTGCTGTCTCATAGAACGCCGATTGGTGCGGTTGCATGTTTCGGTGTCATAGCATCTTCTCCGGTTTTGTCAATGGAGACGACGCCCCATTCTGTTTTAATCCATTTAAGAACCATTTTGATACTATTTTTGTCTTTCTTTGTATTGGGTTATTTCTTCAGGGCCGAGGAAGTACCTGCGATAGATGAGGAAACTGCTGATGAGCAATGGGGGCATGACTTGGCTTAAACTAACAAGTTAAATCGTTTATGTATTACCGTTTGTTTCTGAACTGTATAGTTTATCTTTGCACTGTTACAGTTATTCTGACAGATGCGGCCGGTGCCGGCCAAGTTATGGCGCTAAAGGAAGTGACAAAACATCTGGGCAAAGACACAGACTTCCAAAGGTACGGAGATGTCCTTTTAGCAAATAGCCGGGCTTGGGGAACCAGCGGCAAAGACGGAGAGTTTTTATGCCGCAGGTTGAAAGGGAATATTCCAGCTGAGTTACTTTTTGCAGCGTTTGACGTTGATGAAAGGAGGTTTTGCAAACACGATATGATTCTGGAAATATTTTACCGTGATGATTTTAAGGCCCGCGAAATCAGAAAACACAGGGTAAAAGGCAGGGTCACGGTTCAGTCCCGGATTGACTTTGCGTATGATAAGCAGTATGTTGAGGTTGGCCACCTTGAGGCAAAAGGTGACGGTCATTGGAAGCTGGGAAGTATTTTCTTTGAACTGAACCCAAGGCAGATGATCAGGGCTATAGATGGTTCATTTCATTTCAAGATTAGCACATCCTTAACAGATTCAGGGGGGCTGCCAATTTCCTATTTTCGCCTCAGGTCGGTAGATAAAAAGGAGTTCTTGCGCCTTCGTAAACAGGATAGAACCAAAAGAGGTCTAAGGCGGGTGGAGTATCAGCCGAAACCCCCTTTTAGGAACAAGGAAGTTAAGACTGAAAAACACGATTTTGCAATTTACCCGGTTAACTACCTTGAGTTAATTTTCCCTAACAGTGCTGTCAAATATGATAGACTGGATTCACCTCTGGAATGCTTTGAATTACAGGGAGAGGTAGAACCTATTTCATTCGTAATCCATGCAGTTAAAGATCTGGTTGAGGTTAGGGTCGTTGTGAGTGAGCTGCAAGCTGAAAACGGAAAAATAAGTTCAGATAATATTGAAGTTCGTCGCGTTGTGTATAACGACCAACGATGGGGGTGGGCGAGGGAGAAGAGGTATGGGACATGTCCGGATTATCTGAGTTTTAAGAGCCCAGTTGTTGACATAAAAGCCGGCACGAACTGCCAGTTCTGGCTGACAATAAATGTGCCGAGCGATGCGAACCCGGGTTCATACAAAGGTACAGTTGAAGTGTGGGCTGCTGGGAAAAAAATGTCTGATATACCACTATCTGTGAAGGTTCTGTCCATCAAGCTGAATGAAAACGGCGTTAAGCATATGGTTTATCACAGCCCGCATTACAAGTCTTATAGCAGAGACCCATCTCATATTCTAAGAGATATGCGAGACCACGGTCTAACACCAATACTTTATCCCTCGACGAAGATAGAACGAACACCAACGGGTTTTAATGTCGGACTTGACGATTTTGAAAATCAACTGCATCAGTTAAAGGCAGAATTTAAGACACTCAAGACTGTTTTCATAGGGTTATCTGATTATTACACTCTCATTAATCTTTTGCAAACCCCAAAACCGTTCAAAACACAACATCCAAGTTTCAATCGGCTTTATGGTGATGTTTTGCAAAGCTATAATGCTGCGGCGAGAAAGCACGGTGTCGAGTTGTTCGTCACTTTTCAAGATGAGCCGTTTGGATTCCCGGATAGAAGAAGAGTGGCTTATCTTTGCTCCAGCATTGCCAAGGCACAGGGGTTAAAGACTTGGTCTACCCATTGGGTTCAATGGGATAAACAATTGCCCCTAGAAGAAACAGAAATCAGGGCAGGAGTGAATTATTTACGGCCTTTAAGAGAGGTCTTAGACGTGTTGGCAGAGGGTGTTGCGAGGATGAGTAGAAAAGCGGTGCAGGAAATGCGCACGAGTAATTCCATGCTTGCATACTACACCACGAGTTTAGATACCAGTGTGAGGCCCTTATATAGTCGTTTATTGCACGGCTGGTATCCATTTGTGGTAAACACCGATTATGTGATCTGCTACGCTTACCGTGATTCATTGGTCGACCCGTACGATGATTTAGATTGCAGAGCGGATTTAGCCAATAGAGTAGGTGGGACAGATTTCCTTCTGACGTACCCGACCTGGAAAGGTAATATTTTGCCAACCCTGTCTTATGAAGCTTTGCGGGAGGGTGTGGAGGATTCCCGGCTTATAAATACATTACGCGTTCTCATCAAGCAAGCGTTGGAAAGTAGTGACGCTGAAAGCCAGGATTTGGGTAAAAAAGCAGAAAAATTTCTGGATAACACCATAAGTGGAATCAGTATGGATTTTTATCACGACTACTGGACCAAACACAAGGACCTGCCTGTTGACCCTATGGAGAAAAGAATTCTGGAGGATTTGCAGGGGGATAAACAGTCGAGATATGAGATTTTCAATGAACTTAGGTGGCAGGTCTGTGAATATATTATCGGCCTAAGCCATGTGCTTGATAAGCGATAGAAAAAGCCAAGTGAAAAGTTTATCCTTAAGAAACTTTCAGGTCGTCACTAAATTCCTAAAACTGTGACCATGAATTACTTAGTTGCAGTTGACCGCTTTTATCTTGATCTGCCCGGCGGTGCGTACAAAATCGCCTGGGACATCGCATGTAGAATGCGCGATGAAGGAAACCGTGTTGCTGTCCTTTGTATCGGCGATGGCATTAAGGCCGCTTGCGAACAGCACCAGGGCATCCAAATAGTTAGATACGCCCCAAGACAAAATGTGAACATTTTCAGCAAAGCTAAAGACCATATAGAATCAGCCTGTGCAGCAGCAAAAGAATATATCAGCTTTTGCAAATGGGATATCATACACGCTCATACACCCCTGCCGGGCCTGGGGGCATTGAAGGCCATAGGGACCGATGCGCGGACAATTTATACCATTCATTCGCCTGTAGTACTTGAGCAAAGGATAAACTGGGCCTCACAAGGTCCGGGTGGTTGGTTCAAACTGGCCTTTGGGATGGGCGTACTTAAAAAGTTAGAGGCGCAGACATATAACAGTTTTGCTGTGCTGCAGTCACTGTCCAATTTCACAAAATCGCAGATTCACAGACTGTATGGTGTGGGAGATAAGATTCATGTTTTACCATTCTGGTGTGGTTATGATGGCGGGCGCCAATATGAAAAGAGCGAGGCCCGCAAGAAATTAAGCTGGCCCGAAAATGCGCCTCTGTTGTTCAGTCTAAGGCGAATGACAACCCGGATGGGGCTTGCCGACCTTATAGCTGCTGCTGACAGATTAGCAAATGACCACGACTTCAATCTTGTACTCGCCGGTGACGGACCTTTGAGAAACAAGCTACAGCAACAGGCCCGGAAAACAACACTGGGCAGTCGAGTCATTTTCACAGGCAGACTCTCTGATGAGGAGGTGGCCCTGGCGTATCAAGCCGCTGATTTGTTTTTGCTTCCCACACGAAGTTTAGAATGTTTCGGGATTATCATTCTGGAAGCATATTCTTTCGGCTGCCCGGTATTATCCTCCGATGCAGGGGCAATACCCGAATTGGTCAGGCCGATAGGTAAAGAATTTATCTATCCTGCTGGTAACGTAAAGATGTTAACAGAGAAACTGGCAGATTACCTACGGGGGAATTTGATTGCACCCCCACCACAGAAACTCATCAGCTATGTAAACAACAATTACAGTGAGGATGTGTTATACCCACAATGGCGCCAAATGATAATGAGTGAATAGCCGATGTTGACTGAGCATAACCACAGCAATATTAGAATAGCGGTTGACATATTAGCAGTCAACCGTGCCAGTGCCGGCAGTTTCACCGTATTAATCGGGCTGATGCACGAGCTTGCGAAGCTATGCAATTGTCGTTTTACTTTTTATGCTGTTACAAAAGATGTTGAGGAAGTCCTCGGCCAACAAGGTGAGCGGTTTGAATATATCTACTCGCCATTCTGGGCGAAGAAGCTTATTAACAGGTGTCTTTGGCAACAGCTTGTCTTGCCCAGATTAGCTAAAAAAGCTGGCTGTGCTCTAATATATAGTGTATCGGGATACCCCGAGATATTCACAACTTTACCGGTCGTATCACACCAGCAAAACTTGTGGTCATTTGCCAGGCCGGGGGCATGGTGGAACTTTAAAAATCGCGTGAAGTCCTTGTTACGTCGGCAGGTTGCAAAGATGGCTTTACGCCAGGCCAAAGCAAACGTTTTTATATCAAACTTCTTACGAGAATGTGCAAATCAGATGGTGCCGGAAACATCAACAAAGAATTTCACTGTCCATAATGCAGTCTCATCAATCAATACTTCATCTGGTACATCCATACAAGAAAGTTGGGCAGAGGAGAATTTCTGTCTGGCCGTCGGCTCATTCACCATCCAAAAGAACTACTTAGCGCTTGTTCGTGCCTTCAGAGTTGTGGCAAATCAGTGTGCGGATTTGCGCCTCGTCATTGTAGGCGACTGCACAAATAAATACGGCAAAAAGCTCAAACGGCTATGTGAGGAATTGAAAGTGACTGATAGAATAATCCTGACCGGAGTATTGGAGTTGGGGAAAATAATCAGTCTCTACCAAAAGGCAAAATTTTCGGTCAATGTGTCATTATTGGAGGGGTTCGGATTGCCTGTGCTTGAATCGATGCAGGCAGGTTGCCCTGTAATTTGCTCAAATCTGCCAGCATTTAGGGAAATCGGAGGTGATGCTGTCCTGTATTGTGACCAGACCAAACCGGAAGATATTGCAGAAAAGATGTTAGCACTGTATAGTAGCAAAAATGAAAGGGTAAGGTTAAGCAGCCTCGGCCTGGAACAGGCAAAGAACTTTACATGGAGCGACTCCGCAAAAAAACTACTGGATATATTCAACTCAGCACTGGAAAGTGAAAAATGAAACAAATCTTACAAAACCTGAAAACCGGTGAACTTGAAGTTGCGGAGGTTCCCCCGCCACCGGCTCAGCCGGGGCATCTGCTTATACAGACACGGTGCAGTTTAATATCAACTGGAACCGAACGGGCGCTGGTTTCATTTGCAAAGAGCTCCCTTATAAGCAAGGCCAGGCAACAGCCGGACAAAGTAAAGCAGGTTATCGAAAAGTTAAAAACCGATGGCCTGCTGCAAACCTTTCACAGTGTCTTCGCTCGGCTGGACGAGCCCCTGCCTTTGGGTTATTGCAACTGCGGCACTGTTATTGAGGTGGGACAAGGCGTTGAAGGGTTTAATATCGGCGACCGTGTGGTCAGCAATGGTCCCCATGCTGAAATCGTATGTGTACCGAGAAATCTTTGTGCAAGAGTCCCTGATGAGGTCAGCGATGAACAAGCGGTGTTTACAGTACTGGCATCCATCGGTCTTCAAGGAATAAGACTAATAACACCAACATTTGGGGAAACGATTGTTGTCTTTGGACTGGGACTTATAGGTCTTATCTGTGTACAGTTGCTGCGAAACTGCGGCTGTAAAGTCATCGGTATAGACCTTGATAAAAGCAAGCTGGAGTTGGCACAAAAGTTCGGCGCCCGGATTATCAATGTACCGAACGGAGCCGACCCCGTGAAAGCGGCTATGACGTATTCCGATGGAAAGGGTGTTGACGGTGTGCTTATAACAGCATCCGCCAAAAACGATGCAATAATTCATCAGTCTGCCCAGATGTGCCATAAGCGAGGGCGCATCGTGCTGGTCGGCGTAGTAGATATGAAACTTGACCGCACAGACTTTTACGAAAAAGAGTTGTCATTTCAGGTATCCTGCTCCTATGGCCCAGGGCGGTATGACAGTAATTATGAAGAAAAAGGAGCTGACTATCCATATGCATTTGTCCGCTGGACGGAACAGAGAAACCTTGAGGCCATTCTTAACAGTATTGCAGCGGGAACATTGGACGTAAATGACTTGATAAGCGACCGTATCCCACAGACCGAGGCGGTCAGGGCCTATAAGATGTTAACAGATGGCCCTCACAGATTGGCGCTTATACTAACTTATCCATCAGAACAAACAAAATTAGAAAGCACGGTCCCAACAGCGGTGGAATTCATCAAATCCTCCTCCACCACAAAGGTTGTAGCCGGCGTTATAGGAGCAGGCAATTTTGCAAAATTAACCTTGCTGCCTATTCTCAGCTCTCTCGATGTCCGGCTTAAGAGTGTCGCTGACATTAATGCTGTCTCAAGTGCCCACGCAGCTCGCAAGTTTGGCTTTGAACAAGCAACAAACGACTACAAGCAGCTGCTTGATGACCCTGAAATCAACACCGTATTTATCACTACCCGACATAACTTGCATGCTAAAATGACGATAGAAGCATTGGGGGCTGGCAAACACGTATATGTAGAAAAACCGCTATGTACGAACGACAAAGACCTGCCCGATGTAAAGCGGACTTATGAAAAGGCAAATGACAGGCAGCTGCTCGTTGGTTTTAACCGGCGGTTTTCGCCGCACGCTGAAAAAATGCGCAGCTTACTTTCTCCACGAACCCAGCCGATGTGCATAACAGCAGTTGTAAATGCAGGTGAAATCCCTGTGGACAATTGGATTCAGGACAAGAGCATCGGCGGCGGACGGATTATCGGCGAAGGGTGCCATTGGATCGACCTTATGCGTTACCTTGTCGGTAATAGAATAGTGTCCGTCAATGCCACAATGATAGGCGAATCTCAGGGGGTAGGGGTTCGCGGCGATAAAGTGAGTGTTACACTTGCCTTCGAGGACGGGTCAATCGGGACACTTCATTACTTTGCCAACGGGCATAGAAGTTATCCCAAAGAGAAATTAGAGGTTTTTTGCGAAGGTAAGATTCTGTACTTAGATAATTTCAGAAAACTTCGGGGATATGGCTGGAGCAATTTCAGGAAAATGAATTTGTTCAAACAAGATAAAGGGCATTCGGCTGAGGTACACAGCTTCACTGAGCGGATTGTTAGAGGCGGGCAGGCCCTGATTCCTTTCGAAGAAATCGAAAATGTTACCCTGGCCGGTTTTGCTGCTGTGGAATCGGCCGAGGGGACCGGTAGAGTAAAAATTTAAAATAAGACGTGCAAAAGCTCAAAAAAGCATTTCAAATCACCCGTTATTACGGCACGAGATTCCTCGCCTTTCGTATAAAATACGCTCTTCAACAGAAAACAGGGCTGCTGAAACGAAAATTTCCAGCTTTTCAATGGTCGGAAACTCAGTCTGACAACTGGCTTGAGCCGGGTAGCAGGGATTCCGACTTTGCACAAGCACATAAGCTGAAAGCAGGGCGTTTCTTTTTCGATATGGGCAACCCACCAACACCGGATAAACAATGCCAAAGCAGGATAATCGCCGATGCCGAGTATATCCTTGACAATAAATTTAAATACTTTTTTGACAAAAGCTATTCGTTAGGTGCCGGCCCCGACTGGTTTCTAAATCCGGTAACGAACAAGCGGGCGAAAGCCGACCGCCATTGGTGCGATATAGATTTGTTTGACCCTGATGTTGGGGACATTAAGTTTATATGGGAGCCGTCACGATTCGCATGGGCATATACCTTGATTCGTGCCTTTGCGACAACTCGCCAAAATAAGTACGCTGAGAAATTTTGGGTGCTTTGGGAGTCCTGGCAGCAGGCCAATCAGCCCAATACGGGGCCAAACTATGCTTGTGGGCAGGAATGCGCTATACGCCTGTTGGCAATGTGCTTCGCTTTTTATGCTCTGTCAGATGCGACGGCAACAACGAACGCCAGGCAAAAAAACCTTGCACTTGCGATTGCAGTGCACGCCGATAGGATAGAAAAAAATATAGATTTTGCTGTGTCCACTCGAACGAATCATTCTCTTACTGAAGCGTTGGGGTTATATACAGCGGGCCTGTTGTTTCCAGAGTTTATACATTCACGAGATTGGGTGGCGTTGGGCAAAAAAGTTCTCACAACAGAGGGGTTAAAACAAATATACACAGATGGTTCATACATTCAACACTCAATGAATTACCATCGTTTGATGCTCCAAGATTTTCTCTGGGGTGTCAGACTTGCTCAACTGAACGGAGATGCGCTTGATGATAGATTGCTTTCACGGCTCAAAAAAGCAACGTATTTCTTATATCAAATGCAGGACGAAGTTACCGGTAAGGTGCCGAACTATGGTGCTAACGATGGGGCACTAATCCTGCCGCTGAACAGTTGTGACTTTCCTGATTACCGCCCCGTTTTGCAGGCAATGAATTTTCTGCTTACAGACAAGAAGCTCTATGAGAAAGGCCTATGGGATGAGGACCTCCTTTGGCTGTTCGGCCCGGATGCTCTGAATGCGCCAATCAGGCCTTCCCCCCGGACAGCCAGTTTCGCTGCTGATACTGGTGGCTATTACATACTTCGAGGGCCCTGCTCCTGGGCTATGACGCGATGTCACAGCTACCGTGACCGCCCATCCCACGCTGATATGTTACACGTTGACCTGTGGTACAAAGGTGAAAATATTCTACGCGATGCCGGTAGTTATATGTACTACTGCCAGGAAGCATGGCAAAAATATTTTCTCTCGACCGCTGCGCACAATTGCGTTGAAATCGATGATACTGACCAAATGACCAAGGGCCCAAGGTTCCTGTGGTTCTACTGGACGCGCTGTCGGCTCCTCAGTTTTGATACGTCACCCGATGGGCGAGTTGGTTACTTTGAAGGCGAACACTACGGATACACTCGTCTTCCCGGAAATGTCATTCACCGGCGAAGCATATGCCGAATAGATAATACCTACATCATCATTGATGACATAGCAGGCCGCCACTTACATAATGTGGCGATGCGATGGCGAATGCTTCCGGCTGACTGGCAAAAAGGCGGGGACGGCTGGCAGGTAAATGTTGCTGGTCAGCAAATATCGCTGACAGTAGCTGCTCCTAAATCAATGAACCATGCTTTGGTGAAAGGGCAGGAAGCTCCTGCGATAGAAGGGTGGGAGTCGCTTTATTATTGTCAGAAAGAACCGACACCCACGCTTGTGATAAAAGGTAATACCTCGTTACCGGTCTGTATGACTACAACTGTTTCGCCCGCCGATGAGGGCATCGAGGTAGAAACCCCCGATTTCAAAGACCCCAAGTCCACCATCGTGCTAAACGGCGTTAGTGATAGCGAGCTGGCTGAGTGTGTAAGTCGGCTCTCGAGGGGTAGAGTCAGGTGTGTATAATCGCATCTTCCGCATAAATGCTGCCTAGGATTTTACTGCACAGATATGTTTACCTGGTAACACCTCGTTTTCAATGATGTTGATATATTGGTCGGCAACTTTCTTGCGGTCGAAATGTTCCTGTACGTAACGAAGACCGTTTTCACCCATCTGCTTGCAGGCCTGAGGGTCGGACTGGAGCTTCTTCAGAGTTTGGGCTAATTGCTCGGGATTTTCCGGCTCGACAAAAAAACCGCATTGGGCGTCTTCGACCAGCTCTCGAGCCATCCCGTCGATAGCCACTACTGTTGGCCGGGCCGAAGCCATATAGTCGAACACCTTGTTGGGATACACGGTCTTGAAAGCGTCAATTTTCTTAAGTACCGCACAGCACACGTCCGCTGCCGCACAAATGTCAACTACTTCTTGCTTCGGCCTAAAGCCGGTAAAAATGACGTTATTCAATTTCCACTCTTTAACCTTTTCCTCGAGCATCTGTCGGTGCATCCCATCGCCAACCACCATAAATCGTGCACTGTCATCCTTGAAGGATTTTGCGGCCTCCACGAACTGAATAACGTGATTGGCAACACCAAGCCCGCCGGTGTAGATAACAAGGAAGCGGTCTTTGATATCGTATTTCTCCCGCACCCAGTTATTGTGTGAGCCGGGACGAAAAATATCGAGGTCTGCCGCATTGGGCAACATCGACAGACGGTCTTTACGAATGTTCTTCCGCTGGAGCATAATATCATAAAAAGCAGGTGTCAGCACGTTTACCCATGTACTTTCACGGTAAGACAGCCTTTCCAGTGCATAGCCCAGCTTTATGAGGTGAGCGTTGGTCAACACCCCTGTTTCAATTGCGAATTCCGGCCACAAATCTCTGACCTCAAAAACCATCGGCAGATTGCGAAAACGCCTGCGGATGGCCCAGCCAATTAACCCTACTACAAGAGGAGGACTGGTGCAAATCATAACATCAGGACGCTCTATCTTCAGACCGGCAAACGACCCGGACAGCACAAATGAAATATATGCCCAGAAGCGACCCGGATAATTCTTGTTATAACTTTCACTTACATAACAGCGATATACGGTTACACCTGGACATTCTTCTTCCTTGACTATGATGTGCCCTTTGTACTTCGGCAGCTTCTTACCTGTGGCGTAGTGAACAGTGCCTGCAAGCACGCTGACCTTATGCCCGCGCTCAGCAAAATATCGGCCCATCTGATTCCACCGACTTCCGCCTGCCCGCTCCTTTCCTTTTTCAAGAAAATACTGATGGACCAGCAAAATGTGCATATCTCACGGCCTCATAAAGAACTTGGTTCATTGTGGACATCCTGCCCGATATCTATAAGTATAAAACATTTTATATGCATCGGCAATTTGTGTCTGTCTTCTTAACAGTTGGAATAAAGGCGAAATCCACTAAAGTATTTCTGGCCAGAAAGCTTGGCTAATTCTAACAACCGCAATGAGCGAGGTAAAGGCATTGTTCCAAGTATTGAATAATGAAGGATTAAAGGGTATACTAATAGCGGACACAAACCAGAGCTCATAAGGAAGGACAATGTGCGGTTATGAGAGGTTTTTGTAAGCAAATTTTAGATATTGTTGTTTCCTTATGTATGGTAGTACTCTTATCACCGGTTCTTGTACTTATTGCAGCACTAATCAAGCTAACGGACAATGGGCCCGTAATATTTAGACAGAAGAGAGCAGGTAAAGACGGTAAGCCGTTTGTCTTTTATAAGTTTCGAACGATGAAGACCGGTGTCGACCCCTTCGGAGCAAGTCCAAAATCTGATGAAGACCCTCGATTAACAAAAGTAGGTAAATGGCTGCGAGAGTATTCTCTCGATGAACTACCACAGTTGTTTAACGTACTAAAGGGGGATATGAGTATTGTCGGCCCCCGGCCGCTGTATATTTCACAGATGGCCGAATGGAATGAACGCCAGAAAAAACGGCTGCTGGTCAAGCCAGGCCTGACCGGGCTTTCTCAGGTCAAGGGACGCGCGTCGCTTACTCAGGAGGCGAAGTCTGACATAGAAGTTGAGTATGTTAAAAATCACAGCTTATGGCTGGATATGAAGATAGTTGTTCGGACGTTCGGCGTGATGGTCGGCAAAAAAGGAGTTTATGAAAAACGGTATTCTGAAAAGGAACGGACGCGAGGTGAAAAGGGGTTGTTTTAGTCCTGTCATCGTCCGGATTTCATAAGGCAGATGAGAAATAACAGTGATTTTTACAGTGGTGTCTTGTTAGTTTTATTCTTAGCAAATAGGAAGTCCTTATGAAAGTAGCATTGATAGGTAGTGTAAGTTCGAGCTGGTATGCCCTTGATGCCCTTATCCGTGGCGGCGTTGATATAACTGCTGTATTGGGCGTGGATGAGTCGCGAGCGGACAAGATTTCGGACTATAGGCCTCTTCGCCCTTTGGCCACAAAGGCGGGCATTCCGTTTCATTCCTTTATTAAAATTTCAGAACCGGCAGTTGAAAATTTTCTGCGGGAGCATATCCCTGATATGATTTTGGTTATTGGATTATCACAACTGGTCCCGGAGAACCTGACAAAGATGGCTGCTTATGGTGGTGTCGGCTTTCATCCGACCATGCTGCCGGAAGGGCGTGGGCGGGCACCGGTAGCTTGGACGATTCTAAAAGGTGCAAGGGCGGCAGTGAATCTGTTTTTTCTCGTTGATGAACCTGATGCCGGCGATATCATCGTTCAGCGCGAGGTGAAGGTGCTGCCGGATGACTATTCTGAGGATTTGATTCACCGGACAAATCTGGTTTTGCAGAAGGTTATCTTGGAGTTGACGCCACTAATCAAATCGGGGAAGATACCCCGAACCGCACAGGATCACAATAAAGCAACGTATTATCCCAAGCGGACGGCAGCGGACGGGGAAATTGACTTTTCGATGTCAACTGATGCAATTTATCGTTTGATTCGTGCTGCGGGCAGACCATATCATGGGGCTTTTACCTGGGCTCAGGGACATAAGTTGATTGTTTGGCGGGGCAAACCTGCAGAGCCGGAAAAAATCTCGGATATGGCCGGGCCCGGATATATTCTGAAAATCGACGAGAATGGCAGGATTTTGGTGGCTACCGGTGACGACGGGATTTGGATGACCGAGGTGGAATTTGAAGACAACCTCAAAAGACCTGTGGAATTATTGAAGGTCGGAACACAATTAGGAAAGCAAGCCCAAGAGAGTACAGGATGAAAGCATTAGTTGTATCACCGCACCCAGATGACGAAGTGCTTGGCGTCGGAGGCACAATAGCCCGGCTGACGGCCGAAGGCAGTGAGGTAACGGTCGTTATAGTAACCAGGGGCTGGGAACCACTTTTTCCCGACAGTCAGGTTGAACAGGTTCGCACTGAGGCCAGTGAGGCAAATAAACTCTTGGGTGTGAAATCCCTGCGGTTTATGGACCTGCCTGTAACCCGGCTAAATGCGATACCAAAGCATGAGTTGAATAGTGGATTTGAGAGGCTTATGGAGGAAGAAAAGCCGGAGTTGGTCTTCTTGCCTTTTTGTGGCGACCGACATGAAGACCATAGGCAGGTGTTTGATGCCTGTATGGTTGCTCTTCGGCCGGGGCAAGGACGGAAATATGTCAGGCAGATTTTGTGCTACGAGACTGTTTCGGAGACGCACTGGTCCGGTCCCTATATCGAACCTTGTTTTCAGCCGCAGTTATGGGTGGATATATCCAGTCAGTTACCTGTCAAGCTGGAGGCGATGCGCAGGTACAAGTCACAGTTACGCCAGCACCCCGATGCCAGGTCAATAGAAGCCATTTCCTCGCTGGCTAAATGGCGCGGCAGTATAGCTGGAATGTCCGCCGCTGAATGCTTTATTGTGGTTCGAGAGCACTGGATGGCATAGTGGGTCGGGTGCTCTGCTGGAATATTCGGTGGCCTATTCTTGGGCTTCGACCGTGCGCAATCTCTTTGTTGCTTTACCGTTCGCGTTGCTGCTGCAGGACAGAGGCGAACTGACACGAGAAAAAAAGCTCGAACTCGACGTTAAATATGTGGAAACAGCTGGCTTCTTGACCGACATAAAGATAATCCTGGCGACTATCGCCCAGGTGTTCAGCCGAAAGAACATATACGAGAAAAAGTATTCACAAACCGAATATACCCGTGGAGAAAATAAATAGAAAGGACAACAAATCGCTGGAGCAAATCAAATAGGAAAGAGAATGGCCACCAACGTTAAATACCTGACAAAGATAGAGCAGCTGGAGCACTTAAGCCAGCAAGAACGAGCCGAGTTGAGAAAGGTCACCGATGAGTTTGCATTTCGCAGCAACGATTATTATTTGTCTCTCATTGACTGGGATGACCCCAACGACCCGATACGCCAAATTGTAATCCCTCATATGCGGGAGCTTGACAAATGGGGCCGGCTTGACCCCTCAGATGAAAATCTATACACGGTTATACCTGGAGTCGAGCACAAATATAGTTCTACCGTGCTGCTCCTGGTAAGCAATGTTTGCGACGGCATATGCCGATACTGCTTTCGCAAGCGCGTCTTCATAGAACCTCAAAAAGAATATCTAAGAGACCTGCCGGCGGCACTGCAGTACATAAAGAGCCACCACGAGATAACCAATGCGCTGCTGACGGGAGGAGACCCGCTGGTACTGACGACTTCAAAGATTGAAAATATCATCCGCCGGCTGAGAGAAATCGACCATATCCAGATAATTCGCATCGGGACAAAGATACCGGCGTTCAACCCGTATCGGATTGTTGACGACCCCGCCCTGCTGGAGATGATAGAGGCCTACAGCACCGACCGCAAGAAAATATACGTGATGACTCACTTCGTCCATCCTCGGGAGCTGACGGATGTGGCAGTCAAAGCGGTCGGCCTTCTGCAAAGAGCCGGTGCAGTAACAGCTAATCAGATGCCGCTTATCAGAGGTGTAAACGATGACCCTGAGGTTCTGGCAGAGCTGTTTGCCAAGCTGTCCTTTATCGGTGCGGTGCCGTATTACGTATTCCAGTGTCGGCCGGCTCTGGGAAACAAGGCCTACACAATACCGGTCGAGCGGGGCTATGAGATTGTAGAGCAGGCCAAAGCGCAGGTATCCGGCCTGGCAAAACGCCTCCGGTTCGTAATGTCCCATTCAAGCGGCAAAATAGAGGTCATCGGCAAGTCCAAAGAACAGGTCTTCTTCAAGTATCACAGGGCAGTCTGCGACGAAGATAGCGGCTGCTTTATGGCCTTCAAGTGCAATCCGAACGCTTACTGGTTCGACGATTACGATGAGGTGACTCAGGAGTACCCAATCGAATTACCTTACAGGTCATACGGACCGGAATAGTGTCGGTACCAAACACTAATACAGAGCGCAAATAGCCCCGGTATTACCGGGGCTAAATTCCTGATTTCAAGAAGAAGCTTGTAAATATGAGGATTCCGAAAGCCCTCATTACATTCCTGATTTCTCTTATACCCGGTGCAGGATACGCCCTGCAGCCGGACCAAATCTTAATAATAGCAAACGGTGATATCCCGCCATCCGGGCAGATTGCCCGGTACTACTGCGCAAAACGAGGCGTACCGCCAAGCAACATCTTTACACTGCCTTTAGGAACAAATCTTAACAATACAATCACCAGAGACAGCTATGAAAAGCGGCTCGTTGAGCCAATTCGCATAAAACTACGCAGCCCTGAATTCGCCGGAAAAATCAGATGTCTGCTGACAACGTACGGTATACCGGTCAGCGTAGGGCCGCGAGGTCCCCTAAAGGACAAGCAAGACAAGCTAAGCCGATTAAAAATCCTGGCTGAGCAGGAAAAAAATAAACTGGAGATGTTAAACCAAAACAGCACAACCAACACTTCCGGAAAAAGAAAAGACATCAAACATAAACTGACCCGGCTGCAATCCGAAATTGACTACATCGTCGGCAAAGAAACAACGGCCTCTACAGACAGCGAGCTGTCAATGGTTCTGTTCGGCGGCTACGAGCTTTACCGATGGCAGCCGAACAGACTAAGCTATAAAATGCCCTACTGGGACTTCAAATCGCTTATGGTCTGCCGCCTCGATGGAGCCGTCCCTGAAATAATCAAAGCACTTGTGGACAAGGCAATAACAACAGAGAAAACAGGTTTAATGGGCATCGCCTATATCGATTCGCGGGGGCTGCCGGCTGACAAAAAACCTTACTCTACCGGCTACTTTGACCAATCTCTGCGGGATTTGGCATTGATGATAAGGACCCGAACGCAACTGCCTGTTATCGAGGAACGCACCAACGCCCTCTTCGCACCGGGTCAATGTCCCTCTGCCGCCCTATACTGCGGCTGGTACAGCTTAAAAAAATACATCGACGCCTTCGACTTCGTCGAAGGTGCGATAGGATACCATATCTCAAGTCTCGAAGCGCTCGAGCTTCGCGACCCCAACAGCAGTCAGTGGTGCCCCGCTATGCTCAAGGACGGCATAACCGCCACAATGGGCGCAGTAGCTGAACCCTATCTACATTCGTTCCCACAGCCGAAGGCATTTTTCGCCGAGCTTCTCGACGGCCGCTGTCTCGTCGAGGCGTACTATCGCACAAAGCCGTTTAATTCCTGGCAGATGGTTTTGATAGGCGACCCCCTATATACACCCTTCAAAAAACCTCAAGTGTCACCATTAGATAATTTCTAAGCCCGCTTCCGGCGAAATAAAGCCGTCACAAAAATCGCGGCAACCACCGCCGTTATTCCTATCAGCGAAATGATTGCGCTTAACAGCCCGAAACCACCCCCGGTAATGGCGGATAACAATCTTACCGCCAGCAGAAAAATTATCGGCAAAGACAACGCCACCATCAGCCATCTGACCTGCGGCGCCCTCACCGACAGGAGTTGCTGCATACCTCGAATCCAAAGAATACTGAAGAAACCATAGCCAAATAAATGAATCATTGCATTTGCCGCAGGCAGCAGCGATGCCGCGTTCGCCCCCACAGGATTTGTTAAAACAAAGATAATAGCACCCGTTACAATAAGCGACACACACCAGAAAGGAAATATCGAAAGCAAAACCAGGCACGTTAGCGTACCTGTCAGGTTCGCTAAAAAATCCATAACATCAGGGTCACGCCCGACATAGCCCTGAAGCCACTCATCAAAAACACCATACCAAATCACCGCGAGAAGCACCCACCACGCAGCGGCCCTGCGCCAGCTCACCTTCTTGTCGGGATTGATGGCAAACCACAGCAGAAAAACTAAAACAAAATAGGCAATGAAATGAAGAGTTTTATCAGAGGCACGAACGGCCCTGAAGACCAATCGCGGGATAGGCATATGTGTAAGGATAAAAATAGCAGGCCAGTAAAACAGCACGGGGATTATACTTATCTTCTGTCGGTGCGACAAAGCCATTAAAATTGTCCTAAATAACTCAAACTGACCGATTTGTAGCAAATGTTAAATGTAAGTCGATTTTTGACAATACATTCCGCAATTTTGCATTTTGCACTTTGATTTTTGCATTTTCAACGCCATCGGGCAGTTTGAGTAAATAACTTCCTTAAATTCAGCGTATAGAGCACCCGGCGAATACGCTACAATAATATGTCGCTTTTTACAAGCCGCCTCTTTAATATGTAATCTCAAACTGACCGATTTAATATATAAAATTTGTTTAATTGCTTATCGTATAAAAAGTTAAAATAGTTGCCGACGTAGTCGGCTTCAATTAACGAGATACGATTCACGAGCCCCGCCCCTCCGAGGAGCGGGACCAGCGACGAACGACGCTCAAACTGACCCGTCCCTTAGGGACGGTCAGTTTGAGTATGTAACGAGCAACTTACCACATTAAAAACCAATTGAAAGGGCCATAAAAATGAAACAATTAACAATTTTAAGCTCCACTGTTCTGCGATACGTCGCAAAATACGCTCCTCTCGTAGTAATTCTGGCCGGCTTCACGGCCGTTTGTCTGGGCCAGTACGAACCTCAAGCCCCCCCGTCTAAAATAATCCGGCTCCCCAAACCGCAGCTAAAAGGGCCGCTCACACTCGAACAAACGCTGGCCAAACGCCGAAGTGTCCGCCAATTTACCAACCAACGACTTACACCCGAACAGATTGGCCAGCTCGCCTGGGCAGGCCAGGGCATAACCAACAGGCAAAGAGGTTATCGAACGGCGCCATCGGCAGGCGCAATCTACCCTATGAAGCTATACTTTGCCACTGACCAGGGGCTGTCTGTTTACAATCCCGAAGAACACGTCCTCGAAGAAATCGCCAATCAGGATATCCGCAGCAAACTGTCGGCAGCAGCTTTAGGGCAAAGGGCGGTGGCTGCAGCCGCCTGCGATATTATCATCGCCGGCTCCGAAAGCAAGCTCGCGCGCAAGTACGGCAATAAAGCAAGAAGATATATGCTGCTGGAAGCAGGCCACATCGCCCAAAATATCCAGTTGCAGGCAGTAGGGCTGCAACTTGGCTCCGTAACAATCGGCGCCTTCGACATAAGGGGCGTCAGCAGGGTTTGCTCACTGCCGGCAGACCTTGAGCCGCTTTACATAATCCCTGTCGGCTACCCAGCAGGAAAAACAATAACGGAAAAAACCAAGCAAGAAAGGCAAGCAAGCAAAATGGACATTACAAAAACAAAAAAAGCGGTGTTGATTATCGCAAGTGATAACTTTCGCGATGAAGAGCTTTTCGAAACAAAACGTGAACTTGAGAAGGCAAACATAGAAACGGTTATAGCAAGCACAAAGACGACCGTCTCGAAAGGTATGCTGGGCGGTAAAGCACAGCCCGAGATTCTCGTGGATGAGCTGAGCGTTGACGATTACGATGCGATAATCTTTGTGGGCGGCTCGGGGGCAAGACAGTATTTTGACAGCCCGACCGCGATGAACATCGCCCGCCAGGCAAAGGACAAGGAAAAAGTGCTTGCGGCAATCTGCATAGCGCCCACCGTCCTGGCAAATGCAGGCCTGCTCGACGGCGTCAGGGCCACCAGTTTTTCGTCCGAACAGGCCAAGCTTAAAAACGCCGGCGCCAAATATACCGGTGCCGCCGTTGAAAAAGACGGACTTATCATAACCGGCCGAGGCCCCGAGGCCGCAACTCAGTTCGGAAAAACCATCGCCGACGCCCTCACCGGCAAATAGTTAAAAATAAAAACGCTGGCGCCAAATCCGGCCTTTTCATCGACAATTACTTCGCCCCGCTAAAAGAACTGTAGCGATTTGTAATGGGCAGTCTCCTGTCCTTGCCGAACGCCTTCGGCATAATTTTCACCCCCGGCGGCGACTGCCTTCTTTTATACTCGTTGTGGTCAACCATACGAACCACCCACAGCACAACATCCCGCGGCAGACCGGACTCGACAAGCTGCCGTACAGACCTGTCTTCTTCGACATAACCTTTGATAATTTTATCAAGTAAATCATAATCGCCAAGCGTGTCCGAATCCTTCTGCCCGGCCCTTAGCTCAGCACTGGGCGGCCGCTTTAATACGTCGTCAGGTATAATGTCCCTGCCCGCCATTTTGTTTATGTATTCAGCCAACTTATAAACGAGGGTCTTAGGCACGTCTTTTATCACCGCAAAACCGCCGGCCGTGTCGCCATAGAGCGTCGCATAGCCGACAGCAGTCTCGCTTTTATTGCCGGTCGTCAACACCAGATAACCGAACTGATTACTCAGGGACATAAGAATACTGCCGCGGATTCTGGCCTGAAGGTTCTCGTAAGCAACTCCTCCACTGTCCCAGCCATCGACCGTCTTCAACGTCCGGTCGAACTGCTCGAGCACCGGCTCAATCGGGATAACCAAAAACTCAATGCTTAAATTCTTTGCCAGCCTCTCGGCATCCGCTATCGTCTCACGACTGTTAAATCTCGAAGGCATCGTAAGTCCGACCACATTCTCAGCGCCCAACCCCGCAACCGCAACAGCGGCCGTAACCGAAGAATCTATCCCCCCGCTAAGACCAAGCAGGGCCTTCTCAAAGCCGTTCTTTCGTGCATAATCCCTCGTCCCAAGCACCAACGCCCGATAAACCTCATCAAGCACATCAGCCGACTGCGGCACCAAAGGACGTACCGGCTTAACCTGGACCGCCTTCTCGCCAACAGAAACAACGTCGGCAATCAACAAATCCTCCTCAAATGCTGCTGCTCTGGCTACCGTCTTGCCGGTCGAATCAACAATGCAGCTTGAGCCGTCAAAAACAAGCTCGTCCTGCCCGCCTACAAGATTGCAATACGAAACGGCACAATTAAATCTCTTTGCGCACCTATCAAGAATCTCCTGCCTCTCGCCGCCCTTACCCATATGAAACGGCGAGGCCGAGATATTCAGTATCATCTGGATTGGGCCGGCGCCCTTGAGAAAATCACCGAGCCATTCGGCATCCCAGATGTCGGCACAAATAGTAACAGCGACATTAAGCCCCGCCACATTGATTACCACCGGCTCGGTGCCGCTGGCGAAGTACCTTCGCTCATCAAACACACCGTAATTGCCCAGCAGCCCCTTTCGATAAATCCTGCTCACCCGCCCTCCCTGCAATACGGCTGCGGAATTGTAGCAATTACCTCCAAAGCTCTCGGCAAAGCCGACTATTACGGACATCTGCGGACAATCGCCGGCAAGTTTATCGAGGGCCAGGCGGTTGTCCTCCAAAAAATGTCTTTTCAAAAGCAAATCTTCCGGCGGATAACCACAAACAGCCAGCTCCGGAAAGACCAGCATATCCACATCAAGGCCAAGCGCCTTGGCGTAGATACTGCGCATCCTCTCGGCATTGCCCGCCAGGTCGCCTACCACCGCATTAAATTGTCCCAACGCCACCCGCATCGAATAAAACCTCCTGCCCCAAACTGCCTACAGCACCCACTATATACACTAAAACAATCGAACCAGCAAGCACCTGAAAATGAAAATCCTCCACCCGGCCACCCATCAAAGACAAGACAGGTTCGAGCAATGCTGGACAGCACAAGACCGCAGAGATATGATAAAGTAAATTGTAAGGCATAGATTGCGATTAAAAATGGCCGCTATAATAAAACTCACCAAACCGAACACAGACGGCTCGATACCATTGGAGCGGGCTATGGCCACCCGCCGCTCCCGCCGCGATTTCCTCTCGAAGCCGCTCACCCTCGACCAAATCAGCCAGCTCGCCTGGGCCGCACAGGGTCAGGACACCCACACCAGCTACCGCACCACACCTTCAGCCGGTGCAACCTATCCTCTGCAGCTTCTTATTGTAACCGCTGATGGCCTCTATAACTATCTACCCACCGAACATTCGCTCGAAAAA
>Ga0315533_1001069_pt1 | contig 21694 bp, 22 predicted proteins | sample SalMarSW160130MG_FD_203081 | JGI IMG/M metagenome (GOLD analysis project Ga0315533, IMG submission 203081) | Salt marsh sediment microbial communities from the Plum Island Ecosystem LTER, Massachusetts, United States - Salt Marsh Sediment SW1601-30 ... | reverse complement strand
GAAAAGTTCAACAAGAGAGACTGCCCGTTCCTACATGACTGCGGCATACCCATCACGAAGGATTTCTTCACTAGGGTCTGCAAGACGCCGGGCTACCTGAACTGCCACCACTTCGCCAAGAGGATGGGGGACCTGAAGAAGCCCCTCACGTGGCTGCAGAAGCTGGCCGTGGATCAAGCCAAGATGATGACCGCGGACATCGAGGCCACACAGACTTAAATCCGCGCCGTCACACTTCTGAAGCGATTCCATTGCCAGAGAGCCTGGAGGAGATATTTCCGGAGATCTACAAGCTGCGAGTCGACGGCAACACGCTTCTCGTCACCAGGAACATGACGCCGAGGAGAACCTACTACGGCGAGCCCACCTACCAGTTGGACGCCGTCGAGTACAGGAGCTGGAACCCCACCCGAAGCAAGCTCGCCGCCGCCATAATGAAGGGAATAGGGTACATGCCGGTCAGGCCCGGGGCAACGGTTCTCTACTTGGGCGCCGCATCCGGCACCACCGTGAGCCACGTCTCCGACATCCTAGGGGAGACTGGCCACGTCTGGGGGCTGGACTTCGCGCCGAGGGCGCTGAGGGACCTCATCGACAAGGTGGCGAGGTACCGTGAAAACGTCTCACCGATACTAGGCGACGCGAACAGGCCGATGGAGTACTCCTCTCTCGTGCCCAGGGTGGACGCAGTGTTCGCCGATGTCGCCCAGCCGAACCAGGCCGAGATAGTGGTCAAGAACGCGTCCTACTTCCTAAAGAAGGGGGGATGGGTCATGCTCTCCATAAAGTCGAGGAGCATCGACGTCAGGCAGAAGCCCAGGGACGTGTACGACGCCCAGGTGGAGGTGCTGGAGGGCGGCGGCCTGAAGGTGCGTGAACTCATCGAGCTGGACCCCTACGAGAAGGACCACGCTATGGCGTTAGCCGAGTCTGCTTGAACCCACCCGTATGCCTTCTCACCGTAGCCCATGAGGCTCTCATCCACGGCGGGCACTCGTCGTGCTCCCTGAACCAGCCTTCGATGAACTCCGAGGTCTTCCTGTCGCTGGGGTAGCCGGAGTTGAAGTCACCGTGCAGCTCCCTGAGCCCCGCCACCACGTGGTCCCTCCGCACCTTGGCCAGGATCGAGGCCGCGCCCGTCACGGGGTAGACGGCGTCCGCCCTGGGCTCGCAGACGATGTCCACCTCAAAGGGGAGGACGCCCCTCATCTGCTCTCCGCAGCGCCTGTAGTCCACGTCGCATGTGTCGACGTAGGCCGCATCCGGCTCCAGGTCCCTGAGCACCTTCGCCATGGCCATGGTCTCGAGGTAGTTCAGCCTCCGGAGGGGCTTGCTCCTGAACACCACCTTGTCGATGACCCGGGGAGGCAGATCGAAGTACGAAACGTCAAGAGCCAGATCCCTTATCCTATCCACTAGGGCTAGCCTCCTCTTGGCCGTGAGCTTCTTGGAGTCCTTTACCCCCATCTCCGTGAGGCGAGGCAGGTCTTCCTCGTCGAAGACCGCGCCGGCTACGACGAGGGGCCCTATGACGCATCCTCTCCCCGCCTCGTCGACGCCGGCGACCCTCATGGCGAAGTCTTGTGGAGATACGCCTATTAAGGCTCTCGTCTAGGACGCCATCTCCTGATATATCTCTAGGAAACGCCTGTAGTTCCTGTCCATGTTGAAACTTCTCCGTATGGTTGCCCTCGCCTCCGCTCCCATCCCGGGGCTGTTCGCCGCCTCCACTATCTTGGACGCCAGGTCGGCCACGTTCCTCGGATCGAATAGTAGCCCGTTTCTCCCGTGCGTTATCAGCTCTCTGCAACCATGGCCGTTCACCGCCACCGGGACACCACCCGATGACATGGCTTCCTGCAGCGACACCGAGAGCCCTTCTCTAGTCGAGGCGAGGACGAACACGTCGCATCCACGGTGGAAACCAGCTGGATCGGCTACTCTGCCCATGAACTCGACGTCCTTCAGCCGCAGCTCGTGCGCCAGGCTCCTCAGATGGTCTAGGCAAGGCCCGTCTCCCCCCACCAGGAGCCTGACATCCATGCTGTGCTCCACAACCTTCAACGCGTGCAGGATGTCCCCGACGTTCTTCTCAGGCACGAGGCGGCCTAGAGTCCCCACGGTCACCTTGTCGCCGTCTCTCACGCCTGGCCCCGGCTTGAAGCGTTTAGTGTCAACACCCAGGTAGACGGTCTCCGTCCTCTCGCGGTCCGCCCCCAGGGAGACGGCTAGACCTCTCACGTAGTCTGACACCGCGGTTACCCTGTGAGCTCCCCTGAGCGCCCTTCCCGTCAGGGGCCGGTAGATGGGGTATATGACGGGGATGGTGCAGTCGCTCCCATGGCACGTCACAAGGTTCCGTGTCTTACGGGGGCTGTGGACGGCCAGGAGCCCCTGAGGTATGGCCATGTGGGTATGCACGACGTCGAAGCCCTCCTTCACGAGGTGGAGGTAGGCCGAGGCGAGGTACATGGGAAGCTGGGCGATGTGGATGGCTGGGGCGCCCACCAGGGTGCTCTCCGCCACCAGCTCCGCGCCCCGCCAAGGCAGGTACGGATACCTGTGGACGGGGAAGCCGTCCGTCGACGCTCCCCGGGTCCTGCTCCGCGGCGCAAGCACCGTAAGGTCTACGTGCCTAGCCAGTCTGGTGCAGAGGTCCCTTATGAAGGAGCCGTGGTAGTCCCCACTGTACCTTGGGTAGCTAGGAGTGAATACGAGCACCCTCAAAGCACAAATATTTAGTTTCAATATAATTTATCGTTATGCCTCCACGTGTCTGCTACATCGCCACCGAGTTCTTCGCCTGGGGCCGATGGGGTGGCATCGGTAAGGCGATGAGGGACATAGCGTCAGGCGTCGCCGAGAGGGGCTTCGAGGTTCACGCCGTGGTTCCTCGGGAGCGGGGTCAAAAACGCGTCGAGGAGATAGACGGCGTGATCGTTCACAGCCACTCCCTCCATGCTTATCCGTTCTCTGGGCGGCTCTACAGGGAGATCGGGGCGGACATCTACCACTCTGAGGAGCCCAGCTGGGGGACGCTTCTGGCCATGAACTCGGTGGAGGGCTCCATGCATGTCGTCACGGCGCAGAACCCCAGAACCAAGGCAGACTGGAGGAGGGTCCAGAGATACTACCCCCTGAGGAGGAGAATCTATAACCGGCTTATCCAGCCGGGGGTCGAGGCCTCGGTGAGGAGGGCCGACGCGGTGTTCTGTCAGGCACGTTTCGTCACGCGTAAGACCAGGGAGCTCTACGGGCTGGAGTCGGACCCCGGCTTCCTGCCTAACCCCGTCGACGTACCCAAGGGTGACCCCAGGAAGAGCAACGCCCCCACCGTCTGCTTCCTCGGCAGGCTCGACGGCGAGAAGAGCCCGGAGACGTTCTTCTCCCTGGCGGAGAGCTTCCCTGACGTCAGGTTCGTCGCCGTGGGGAGAGCCCACGACCCGGCTAGGGACAGGCGGCTCAGGGAGCGGTACGGCGGCGCCTCTAACCTGGAGCTGCCGGGCTTCTTGACGGGTGACGACAAGGCGAGGGTGCTCGAGGAGTCGTGGGTACTGGTCAACACCAGCGTCCACGAGTGTCTCCCTGTTTCGTTCCTCGAGGCCGCGGCTCACAGGTGCGCGATACTGAGCCCCCACGACCCGGACGGGTTCGCGACCCGGTTCGGCTACCACGCGGCCGCCGGGGACTACGTCGAAGGTCTGAGGTGGCTTCTGGAGGGCGAAAGGTGGAAGGAGAGGGGGGAGAGGGGTTACCGGTACGTCTCGAAGGTGCACGAGAAGAAAAAGGTAATAGAGCAGCACGTAGAGGTCTACGAAGGCTTCACTAGTGGGTAGGCTACTCGTCCTCCATGGACTTGAGCTCGGTGATGCCCAGCGTCTCCACGTCCAGGGGGAAGATGGGGCGCCTGATGTTCTTGAACCCGAAGCCGGCGAGCCTCGGGCTGGTGAGGCCCGGGGTGTCCAGCTCGATGACCTCCTTGGCTATGGGCTCGTGGGACGCCCTGTAGTGGACGCTGCTCTTGACGACGATGAACCTCTTCTCCGTGGGGTCAATGCCTTGGCTCTTGTAGAGCTGCAGGTCCAGGGGCTGGAGGCGCTTCGCGGTGACTATGACGTCGTTGCCGCCGATCTCCATGACCACCGTGGGCCCCATGTCCGACTCTGAGCCGGTGCCCATGGGGCCCTCGTTGATGAACTTGCCGTCCGTGACTGTCTTCACCCTCCCGGTGACGCTCAGGGGCTCGCCGTGCATCTCGTCCGTGTGCCCGCCGAGGCTGAGCTGCAGCGTTTCGCCCACACCAGCCTTTACCGCCTTCTTCACCGCTTCCGGGTCCCAGATGACGGCGACGACACCACCCTTGAGGCCCTCCTCAAGGATGGCCCTAAGCACCACGGTCCCGTCCTCAGGCGCCCCGCCACCGGGGTTGTCCCCGATGTCCGCGAGCACCAACGGGCCCTCCTCGGCCTTCATCACGTGCCTAATGGCCTCCCTGACGGGTGTGGGCTTGACGAGGAAGTCTCTTCTCATGGCCCAGGCCAGGTCGTGGAGCTCCCCTGCAAGACTGTCGGCTAGCTTCTGGTCGTCGTCGGTGGTTACTATGAAGCTCATGCCGGCCTCCGGGATGTCGCTCCAGGGGAAGCCTGCGGCCACGGTGATTGTCTCCACGCCGGGCGTCTCCTCCATCCTGTGGGCCTCCTCGATGAGCCTCTTCATGGGGTATCTGCCGGTGAACTGTACCTGGAGAGCCGGGAGCATCGGGGGCTGGGTGAACGCCTTCGTGGGCTTGAGGGTGCCCTCCAGCATCCTCCGGGTGAGGTTGACTGCCTCGACGCCCCTCTCGTAGCCGTCCACGTGGGGGTAGGTGTCGTAGCCGATGAGGAGGTCGGCGTTCCCCACCATCTCCCTCGTGTAGTTGGCGTGGAGGTCGAAGGTCGCCACCAGTGGCTTCGAGCCGACGAGCTTCCTCACCTCGCTCAGCACCTTGCCCTCGATGTCCGGATACTCCTCGCTGACGCCTGCGCCGTGGAGGTGCAGCACCGCGGCGTCATAGTCGCCCGCGTCCCTGACGCCGTCCAATATGTCGCCTAGGAGCGCGTCGAACGCGTCCGCGGTGATGGTCCCGGACGGGGTGGCCGAGGCGAACACGGTGGGTATCAGCTCGAAGCCGTTCAGCTTACAGCCCTCGATTATGCCGCCGGCCGGAGTCCTCGTTCCGTCGAAGCGTTCGAACAGCTCGTCTCCGTACAAGAGCCGCCTCTTCCTGAACTCCTCGAGGTCCGTCCTGATGGTGGATAGGACGTTGGTCTCGTGGGATATGGTCCCTGTTACAATACGCATGTTAAACACTGAGACAATGTTGCCTCATGCCGGAATAACGTTAACGGTTGTAGAAGTACTGGGACAGGTCGATGCCCTTCTCCGACCCGTCGTCGGCGCTAGGCAGGACGCCCTCCACGTTGAGGAGGAAACGCTTCCTGTCTAGGCCGCCGCCGAATCCCCCGATGCCCCCGTTGCTCCAGACGACACGGTGGCACGGGATCACTATTGAGATGGGGTTCTGCCCCACGGCGTTACCCACAGCCCTGGAGGCGTTGGGCTTGCCGATGCTCTTGGCCATCAGCCCGTAGGACGTGAGCTTACCGTACGGTACCTTGTATATCTCCTTCCAGACCTTCTTCTGGAACGGTGTTCCCCGCATGTCGAAGCGCTCGGTGTAGGTGGGCTTTTCTCCCTTGAAATAGTCGTCGAGCCACAGGCTCACCTCGTCCAGCTTCCCTGGGCGGTACTCGGGCTCAACGTCGATCTGTCTCCCAAGCTCCTCGAGAAAGGTCGTCTCCTCGCATGGGAGGTTAAGCCTGAGGAGCCCCTTGGCGCTCGCGGCGGACCAGACGTCCCCCATCGGCGTCTCTATGTCACAATAATATATTTTTTCCATAACCCCACCTATCATATGTTGAGCTGGGGATTGTACATTGGGCTCTGAGTTTAAAATAGTGTTGGCGTCGACCTCGCCGAGGAGGATCAGCCTCCTACGGCAGACAGCCATGCGCTTCACCGTGGTTACCCCGGTGGAGGATGAGGCCAGCGCCAAACCCGACCCGAAGGAAAGGGTGATGGATAACGCGCTCGCGAAGGCAAGAAGCGTGCTCGGCAACGTGGAAGAGGGGCTCATCGTGGGAGCCGACACAGTCGTGTACATAGACGAGAAGATACTCGGCAAGCCATCGTCAGAAGATGAGGCACGCAGGATGATGGAGACGCTGTCCGGTCGAGTCCACAGAGTGTTCACGGGCTTAGCCGTGATAGACGCAGAGAGTGGGCGTGAGGAAGTTAGCTGCGAGGAGACTCAGGTACACTTGATGAAGCTGTCAGACGAGGAGATTAGCCGCTACATAGAGTCAGGTGAGCCAATGGGGAAGGCAGGCGCCTACGCGATTCAGGGACTGGGCGCGGTCTTCGTTGACAGGGTGGTTGGCTGCTTCCACAACGTGGTGGGTCTGCCGTTGTCGTTGCTCTGGAAGATGATACGCGACATGGGTTACGACCCTTTCTCCCTCATCGAATGGGCGAATTTAGATGTATAGTATCTAAATAGCTCTAAAGCCTCCGCCCCCTCTAAATATTGTCTAAATATTTAGACTATGGTGTCTATAGTTCTCAATATATTCTATAGCGCTTAACCTTTTATTGAGGCCTCTTGTGGTGATAAGAGATCATGAACACCCCCATTTATGGGCAAATAGGATACCACGGAGTACGGAGGTGAATTTTTGGCTGAGAAAGAGTCGTTCATCGAAGGCGTTCCTGTCCTGAAGAACGACAGGGTTCGACTCGCATTAAGCTTGGCTCTCAGCATCTATCTCTTCATCGCAAGCCTTGAAGGCGTCAAGAGCGGCTTCAAGCTGATCTTCGCGGAGTGGCAGACCAGCATTCTAGGCATGATCACCTCGAACACGGCGCCAATGACGGGGCTTGCCTTGGGGATGCTGAGCACGGCGCTTGTCCAGAGTAGCAGCGCCGTCGTGGCGGCGACCATGGTCTCCATGTCGGGGATGGTTGCTAGCGGTTTGCCGCTTGAAGCTGCGATACAGTTCGGTGTACCCATGATCCTGGGGGCCAACATAGGGACCACGGTGACCAACACGATAGTCGCCTTCGGGATCCAGCGGGGGATGACCATGAAGGAGTTCAAGGACACGATCCCGGGAGTAATCGTCGACGACGTCTATGAGGCGCTCACCATCTTCTTCATCCTCGAGCTCTCAACAGGGTTCATCAGCAGGACAGTCATCGGGCTGGGAAACTTCTACACAGAGGTGCTGAACATGGAGGAGGTTTTCGCCGCCTTCGACAAGACCATCATCGACATAATAATCAATGAGCCCCTGATTAAGCCCACGAAGGCGTTGGCCGTCGGGTTCCTGGGCGACAGGTTTGGTGGTGTGCTCCTGTTCCTCGTGTGGTTCGGCGTTATCATTGTCTCGATGGGCATGATCACGAATGGCCTTGGGAAGATCATAGAGACGGAGTGGGCGGACAAGGTGAAGGCAGCCTTCGAAAACCCATACAGGGGCTTCGCCACAGGGTTCGGCATCACGTTCCTCGTGGGGAGCAGCAGCATAGGGTCCTCTCTCGTGATCCCTTTCCTAGCCACGAAGGTGGTAGACCTGAAGAAAGCGTACCCGTACCTTGTGGGATGCAACATGGCGACGACGGTTGACCTCAGCCAGATCTACGGATACGTCGCTGGCGGCGTGGTCGGCATGATCCTGGGCTCGGCCCACGTCTTGCTAAACATCATGGCTTTAACCATCTGGCTGATTTCGCCTCTGAGGTCCGTGCCTGTGAAGATAGCCGAGTGGCTTGGAGGAAAGATAGCACAGAACAAGAACGCGGCTTACGCCCTCCTGGCCTGGGTAGTGGTGGTGTTCTTCGTGATACCGATTCTGGTGATATACTTATTTTAGGTGATGAAATGTTGAAGATGATGATGGAGGGCTGGGCTTGAGTGAAAGAATACTGAGATGGTTCGGGGACAGGAGAAACGTGACGGTCCTCGACATGACCCACAACCACCTGGACTTGACCACTCAGGCAGTCAGGGAACTCTACGAGATGGTCAGAAGCGTCGGCGACGCGCCCGAGTCCAAGAACATGTTCTACGAGAAAATCTCCCAGATGGAGATGAAGGCCGACCAGATCCGGCGCGACATGGTCACGGAGCTCTCACAGAGAGACCTTTACCCCACCGAGAGGGACGACCTCATGGAACTCGTGCGTGCGGTGGACTGGATAGCCGACTGGGCTAGGGAGGCCGGCAGGATACTCGTGATAATCCCGTTCGAGAAGCTCCCCCAAGAACTGAGGCAGTCGATAGAGAACATGTGTAGAGAAAACTACAGCTGCGTCAAAGTCTTGGCCGACTGCATCCACGCGCTCTCGGGGAACCCAAAGAGGGCGCTAGAACTCGCAGATCAGGTAGAGCTGTTAGAAGAGGACGTGGACGAGCTCTACGCGGAGTCGAGGCAGATACTGGCTGAGATCGATGACCTGGGCATGACCCGCGGCGCGTCGATCCTTGTGAACGAGTTCATGGACGCCGTCGAGACAGTGGCAGACTGGTGCGAGAACACGGCGGACATCGCTCGGGCCATCGCGATAAGAACATTCTAGATTTTTCCTTAAACCCTCTATATAGGCTATATAACCTCCATACTCTATTTTTTTATCCACAACCATTGTAATCTACCTCAATTGGGATCCAACACAAGAAACATCCTGGGCTCGTTGACTGCGCTATACTTCTTCGTCTCAGCCATTGTCCTGATCAAGTCGTCGGCCACGATCATGGGTGAAGCCCTTGCGGGGAAGATTGTGCTACTGATCAGGGACACGACGAGCGCCGTGTTCGCTGGCTGGATCTCCACCGCGTTGCTGCACAGCTCAGGCGCCTTCGACTCGATTGTGGTCGCCTTTACCTCGAGCGGCGTATTGCCCATCTCGCTGGCGGTAGCCACCGTAATAGGCGCGGAGATAGGAACCACCGTGACGCCATTCCTCATCTCGGTCCTTGAGAGGCTGAAAAGGAAAGGCGGAAGCGAGGCAGCTTTCGTCGTGACCATGAGCCACGTGCTCTACAACCTGTTCACTTTAGCCATCTTCTACCCGGCTGAGCTTTTTTTCGGTGTCTTCACGAAGATTGCGTGGCGTGGCAGCTCTATCTTCGTAAGGGCGTCGTGGCTGAAAGCCATCCCTGATCTCCTAGACGTGGCTACCCCTTGGGTCGATCCCCTTCTTGAGGTCATTCCACCGTGGTCTGGGATAGTGCTGGGAGGGCTGACGCTGGTGCTTGCGTTGGGGGCCGTGGAGAAGTACATGACGGCGATCTTCAGCATGCCCCGAAGCTGGAACCTGATCAGGATGACTTTCACGAGGCCATTGAGGGCGTTTGCCGCCGGCTTCATTTTCACGCTTCTGGTGCCCAGCACCACGGTGATGGTCTCGCTTCTGGTTCCCCTGGCTTCCAGCGGCGTCATCAGGGCCGACTACTATATTCTTCCTTACATTCTTGGCGCTAACATCGGAACGGTTTTCGATGTGATGATAGCGGCGCTGGCTACGGGTAACCCGATCAGTCTAGGGGTGTGGCTGGTGCACCTTACGATTAACGTCGTGGGCGCGCTGATCTTCATCCCTCTGCTTAAACCGTTTTCAAGGTTTGTGAGGCGGGTGGCTGCCTATGTTTCCTCTTCACCGAGATCGACGCTCATCATAGCGGCGCTGTTCCACATCATTCCTACCGCTGTTATCCTGTACTATTATTTGATCATGCCAAGATGAGGAAGGAAAGTATATAGTATAGTAATACACAGATTTGTTGGCTTAACTTGTCTAGGAGAATATTCGGCTGGTTCGCCCCCAAGAGAGGGCATAAGGTTCTCGCGATGGTAGAGGACCACCTGGAGCTGACCCAGAAGGCGGTGAACAGCCTCTACGACATGGTGGAGGCGGCGGCCGAATGCGACCCCGATAAATGCAAGAGATCCTACATGAGCGTCTCCGAGATGGAGATGCAGGCAGACGAGCTCCGCCGCAGGATGGTGGAGGAGCTCACGGAGGGAGAGATGTTCCCCGAGGAGAGGGACGACCTCATGGAGATGGTGAGGGCCGTGGACTGGATCGCCGACTGGAGCAGGGAGGCGGGCAGGATTCTTAACAGCGTCCCGTTCGAGAAGGCGCCTGACGAGATCAAGGTCGCCACCATGAACATGGTTAGGGCTGACGTGGACTGCGTCAAGGTGCTGACACAGTGTATCAGGGCTCTCCCGGAGGATAGCAAGAAGGCGCTGGCGCTGGCCAACGAGGTGGAGATGCTGGAGGAGAACATCGACGACCTCTACGGGGAGGCGAGGAAACACTTCGCGACGCTAGAGTTCCCTGGGTTCACCACTGGCGCACTGATACTGCTGAACGAGTTCATGGACGCCATCGAGACCATCGCCGACTGGAGCGAGAACACCGCCGACATAGTCAGGGCTATCGCCGTCAGGCAGCACTAGACATGAAAAATAGGTAGAAAAAGGGGTTTTTCGGGGAGTTTATTCCTCGACTGTGATGGCCTGGTTAGGGCAGGCGTTAACGCACGCCATGCACATGATGCAGTCGTCGACCCTCTCAGGGACGGCCCTGTTGTCGACCAAGTCGTACACGTTCATGGGGCAGATGTCGACGCATACTCCGCTTCCATCACAAGCGTCACTCACAGTGATTTTAGACATAGCTTTCACCTATCCCATGTAACGCCGGTTTATACGTTTTAAATGTTTTCCGAGGGTGAAGAGCCAGTCGATGCTAAACCTATATTAACCGTGCTTCTCGGTGTATTCATGTTCTAAATTTTTAATGGAGTGATTGAGATGAAGTGTTCAGGTTTGTTTGATGATACGATTTCGATTATTATCGGAGGCGAGGCGGGGCAGGGGATAAGCCGAAGCGGCATGTTCCTGGGGAAGGCGCTGATGAGAGCGGGGTTCCACTGCTTCGGGGAGATCGATTACCCGAGCCTCATCAGAGGCGGCCATAACTTCTACAGGGTCAGGGCTTCGAGTAGGGAGGTGCACAGCCCTACGCCGCACACCGATCTGCTTGTTGCGTTGAACGAGGAGACCGTTTCACTCCACCTCGACGATGTAAACGAGGGAGGCGGGGTGATCGTCGACGAGAAGCATGGGTTTGATCCCGGCGAGGCGGGGCGGGATGACGTCACCTATTACCCTGTGCCCATGACGGACGTCGTGAAGGAGCTTGAGGGCCCGACGATCATGAGGAACACGGTGGCTATGGGAGCGGTGGCCGCACTCATAGGGCTCGACCTCAAGACGCTGAAGGAGGTGGTCGCCGAGACCTTCGAGGGGAGGCCCAGGATCGTCGAGATGAACGTCGAGGCGCTTCAGAGGGGCTGGGAGTACGTGGTTGAGTTTGGGTACGGGTTCCAGTGCACCGTGGAGCCGGGGGAGCGCCCCGAAAGGATGTGGCTTACAGGCAACGAGGCGGTGGCTCTCGGCGCGATAGCCGCGGGGTGCAGGTTCTACTCGGCTTACCCGATGACGCCGGCCAGCCCTGTGCTGCACTACATGTTCGCCCATGACGAGGAGAGCGGCCTCGTGGTGGTGCAGACGGAGAACGAGATAAGCGCCATGATGATGGCTGTGGGCGCAGGCTACGCCGGGGTGCGCTCCATGACTTCCACCAGCGGCGGAGGCTTCTGCCTCATGACGGAGAGCCTGAGCATGGCTGCCATGACGGAGACGCCGGTGGTGGTCATGCTGGGCCAGCGACCCGGCCCCAGCACCGGCCTCGCCACCTATTCAGCGCAGGGCGACCTGCTGTTCGCCGTCTACGGCGCCCACGGCGAGTTCCAGCGGGTGGTCCTTGCCCCGGGTGACGTGGATCAGTGCTTCTACATGACAGCCGAGGCGTTCAACCTGGCCGAGAGGTTCCAGATACCCGTCATCGTGCTAACAGACAAGAACGTCATCGAGAGCCACAAGACCACCGAGCCCTTCGACCCCTCCAAGGTGAGCATCGACAGAGGCAAGCTGATTACCGAGTGGATTGGAGACGAAGAATATGGGAGATACAGGATCACCGAGGACGGCGTGAGCCCCCGTCTCCTACCTGGAACGATGAACGCGCTGGTGTTGGCCAACAGCAACGAGCACGTGGAACGCGGGTTCAGCACCTCCGACTCCGGTCTAACGAGGGAGATGGTCGATAAACGTTTTAGGAAGACCCCCTACATCAAGGAGGCCGTTGAGAAGCTGGAGCCTATAAGGGTGTACGGCGCGGAAGACCCCGACGTCACGCTGGTGGGGTGGGGAAGTAGCAAGGGACCGGCCCTCGAAGCCATAGGGATGCTTGAAGAGAAGGGAGTCAAGGCAAGGTATGTGCAGGTGGCTGTGGTCGAGCCTTTCCCCGAGGGCTTGTCCCAGTACCTCGAGGGCGAGACGATTCTTCTCGAGAACAACAGGTCGTCCCAGCTGGGGACCCTGATCAAGTTGAACACAGGCTACAGCTTCGAAAACGTGGCTCTCCGGTACGACGGGCGCCCCTTCACGCCCCACGAGGTGTGTGACAAGGCGTTGGGGGTGGTGTGATGCTGACCATGAAGGACTTCAACACCCCCGCCGTTAACACGTGGTGCCCAGGCTGTGGCAACTTCGCGATACTCATGACGGTGAAGCAGGCCCTCGTCGACCTTGGGTTGAGGCGCGAGGAGGTGGTGGCCGTGACGGGCATCGGCTGCCATGGCAAGTTCACCGACTACATCGACGTGAACGGAATCCACACCATCCACGGTAGGGTGCTCCCGGCTGCGACAGCCATCAAGCTGGCGAACCACAGCCTGACGGTGCTGGGCTTCGCCGGAGACGGCGACGCCTTCAACATCGGGATGGGCCACTTCGCCCACGCCGCCAGACGGAACGTGGACATCACCTACGTGATACACGACAACCTCATCTACGGCTTGACGACCGGCCAGACGAGCCCCACCAGCAAGAAGGGCTTCGTCACCAAGACCAGCCCGCGGGGCAGCTTCGAGCCAGGCGTCAACCCGCTCACACAGGCGCTGACGGGCGACGCCACGTTCGTGGCCAGGACCTTCGCGGGGGAGCCCAAGCAGATGAAGGAGGTGCTTAAGAAGGCCATCCAGCACGAGGGCTTCGCGCTGGTGGACGTGCTGCAGCCCTGCGTGACTTGGAACAGGGTGAACACCTACCAGTTCTACAAGGAGCGGGTCTACAAGCTTGAGGACGAGGGCCACGACGCCGGGGACTTCAACGCCGCCTACATGAAGGCTCTGGAGTGGGGAGACCGCATCCCCATAGGCGTCTTCTACCAGGAGCAGAGACCGCCATACCACGAGAGCTTCCCCGTGCTAAAGAAGGGGGCCCTCGTAAGGCAGCCTATTGAAGCCGACGTAAAGAAACTTCTTGACGAGTTCAGATAGCCCTTTACTTACCTTTATCTTTTCACCGACATTCTTCAAGGCATGAGCGAGGTCAGGCTCATCAGGGACGACGAGTTCGAGGAGTACGCGAGGATCACTCTTGACGCCTACCCGGCCATGTTCACAGATGTGACGGAGGAGAGGAGGCGGGGCTGGATAGAGCGAATGAAGACTCAGCAGGACGAGGACGACTCCATCAACTACTACGGCTGCTACAGGGGCGGCGAGATGGTGGGAGGGATGAGGCTCCACGACTTCAAGATGACGCTCTACGGGTCCCAGGTCCTCGTGGGCGGCGTGGGCAACATCTGCGTCGACCTCCTCCGCAGGAAGGAGCACGTCTCCAAGGAGATGATGGAGTACTTCCACCGCCACTACCGGGGCAGGGGCGGCAAGCTCGTAGTCCTCTACCCGTTCAGGTCTGACTACTACGTTAAGATGGGGTACGGGTACGGCCGGAAGATGAACCAGTACAGGTTCAGGCCCGAGGACCTGCCCCGAGGCCCAAGGGAGAACGTTTCGTACCTCGACGAGACGGACGAGGAGGCCATCACTGCCTGCTTCAACAGGTACGCCCTCCGGACCCACGGCATGATAGAGAAGAGGAAGAGCTACTTCGAGAGGCTTCTCACTCGCCACAAGGTGATAGGATACAAGGAAGGCGGCGAGGTGAGGGGCTTCATTGCGTTCGGCTTCAAGAAGCTCATGGAGGACCACGTGCTGCTCCAGAACCTCGAGATACACATGCTGATATACGAGACGCCGGAGGCGCTCCGGGGCCTGATGAGCTTCCTCGGCGTGCAGCTCGACCAGGTGGACAGGGTGGTGCTGAGCACACAGGACGACGACTGGCACTTCATCCTCAAGGACCCCCGGAACGGGGTGCCCCACATGTTCTACACGAGCCAGGAGACCAACGTCCAGGGCGTGGGAATCATGTACAGGGTCATAGACACCCGCGGCATATGGGAGGAGCTGGCCGGCCACAGCTTCAACGACGTCAGCCTCAGGGTCAAGCTCACGGTTCGGGACAGCTTCATACCTGAGAACGACGGCAGTATGGTCGTCCAATTCACAGACGGAAAACCTGAGGTCGTAGATGAAGGTGGCTACGACGTTGAGACATCCATGGATGTCTCGTGGTTCAGCAGCCTAGTAATGGGGGTCGTCGACTTTCGTAAGCTCTGGGCCTACGGACGGGCGGAGGTCTCGGACGAGTCATACGTGGATACCCTCGACAGGCTATTCCATGCAGACAAGAAGCCCGAGACAATAGAGGAGTTCTAGAGCCTATAACTGTCCAATGTGCTTGGCTCAGATGTCTACGGTCTGAATAGCTCGGGTGGCCTCCTGTGCCTCGTCGCCTGCTCGTATGCATAGGAGATGCTGAACAGCGTGGGCTCGCCGAAGAGCCGGCCAACGATCTGTAAGCCGGCCGGGAGGTCGCCGTAGGTGAACCCCATGGGGACCGTGAACCCAGGCATCCCCGTGTGGGGCGGTATCTTCTGGCTGTTGTCGCCTGCCGGGCTCTCCATGTCCCCGATGAGCCGCGGCGGGTTGCTCCACGTAGGGTACACCATAGCGTCGACCCCCGCCTCGTCCATGGAGCCCACCACCGCCTCACGCAGCCTGATGTTCCTAGGCTCCGTGTAGAGGTCTCCGCACGACGGCTCCGGCGCCTCAAGCATGCCTTTCAGCCTCTCGGCGATGTAGTCGCTGTAGAGGCCGCTGTCCACGATGGACTTCAGCGTCCTATGGAGCGGTTTCGTCAACGTCGCTAGGTAGCTCTCTAGGTCGCGGCGGAAGGTTCTGCACCAGATGTCCTCGGTGAGGTCGTCGAAGCCGGGGACCTCGACGGGGTCCACTACCTCGGCGCCGCCGCTGTCCAGGTCGTCTATCGCCTTCTCGAAAACCGTGAGGACCTCCGGGTCAGTCGTTGGCTGGTCCGTGTAGTGCCTGAACACGCCGATCCGTTTCCCCTTTAACCCGTCGACGTCTAGGTACGCCGTGTAGCTCTCCGGGGTCTTCCCTACGCCGAGCCTCGTGATCGGGTCCGCTGGATCGTACCCCGCGATTACGTCGAGCACACGTGTGGCGTCCTCGACGGTCCTGCACAGGGGACCGCCGACGTCGTTCCTGAGGTATAGGGGTACGATGCCGTCGCGGCTGGTGAGGCCCATGGTGCTCCTTATCCCGACGAGGCAGCAGTGGCTTGAGGGGCCCCGTATGCTGTTCCCGGTGTCGGTGCCGAGGCCCAAGAGGCCCAGGTTGGCGGCGACGGCGGCCGCGGTGCCTCCGCTGCTCCCCGCCGGCACCCGCTCCAAGTCATAGGGGTTCCTAGTGGTGCCGGCGATACTGCTCACCGTCTGGAAAGGGCTGAACGCCCACTCCGCCATGTTGGATTTCCCTAGGACTATTGCCCCCGCCTCCCGCAGCTTACGTACCTGGTAGGCGTCGTCAGGGGGCAGGCTTCCCTTCATGGCGAGGCTCCCCGCCGCCGTCTGTAGGTCGTGGGTGTCGTAGTTGTCCTTGATTACTGCCGGCACCCCATGCAGTGGTCTCAGCTTCCCCGTTCTCCTGATCTCCGCGTCGAGCTCACCGGCCCTGTTCAACGCGTTCGGGTTCAGGACGACGAACGCGTTGAGCCCGGTGGGTTGATCGTACTCCTCGATGCGTCTCAGGTACGCCTCCACTAGGCCTCGACACGTCACCGTGCCTTCCCTGAGACCTGAGTGGAACTTGGCTATCGTGAGTTCAACGACGTAGGGCATGAGTTGTACTCCTTCCAAGTGGTGATAAGATTTAGGCTAGGCCTCCTCGAGGGCACCCCCTATCTCCATCAACCCCGGGGTCCTATCCCAATTACCCTACAATATGTTACCGGGCTTTAGCCCATCGTAGGGAGTTTCCTTCCAGCCGAATCTCCACAGAGTTCTCCTCGTAGAGGAAGCCCAGGTAAGCCATGAGGGTGGTGTGTATCAGATAGTACTGCTGCACCACGTTCAGGTCCAGCCCGTAGCTAGTGCACAGCTCGGACTGGACCTCGGACGTCGACCTGGGCTCATCCAGCAGCCTGAGGACGTCCGCCAGTATGGTCTCGACGGTCTCCAGGTTCCTCTCCACGAGCCCGGTGATGTCGTCGGTGGGCTTGGTGTGGCTGGGCACGTAGAGCCCATGCCTCGTCTCCTTCAACGTCTTCAGGGTGTCCCTGTGGCTCCCGACGTCCTGGACCACGGGCACCCGGTACTTGTCTATGACCCGTTCGCTGAACACCGTGTCGGCGCAGAACAGCACGTCGTCCACGAGGACCCCCACCTGGTTGAGGCTGTGCCCAGGGAGAGGCACTATCTCAAGCGTCCTGCCGTTTATCGTCGCCTCGCCGGGCGTCAGCACGTGGTGCACTGGGGACGGCTTGGCGAGCACGAACTTGTTCCTCAGATTCCTGATGGGCGCCGCGCCGTGGAAAAGGTACACGGGCTCCAGGATGGGGTTCTGGATGATCCCCGACTCCACCGCCGGAGCGTACACGGTGGCGCCGGTGTTGCGGACCAGGTAGTCGTTGCCTCCGAAGTGGTCGGCGTGGCTGTGGGTGTTTATGATGGCCGCGACCTCGATGCCGCGTTCCTCCAGCAGCTTCCTTATGCCGCGGCCTGAGTCCCTGTCCAGGCCGGTGTCTACGAGCGTGGCCCTGCCCTCGTCTATTATGACGCCGATGTTTACCGCGCCCGGGATGTAGGCGACGTCCTCCGATACGTACTCTAGCTCCATGGAAACACCTGACGCCAACAAATGGGCGTGAGCCCTGTTATGTGTTGCGCGGAAAACTATAGGGTGGAGAAGAAGGCCTTGAGCCTGTCCTCCATCTCCTCGCCCATGCCGTAGGTGTTGTGGCCCACCCCGGGGAAGAGCTCCAGCTTGACCTCGCCTCCCGCGGCCCTAAGCGCCTCCGCGAGGGCCACGGCGTTGGCGTCGGGCAGCACGTTGTCGTCCACGGCGCCGTGATAGATGGCGGTCCTGGGGAGGGGCGACCCCTTCCTGAGCCTCCGAAGCCGGGGCAGGGGGTCGGAGGCGGCGAGACTCTCCACAGCCTCGTCGTCGGGCATGTCCGGGGGCAGCCCGTAGGCGACCAGCTGCTGGTCCTTGAACTTGTGGTCCCTTATGATGGACTCGATGCTGCTCACCGCCTGCATGACGGTCACCTGCTTCATCCGACCCATCATGGGGCCTAGGACGCTGTTCCATATGAGTAGGCCGCCGAGGCCTCCGCCCATCAATCCTATCCGCTTGGGGTCCACGTTGGGTGAGGCCGCGAGGGCGTCGAGGAGGGCGCCGTTGGCCTTGACGCTGCACGGGTTGCCCCAGTGGTTGCCGCAGGCGTGGCTGCCAGCGATGGCTATGTTGTTGGTCATAACCGCCTTTAGGAAAGCCGTCTTGCGGTCCTCCTCCAGCCAGTCGGCGGTGTCCTCCTTGACGTAGCCCCGGTTGCCGTGGTGGTGGATGACCACGGCGGTGGGTTTACCTGCCTTGAAGGTCTTGGGTGTCCAGAGGTAGCACCAGTCTCCCCCAGCCTTGAAGAAGACCTGTTGCTCGCCGTCTCTGAGTGTCGGGACATCTGTCATGTAATCACGTCTACTACTCTGTGGGGCCTAGTAAAAGAAAATTGCCGCGGCGTCGACTCCACCGTTAGCGCAATAGAGTTCAAGGTGAGCTGAACCCCCGGGCATCAATGAGGCGTTCGATACTCGTATATTTAGAGCCAACATTTTGTACATGTCGAGGCCACTATGCTGGATGTATGGTTTTTATCGCTAATCAGTGTCTTAATCGTCAGTTCGCTGTCACTGGTCGGCGCGGTGGCTCTGCTATTTAAAAGAGAGCTGTCGAAGAGACAGGTTCTTTACCTTGTGAGCTTCAGCGTGGGGGGGCTCTTGGGTGGAGCGTTTTTTCACCTCGTCCCCGAGGCCATTGAGATCAACGGCGAGGTTCTGAGGGTGTCGACCTGGCTTCTAGTTGGCATCTTCTCGTCTTACATACTGGAGATGGTGTTGAAGTGGAGGCACTGCCACATCCCCACGTCGGATGAACACCCCCACAGCTTCGCGTACATCAACCTCATCGGCGACGGGGTGCACAACATGATAGACGGGATTATCATCGGGGGCGCGTACCTGACCTCCACAAGCCTAGGTGTGGCGACAACCATCGCCGTCTGCCTCCACGAGATACCTCAGGAGATAGGGGACTTCGGGGTTCTCATATACGCGGGGATGACGCGTAGAAGGGCGCTGCTCCTCAACCTGTTGTCGGCGTCGACGGCGATACTGGGGGTGGTCATCGCGTTGACTCTCAGCGCATACATGGACAACCTCATAGCCCTGCTGCTCCCCTTCGCGGCGGGCAACTTCATCTACATAGCGGGCTCAGACCTGGTGCCCGAGCTTCAGGACGAGAAGCAGCTCTCCAGCAGCCTCGTTCAGCTCGCTTTGATGATGCTCGGGGTATCTCTGCTCTACCTCCTCAAGTTCATGTAGCCCCCGCATCACAGGTCTAAACGTTTAATGTCTATGTAGCCTAGTCATGGACATGGAGGCTGTTGATTTCGGGGTCCAGATAGAGCCCCAGTATGGCTTCACCTACGAGCACATCAGGGAGGTCGCGTCGGAGGCCGAGCGCCTCGGCTTCGAGTCCATCTGGGTATCGGACCACTTCTTCATGACCGACGACTCCGTTGACACTAACTGCCTGGAGTGCTGGACGGTCCTCACCGCGTTGGCGCGGGACACAACGAAGCTTAGGCTGGGGGCCATGGTGGCGTCCCAGAGCTACAGGAACCCGGCGTTGTCGGCTAACATGGCGGCGAGCGTCGACCACGTCTCAGGGGGGAGGCTCAACTATGGGGTAGGCGCCGGCTGGAAGGAGGTCGAGTACAGGGCGTACGGGTACGGGTTCCCGGGGGCGGGGCGGAGGATCAGGCAGCTGGACGAGGCGGTGGAGATCGCTAAACGGATGTGGACCGAGCCCAAGGCCACCTACGAGGGAAAGTACTACAGGGTGAAGGACGCCCTCTGCATGCCTAAGCCGGTTCAGAAGCCGCTGCCCATATGGATCGGCGGGACAGGCACCAGGACGCTGCGGGTGGCCGCTAAACACGCCGACGCGGTGAACTTCGCTTGGACCCACCCCCCCGCGTTCTTTGAGGAACGGTTCAAGGTGTTGAGGCGTCACTGCGAGAAGGTGGGCAGAGACTTCGACGATATAAGGAAGTCTGCGGGGCTGATGATGAGGCTGGTGGACGACCCGTGTGCGGAGGAGCCCGCTAGGGACAGCCGCTACGTGAGGTACCTGAGCAGGCAGAACCCGGTCATGGTGGACACGCCTGAATCCGTGGCGGAGAAGATAAGGGGATACATCGACGTCGGCGTGACTCACTTCATCCTACGGTTCCATTACGGAGACGAGATCAGGAACATGAGGATGTTCATGGACAGGGTGGCTAAGCGGTTATAGTATCGACGACGACAGACATCCCACACATATGTCTACTGGATTGGTGGCTCCCGGGGGAGATTCGGACTTTCGTCCAAGGTTCTGGAAACCCTCAGTAGGTCGAGATGTGCCTGATGCGTTCATCTCCGACCCGGTTCATGAGCCTCCGGTCCGCGGTGTAGACGGGGATCTCCCTGATCTGCCCCAGCGAGATGTAGGCCGAGTCGTAGACTGAGATGCCGTGCCTCATGGAGTTCTCCACGCATGCGCACGCCAGATCCCCCTCGAGCGGGGCCAGCCAGAGGCTGTACTTGTCTAGGGCTTCGACGATCTCCTTGAGCTGCCTCTCCCCGAGGCCGGGGTTGTACCTTAGGGCGTTGAGCACCTCGTTGGGGAGGAGGTCCGGGGAGGCTATGTCCACGGTCCTGTCGACGTAGTCGTCCCTGAGCCTGAGGGCGGCGTCGGTGTGCTCCTCCTCGACGAACCACTTGACGACGACTGAGGCGTCGGCGACGACTAGCGCCTCTCCCGCCACCTGCGTATCTCCTCCGTGCTGTCCCAGCCCGGGCTGGGGGTCCTCACCGAGTCGGTGATCCTCGCCGCCTCCTTGAGGTCCCGGGGGTCCACGTGGGGGCGGCGCTCCTCCTCGCTGATCTTTTCTGTGATGGCGTCCCTGATGACCTGGCTCCAGTTGATGTGGGGGAGCCTCTTCATCCTGCGGCGGGTGTCGTCGTCTATCCGGGCCGAGACCACATCCGTCATACTGATAAGTAATACAATATTCTGTAATAAAAGTAATACGGTTCAGCGAGTTGAGGGGACGTAGCCCCATACAAACCCTATCGCCAATGTGAAACCGGTAGCCCAAGGGAGATTCTTTCGCTAGGGTCTTAGTGCACAATTTTTTTTGGGTAATAAATTAATTTTATTGAATATCAAAACGAAGAATATTATAACCAACTAGATTTGGCCAATCGGTTTGTTTTATTACTTCGATAAATCTCCTTAGGACCTCTTTCTCTCCAATCTCCCATTCTTTCAAAATGGAAATATCTGAATGTTCAACCTTGTGTGCGATTGTGATTTATTTCGTTGAATTTTGGTCGTTTGGAAGTATTGGGGCTATATGATTCGATCACTATTATACCAACTATCTAGCTCTCCACGCTTTCTTCAGGCTTGTCAGTTTTAGTCAAACCCACCATTTCTAGTACTTCAGGCACAACTGTGATACCCGCCATCCCTAGAACCTGGATAAGCATGCCTGTCATGAATTCCTGTCTTTCAATCTGTCCTGTGTACCAGACTATGCCAAGCAGGATCGCTGCCACAACGGAGCCAAGGACCTTTTGTGCCAATTCGAGTTCCCCCGCATTTAGCCCATCGAGGCATTTAACGGATATTGGGAGCTCAATTGCCATAACCTCTACAACTATCGTTTCAGTAGATGCCGGTTTTATCGTCGCTTGTTCCGTCTCTTCGGTTTTCTTAGGCTCCCCTTCAGTTTCGATCTTCTTGTTGATGGTTATCTTCTCAATTATCGTATCGGGCACTGGTACATTTGATACGTAGGAGACTATCACCGTCAGTATGCATTCTTCTGCTTTAAGGGGTTTCAACAGAAAGCTGAACTTGGTCTCCTCATCTTTTTTCAGCTTCTTCTTCTCCTGTGTTTTATTTGCACTGAAATCCTCC
>Ga0315533_1001068_pt1 | contig 21719 bp, 25 predicted proteins | sample SalMarSW160130MG_FD_203081 | JGI IMG/M metagenome (GOLD analysis project Ga0315533, IMG submission 203081) | Salt marsh sediment microbial communities from the Plum Island Ecosystem LTER, Massachusetts, United States - Salt Marsh Sediment SW1601-30 ... | reverse complement strand
GCCTGGGCCAGGTCGGTCGCCTTCATGCCGTCGCAGCCCATCACGAGTATAATGGAGCCCCGGAACCGGTCCTTCATGAAGTGGTTCACGAAGTCCGCGCCGACGGCGAAGAGGCGTCTAGACCCGAGGCTCGGCCTCGCCGGGTGGACCTCATCCACTAGCTGCTCGAGCACATACTTGTCTTGGCTGTACTCCTCGCCCGTGAAGAACCAGACCATCTCATCGTTTATGGTGCTGTGAACTCTCAGTATCACGATGTCATATCCCGCTGGGAGCCTCCTCAGGTATTCGACAGTCACTGCCTCTCCGAGAACAGTGTCGAGGGAGTACCCCTCTCGACTGAAGATCTCTAAGGTTTCACCGTGAAAACCAAGGTTCCCGGCGTGGAGCGTGTCGATGTAAACGACGTGGGTTACCGTGTTCTGGGTACCGGATTTGTATGATACGTCAAGGTAGGCTACAGTTATGATGCAGACTATGAAGATCAACGTGAATCCGGTGGCTGACCATTTTCTCCCTCCGGCTCTGCTCAAAAACACCGTCTGGATCTGGGTTGTATGCTAATTCAGGGTTATGTCTAAGTATCTCTGAGTCTTCAGTCGTACCGATTTTAGAGTAGGGGTGGTTGAAAGTGACTAGTCCAAGGTACGTAGGTTCACCGGTCTACCCTTCTCGAAGACTATGCCGAGACTCCTGAACTGGATCTCGAATATCCTGATCTTGCCGTACCGTTTCTCCTTGAGGAGCCCCAGCTCCTTGAGCTTCATGAGGTGCCTCTGCACGCTTGTGTAGTTGAGGCCGGTGCGGCGGCTCACCTCGCTGATGTTGAGCTCCCCGCTCTCGGTGAGCACCTGGAGCACCCTGATGCGGCCCCTGCTGCCGAGGATCTCCTCGACCATCCGCTCCTCTTTACGACGCATCAATGATTCTCGTCACCTCTTTCTCGAGCTCCTCGGCGGGTATCTTCTCCAGGCTGATGAGCTGGGTCCTGCCCTGGCTGCTTGCCTGTAGCTTGACGTTGACGAAGTCCAGGCTCTTCAGGTTCTTGAGGTACTTCCAGTACTGGGTGTGGCCCCGCGGCTCCTCCGTGTACTCCTCGCAGACCAGGCGGTAGGCTTCCTCGATCTCGCCCGTGGTGCCGTGGGTCACGTCGTTGGCCTTGAAGAACCGTGCGACCGCCAGGAGCACAAGCTTCTCGTGGGGGCTGAGCTGCCTCACCGCCTCCTTGTTCAGGGTCTGGAAGACCCCCATGGCGGCCGTCCGGACGTGCTCGGGCTGGATCTGGAGCGCGTCGCTCTGCTCAGCCATCCTGCCTGAGCCGTGGAGCACGTCGATGGCGTACCTGGCGTCGCTGTTCTCCTTGTAAGCTAGCTCGCTGATGAAGTCCACTATCTCGGGGGGCACCGCGTCCTTCCTGAACGCCTTATCGACGCGGTACAGGAGTATGTCGGCCAGCTGGGCCTGGTCGTAGTCCTGCATCCTTATGACGTTGCGCTGGAGGCTGCTCAGGGTGCTCCTGTCCAGCTTCCTGAAGACCTCCTCGTCCTTGCTGATGAACATGATATTGAGGCGGCGGGGCTCGTCTGGCTCGGTCTCGTGGAACCTGGTGAGGTAGTAGAGGGCGTCGCTTCCCTCGTTCTCTATGAGGACGTCCACCTCGTCCAGGGTCAGCAGTATCTGGGCGTTGTCCTCGTCCATGATCTGCCTGAGTATACCCATGAGCTCGTTGGCGGCGTATCCCCTCTCGGGGAACTCGGGGCGTAGCCGCTTGACCACCTGGCTGAGGATCATGAAGAGGCTGCCCCTCTGCTCCCTGCAGTTGACGTGGATGTACTCGTAGGTGACGCGGCGGCGCTCGGCCTTCCTGCGGAGGCTCCGCCCGTAGTAGTGGGCTAGGAGGGTCTTGCCGCTCCCGACGCCGCCGAGTATGATGACCTTCTGGCTCATCTCGTAGGGGGCCGCGACCATGTGGTCGAAAAGACTCTCCAAAGCCCTGAACTCCGCCTCGCGGTGGAGTATGACGTCGGGTACATAGCTGATGTCGAGTATGGCCTCATCGAGGAAGACGCCTCGTTGTGTCATCTAACCCCCGTTGAGGGTCGCAGAAAGGGAATTTATGCATTTCGTAGGTTCAGATGCACAGAAAGTGGAGGGATGAGTGAAAGTGGTATCGCCGGATAAACCTATATCGAGACAGAGCAAACAATAGACGTGTAATCATGTCCCCGCGAAGCTTCAAGACCGGGAAGGTGTCGTCCGACGTCCTGAGGAGACTCGTGTACAACAGGCTGGGAGTGCCCACCGATAGGGTTCTCAGCGGCCCGGGCGTGGGAGAGGACGCCGCCGTCATCGACATGGGAGACAGGGTGCTTGTCGCGAAGGGTGACCCCATCACAGGCGCCGAGGGCAACATCGGGTGGCTCTCTGTCCACATAAACGCCAACGACATAGCGTCCACCGGGGCGAGGCCCCTCTGGTTCGTCTGCATCGCCCTCCTCCCAGAGGATGCGGACGAGTCCATGCTTAAGGGCATCATGGATGACATCCACGAGGCCTGCTTGGAGGTGGGCGCCAGCCTCGTCGGGGGGCACACCGAGACGACCCCCGGCCTCGATAGGCCTATACTGGCCGGGTTCATGATGGGGGAGGCGCAGAGGGACAGGTACGTCACAACGGGCGGCGCCAGACCCGGCGACCTGATAATCCTGACGAAAGGCGCGGGGATAGAGGGGACCGCCGTCATCGCGTCCGACCTCAGAGAACACCTGAAGGGGAAGGTGGACGACCGGGTGGTCGAGAGGGGGGCCGCGATGGTTAGATGGATCAGCGTCATCCCGGAGGCCATGAAGGCTGTCGAAGCCGGCTCACCCAACTCCCTCCACGATCCGACGGAGGGCGGCCTCATAAATGGGCTCTGGGAGATGGCCGAGGCGGCGGGCGTGGGCCTGAAGGTGGATAGAGCGTCGATACCTATACCCGACGAGACGAGGCAGATATGCGGAGCCCTGGGCGTAGACCCGTTAAAGCTCCTGGGCTCAGGGGCGCTCCTCATCACCGCTCAGCCGGGCGAGGCCGAAAAGATCATGGAAGCCCTGACGAAGGAAGGGATCAAGGCCTCGGTGATCGGCGAGGTGACGCCGCTGTCCGAGGGGAGGCTCCTCGTAGACGAGAAGGGAAGCCATGAGTCCATCGAGGCAGTGGATCAGGACGAGATATACAGAATCCTCGACGAGCTAAGCTGAGACGTTTCACGGCTTCAGAGCGGTGAACCCCATGACATCGTCGTGGTAGGAAACGCCCACGAAACCGGTTTCTCTGAGACGGGAGGCCACTCCTTTTCCTACGTCTACTCCCCTATACCTTGACCCTGGCTCACCCGTGTAGTGGAATAATCTGCCACCCGGCCTCATCAGCCTCCACAGTTCCCCGTAGAACTCTCCGCTGTAGAGGTGCCCCGCGTGGCTGTGGCGGGGTGGGTCATGTACGACGTAGTCGAAGCAGCAATCTGGGAGGCCTTTCACCACGTGGAAGCTGTCTCCAAGCAGCATATGGACGCCGCGTCCCTCCCAGAGCCCGCGGGACCAGGGGTTCATTCTAGCTATCAGTAGCACAGACGGCTCAAGCTCCACCGTGACCACCTGTAATGCGCCCCTCCTCATGGACTCTATCGCGGTGTACCCGAGACCCGTGCACGTGTCGAGCACCGTCCCTCCTCTTACTCTGAGCTTGTCGAGTTTTCTCCTTGTGTCCTCATCTGGCGTCGTCTCCTTGGTGCGGTGCATCCTTATTCCGTCTATCTCCAGGGTCGGGGCGCCGGGCGTCGGTACTAGTTTATAAAAGTGTTTCCCTGATGTGGCGACTTGGTACACGTTATCGCCTGATACGAAGTAGGCCGCGTTTTCTTTTTCCGCGATCTTTTCGAGAGATCCGTAGTCGATGTTTTCTCCAGAGGGAAACAATATTGCATTTTTTGTCCGTTTTATTTTCGTCGTCGTCAAGCCCATGTCTAGCGATATCTCGTTTTTCCCATCTAGCAGCTTCTTTGCGGTGTGCGCGGTTAATATGGGCGGAAGTCTCTTCGGCATCTCTCACACGTTTTCAATGTTTTTCACTGAATCATAAGATTTTTCATCGTCAGCCCCTGATTTTGCCTATGTTTCAGAAAAGGTTTTTCGCTTTTTCGTTGCCTGTTTTATGGGTGTCGATCTATCTCAGCGAACCAGAATTATAATCTATATTAAAAATATAAATTCCGTAGACGGTAAAGGATGATTTTTATCTATACATATAAAGTAGGGGGGTTGTTCTCGGAACCCTTATATGAACCAATTTGTCGTTTGTGTCCCGGTAGCTAATGACATCTGACGATAGACAGATCGGCTTCAAGAGCATGGTTAAGGAGGTAATAGACCAGATACTTCCGCCCAGCGACGTCGAGCTGGAGGCCATAAAAGATGAGGTCTGGGCCGATCTCTCAGCCCTGTACTATAAGTACGAGGACGAGGTCCAGAAGAAGGCGTTCAGGCAGGTCATGCAAGATATCTGCGATAAGATGAGTCAGGGCAAGTGGGACTCCGTCTACAAGAAGCTCTATCGTGTTGAACAGAAGGACAAGGTGTTTTAGGCAGCTGGATGAGACCCATCCAAAGCCGATATCTGTCACCAACTAGTACTCTATACGGTTACACATGTCAAGGTTTAAAAAGAATTCAACATTATCAATACCGGTAAGACTCGTTGTTTCATTGCGTTTCCCAACGTTAAGAGACGAGTCTTACCACCATCGAAGACCCGTACTATCTTGGTGGCAAGAGGTTTTGATTAACTGATTGTAACCGCGTTCCCTCTACTCGGAAACATAGATGCTTTTCGTCTAATCAATTAAGGACAAAAACGGTCTAGGCTTAGCCCACATACGAAGCGTTCCACGGCGGCAGATAGTACTCGAAGTAAAGCATCTTCCCGTACTCCGTGTCCTCGTAGCCCGCGGCGGTCACGTTGAGGAGGCTGGCCTTCGTCAAGACCCGTAGGACATCCTCCTGAGAGGAGACCCTGGGCTCGCCAACCAGTATCTTCAGGGTGTCTCCGTCCATCTTAACGCCCACTACCTCGATGACCTTGTCCAGCCTCTCGATGAAGTCCGCGACGTACTCTCCCTCGAACGTGAGGTTCGTCCCGATGCTCCTGATCTGGCCCAGCGCCTTCCTTGTCTCCTCGTTCAACTCGGACAGAGACAGACGGTATCGGCGTGAATTAACTTTTGCTACTTTCAGTGGTGCGTCCTGACGAGTGACGCCGTCGAAAGCACCGCGAGCACCCACGAGATCACGTTGACGAGGTACCAGAAGTCCCTGGCCCACCACTTGTTCACCCTCCACAGATAGAACGGGAAATTGAAGATGTCGCCGGGGAATGCTGACGCTATCTCGATCTGCCAGAGGCTCGCCATCAGGAGCCCAGTGGATAGAATGATCCCCAGGAAACCTATCATGAAATCGCTTGTTGGGATCTGTTCACCAGTGGAAGTCAATTCCATCAAAGCCCTTGGTCGGCCGGTTATAAACCGTTTCAAAAAAATGGCTTAAACGGCTTAGAACGTAGATAAATTGGTGAAGGCTACCTTAGCCTTACGAGGTGGACAGAGCACGAGATGCATGGGTTGTAAGCCCTAATCATGATCTCGATGTTGCGCCTGGACTCGTCGTCCTCGGCACCCACCTGATTCCCCGCTATCACGCGTATGTCCTTCTCGAAGTTGGCGGCGTTCTGAGCCGTCAAGGTTATTATGTTAGCCTTGTTATGCAGCCACCTTCGTCGAAGCTATAGTCGTAGTATAGCAGGCCACGCGGAGCCTCGACGGCGTTTATCCCCCTGCCCTCATGGACCTCAAACGCGGCGAGGCCCTCGTCCTTGAGTCCATTGCTTAGCAGCGTATCTATGACCTCTATGCCTCTCTCTAGATCGTGGACGAGTTCCAGCGCCTAACAGAAGTACTTGAAAGAACACCATTATACTTGCATATTAATAATATTTATTTACGGCAAAAAAACGTTAAAACAATTATTAAAATTGACTGTTTAGGTTAAAAACAGTAAAAGGGAGGGGCTCGAGTCTGCAGAGCCGAATAAGGTTCTCGGTGGCTGCTTCCCCTACTTCCTTCCTCGTAAGTCCCTTCATCTCAGCGATCATGTCGCATACGGTGAGGACTCCCTGTGGATCGCTTGAGTCTGTCTCCGTGAGGAGGTGCTCCAACGGCAGTTTCTTCACCGCCTCAAGGAAACTGGGTTCAGCGGCCTTCAACGGCCTGAGGCCAACCGACAGGTAGATGCCTTCGTTCACGCATGTTTCGGCGTAACCCGGGTCCTTGCTGAACCCGTGGATGGCTAGCCCCGTCTCCGTGCTCCCGGACTCCAGCATGATGTCGATGATCTCCGTCCCCTCCGCCCTGTCGTGGACTATGGCCGGGATTCTAAGCTCCTTGGCTAGCCTCAGCTGGCCCCTGAAGCTCTCGATCTGTATGTCCCTGTCGATGTACCTATCCTCCTTGACCCATTCCTTGGTCATACGGCTCTTGAAGTCGAGCCCTATCTCGCTTATGGCGACGACCTCGGGCTCCTGGGCAAGCGCCCTGAACTGGTTGTCGACCTCTGGAGTGTACTCGTCGGCGTACCAGGGGTGTATCCCTACGCACCCCTTGACGATGTCCCACTTCTTGGCCGAGGCGACCGCCTCGATGGACGAGTCCAGATCGATGCCGGAGGTCAACAGTAGCCTGAACCCATCGTTCCTCGCTTTCTCGATCCCTTCGTCTGTGATCCCACTCAGGTGGCAGTGACTCTCAGAATACATGATCCCTCACAAATACTATGGAGCACAGAGAAAAAGAGTTTACGCATATACAACGCGCAAAGATACTGGCTTAGGCGACGACCTCTTCCTCCATGAGGATAACTTCACCGGGTAGAAGCGGCTCTGCCTGTACTTGTTTCACGCCCTGCCTAGCTACCTTGTTCCTGATCACCCAGATGGCGAGGATGAAGACAAGTAGGTAGGCGACCAAGCAGCACATCACCAAGTCGACGTTGTACACTCGGCGTTCCCTCGAATTCTCATGCTTAAAATTACTCCGAGGTTTTATCTTGGCTTGTAAGTAGTAGAGTGCTACAGAAACTAGAGCTCGCTGGCCGCCTTGTACTGGTTGTAGAGATCTATGATGGCGATGTTCCCTATGGCCCCCGGGATGAAGGTGAGGTAGTACCCGACGTATGGAACCAGGTTGAGCCCGAAGAACATTAGTGCAAGCAGTATACCCAGCCCCACGTACGTCCAGAAGACGCCTCGCGTGAACCTGACCGTCTTCCTCAGCGAAGGCACGAACCCTTCGTCTTCTCCGACCATTACGATGAAGGTGGGGGCAGCTAGGATAGCTACTGCGAACAGCCCGAGCATCACCACGAAGAAGATGAGGAACGCAGAGCAGAACCCCACGGATTCACTGAAGATCAATGGGGTGACCGCCACGCCGGAGGCTAAGACGAAAAACGCCGTCATGAGGATGGACGCGTAGACGAAGCGCAGGATGCGTCTCCCAACATAGGAGAAGCTCTCCTGAAACATCGGTTCCTCCCAGCGGACCGCCCTCCAGGAAGCCCTTATGGAGGCCAGAGAAGCCACCCAAGAGATCAAAGATAACCCTATCAAGGCTGCTGGGACCCAGCTTATGAACCGCGTGTAGTCGAACTCGAATCCGGTGGACACGTAGGAGACCGGCGCTACGCCCGTCTGGGAGTACAGGTAATCTAGTAACGCGTCGATGAAGTCGTTGTAGACGGCCCACGACTCCAGTATCCTCTGGGTTACGACGGCGATGAGAAGCTCTACGAGGGAGGGGCTGAAGACCATGGGTTTGTCTCTGGCAATGTTGACGGCGTACTTCAGGTGCTCCACCGCTCCGCGCCGCTCCGGCTCCGCGGCATCTTTACTGTAATGTATCTCGGTGCCGCATCGGGGACAATGGACAGCCTCGTCCGAGACCTCTAGGCCGCAACGTGGACAGTAGGGCAGTTAAGACACCAAGCTTAGATGTCGTACATGTAGAATTAAACCTTTCAACGCCTCTGCTCGGAGACGGCTCTCGCGGTCAGCCTGACAGCTTCCTCGCTGTTATACCTGGGAGCCCACCCGAGCCGGCGCAGAGACGCGGTGTCCAGCTGCATGAGCTTGACGTCTCCCTTCCACCCTCTCCCCCCGTCGACGCCGCCTGTGAGACGTATCTCAGCATCACGCTGTCCTGCCTCCTCCTTTACTATCTCAGCTATCCTGAGCACGCTGGTCCTGTCCATGCTTCCCAGGTTGAACACCGCGACCTGCTCGGCCGACTCAGCGCCTTTCAGGAAACCGTCTACGCAGTCATCGATGTACAGGTAAGACTTGGACTGGGTGCCGTCCCCCAGCACCTCAAGCTCCTCGGGGCTTCCCCTGAGTTTCCCGACGAAGTCCCAGATGATGCCGTGGTTGCTCCTGGGCCCCACGACGTTCGCCAGCCTGTATATCACGGCCTTGAAGCCGTGCATGGACGCGTAGGCGCTGATCAGTGCCTCGCAGGCCAGCTTGGAGGCCCCGTACATGGATATGGGCTTCGTCGGACCATACCCCTCGGGGGTCGGCAGGACGGTTGCCTCGCCGTAGACGGTGCTCGTGGAGGCGAAGACGAGGAGCGCGACACCCCCCCGTCTAGCAATGGCCTCGAGGAGGCTGTACGTCGCCTCGATGTTCTGGCGGAAATGCTCCTCGGGGCCGGCCTTGTTGGCCTGGACCTCCGGGTTCGCCGCGAGGTGGAACACCTGGCTGCACCCCTCCACAGCATCAAGTGAAGCGTCTCTTTCGAGGAGGTCTCCCTCGATGAACTCGAAGCCTTGGTGGCCCATCCATCGGTCGAGGTTGCCGAGTGAGCCGGAGGCGAGGTTGTCGATGACCCTTACCTTGTTTCCAGTCTCCATGAGCCTGTCCACAAGGTGGCTGCCTATGAAGCCGGCTCCGCCTGTCACGAGGACCTTCATGTGTGTTCAAATGAGAAGCGCGGGGTCATCATAAGAATATTATCTTCGCCGCATGGAGGGGTAGACGAACACCGATATCACGACCTGTGCCCCGACGAAGACGAGGAAGGCGGGGAACAGTATCCTCCAGGTGAACGCCGCCGTCCCGTAGCGCTGGATCAGGTACACCATGAAGAAGTTGAACATTCCGCCAACTAGGTCCTGGGCGGCGCGCCAGCTGTTCCACCCCGAGTAGTACCTTATTACAGCGGATATTATGCTCCATGTCCCCATGGCCGTGAAGAACCAGTAGAGCGGGGGCAGAAGCTGCCCCGGGACAGTAGTCAACCCAGACGTGCCCCAGCCACGGACCCAGTCGATGAGTACGCGGTGGATTCCAGGGTAGTTCAACGCGATGGTGGCGACCACCAAGAGGAATACGCCGAACCCCACGCCCTCCAGAAAATCCCGTTCACCCCATTCGCTGAACTCGGCCCAGTCGCTGCCTACTGAGCGGCGGATGGGACGGTCGAACTTGAAGCCACGGAAAATAGGTCCTCTCCCGCCTCGCACGACGTAGGCGCCAGAGACGCCGTCGGTGAACTTGTCCCTGGGGTCGTCGGTTAACGCTAAACCCATGACGACGTCGATGAACAGGATCAGGCCGTGGACCTTGGAGACGTTCCTCGTGAAGGCGGCCGTAAGGGAAGGCTTGCCGCCGTTAGGCGCCTCCACTCTGAGGCCCAGAAGCTGCTTGCCCAGTGAAGCCCCGTACATGTACTCCATCGCCGTGAAGTAGATCACCTGCCCCGCCCCGAGTATGAAGGGCAGCCGCCAGACACCCGTCCAGTTCAGCTCCCCCGAGAAGACAGAGCCGACCCACAGAGGCACATAGGCCAGTAAAGCCAGTAAAGCCCCCAGCGCGCCGACGATGAATGAATCGATGGCGTACGCGATGACCCGCGTGACCCACAGAGTCTGCGCTCCGACATCGTATCTTAGCCTGTCGACCCCCGTGTCCCGCCTGGGGGAGCCTAGGCTATATCCGCATCTCCTGCAGTACGAGGATTCCTCGTCGCTCCACTCGCCACAACTGGGGCAACGCACCATGCCTAATCATTGAGGATGAACGGAGGCCTCGATTTAAACCCTGAGCTAGGCTGGCTTGGAGTCGAACCTCCACTTGAGGTCGAACATGGCTCCCAGCGCCTGGGCGACGCCGGGGTGGAACGTGAGAGCCGCCTCCCTGAGGAAGAACGGAACTCCCTCCTCCTCCACCAGGAACAACGCCCTGCCACCGTCTTCAGGGTCTACGACGCAGCCACGGATCTCCACCTCGTCAGAGAATCTCACCGCGTATCCGTCCTCAAACGTGGCGCCCATGGCCCCGATAATGGCGTCCTGTTTCTCTCTATCCGATTCGCTGAGGCTCTCCGAAGACCTCATGATTATCTTGACCGATACTCCCCGTTCCAGGGCGTCCGCCAAGTCTTCCTTCACCTGCTGGAAGTACTCCATGGCCCTGGTGGAGATGAGCAGCGTCTCTTTGGCCGACCTGTAGAGTTTGCGGGTCTCCTCTATCGAGACGTCGCCGACGCTGACCACGCGTATGAGGCTGGTCCGCTGCTCGCTCGTCCCAGCCTTCAGGTACATCTCGGAGGCGGCCGCCTCGAACTCGTTCCGGTAAGACTCCACGACGCTTAGCCGCTTTCTAACCTCCTCTCGGGAGACCGATACAAGGGCGTCGGCTATCTCCTCCGGCGAAAGTGGGGCGTAGAGGGCGGGGCGGCCTGGCCTCATTATTAGGAGCCCCTTCTGGCTAAGCTCGTCGAGCACACCGTAGATCCGGGCGTTGGGTACGCCGCTAGCCTTGCTGATGGTGGTTGCCTTGGTCTCGCCTAGGTACATGAGGTGGGCCAGGGCTGAGGCCTGGTACTCGTTGAGCCCCATGTTCATGAGGTTGTACTTGACCGGGTTGACCTTGGGCTCCATCGTGTTCCTCTATGTGTCTAGGTTGTCCATATGTCTACATAAGTTTATAAACAAAAAACTTACTATCTCTAAGTAGTAATATCCAATACAGGATAGCGTTACAGGAGAAAGACACATGAAAGTAATGATCATGGGAATGGACGGCTACCTAGGCTGGACCCTCAGCATGTACCTCAGCGGAAGAGGCCACGACGTCTGCGGCGTAGACAACATGAGCAGACGCAGGAACGTCCAAGAGATAGAGAGTTGGAGCGCAACTCCCATAAAGTCGATGAAGGAGCGCCTAGAGGCATACAAGAAAGCCACGGGAAGAGAGCTCAGGTTCTACGAGGGAGACCTACAGGAACCCAGCTTCACCGACCTCGTCATAGCCAAGGAGAAGCCAGACTGCATAGTCCACCTCGGCGAGATACCCAGCGCGCCCTACAGCATGATCGACCTTGACCACTGCAACTACACGCAGATGAACAACATCATAGGGACAAACAACATCATGTTCGCCATGAAGAAGCACGTCCCGGAGTGCCACCTCCTAAAGCTGGGCACGATGGGCGAGTACGGCACCCCCAACGTGGACATCCCAGAAGGATTCTTCGAGATAGAGTACAGGGGCCGTAAAGACACGCTTCCCTTCCCGAGGCAGCCAGGAAGCTGGTATCACTTGACGAAGGTCCACGACACCTACAACATCATGTTCGCCTGCAAGATATGGAAGCTCCGGAGCACTGACATCATGCAGGGAGTCGTCCACGGTGTAGTGACCGACGACATGGTCAACGACGACCTGCTCACCAGGTTCGACTTCGACGAGGTCTGGGGCACAGCCCTGAACAGGTTCTGCGCCCAGGCGATAATAGGCCACGAGCTCACCCCCTACGGCAAGGGAGGACAGACCCGAGGCTACCTCGCCCTCAGGGACAGCATGCAGTGCCTGACCATCGCCATAGAGAACCCGCCGGACGAGGGGGAGTACAGGGTCTTCAACCAGTTCGACGAGTGTTACTCTGTCAACAAGCTCGCCGAGTACGTGGTGAAGGTATCTAAGGAGTTCGGTCTGGACGCCAAGATATGGAACATTGAGAACCCGAGGCTCGAGGCCGAAGAGCACTACTACGAGCCTGACATGAAGCACCTGCCCAACCTAGGTTTCAAGCCCACGTACACCCTGGAGGACGAGCTACGGATCACGATCCCCAAGCTCATGGAATACAAGGACCGGATCGAAGCCAAGCGGCAGAGCATCATGCCCAAGATAAAATGGACCGCCTAACCTCCAACCATTTTTTATTATCAACGCCTAGTTATTGAGGGATATCTATGAGGGTAGCCGTGACCGGGGGTGCTGGGTACATCGGGTCCACGCTCGTCGTGAAGCTCCTTGAGCGGGGGGACACTGTGGTCTCGATGGACGATCAGAGCATAGGAGACTATAGTTATCTTAAGAAGCATGAACTTGGCAAGAAGACCGAGTGCGTTGTAGGCGACATCCGCGACCTTGAGCTGCTCGTCAAGGAGTGGGAGGGATGCGACGCCGTCGCCCACCTCGCGGCTCTGCCGGGGCTGGTAAGGTGCAACGAGCACCCGGAGGACGCCGTGTCCGTGAACGTCTACGGCACCTACCAGGTGATGGAAGCTGCCAGGAGACTGGACGTCGGGCGAGTCGTCTTCTGCTCCAGTGCATCCACCTACGGCGTCCCCGTCGAGATGCCCGTAACAGAGGAACATCCACAGCGCCCCCTCAACCTCTACGGCGTCACAAAGGTGGCGGGGGAACAGATAGTCAACACGTACTGGGACAACTACGGCATAGAGACGGTGAACCTGAGGTTCGGGAACATCTACGGCGTCGGCGTTTTCACCCGCTGGGACACCGTGATACCCAAGTTCGTGAACCAGGGGATGAGCGGAGAGTCGCTGACGGTATACGGAGACGGCGAGTACAGCAGGGACTTCGTCCACGTCCAAGACATCTCGGAGGCCATGATGCTATCGCTCACCAAGGAGGGAATAGGAGGCGAGACCTTCAACGTCGGCGGCGAAACCCTGACTGTAAACCAGATCGCCGACATCGTCAAGGAGGAGATAGCCGCCGAGACCGGCGGCATGGCAGAGGCCGTGAACACCGCGCCCAGACCCGGGGAGACCAAGAAGTTCAGCTACGACCTGACGAAGATACGCGGCGTGCTCGGGTTCGAGAACAGGTGGACCGTCAGGGAAGGGGTAAAGCAGCTCATCAAATACTGGGCTCAGCAGAGGTGAGTAGACGACCATGACGGCCGCAGACGAGACCATGGTTTCAGCGGTCATCCCCGCCTACAACGAAGAGAAGACCATAGAGGCAGTCGTGAAGGGAACCCTCTCCCACGTCGACGAAGTCCTGATCGTGGACGACGGCAGCACCGACGACACGGCACGCATAGCCGAGGAAGCCGGGGCAAGGGTTCTGAGGCAGCGGAACGCCGGCGTCCTGAAGGCAACGGAGCGGGGCCTTAGAGAGGCGACATACGACATAGTCGTCACTCTGGACGCCGATGGGCAGCACGACCCCTCAGAGATACCGCGCCTCATCGAGCCGATCCTGAGAGGCGAGGCCGACCTGGTCATGGGGATACGACCCGAGTTGCCGTACCTGAGCGAGAGGATACTCACGTCGCTCACAAGCATAAGGGTGCCTATAGGGGACGCGAGCACAGGGTTCAGGGCTGTCAGACGAGAGATAGCCAGAGAGATGAGTCTACACGGAGCCTGCCTGTGCGGCACCTTCGTGTTAGAAGCCCATCGACGCGGCGCCCGCGTAGCCGGCGCCCCCATATCGATCAAAGAACGGGAAGGCGAGAGAAGGATCCAGACACGCCACTTCAGGCAGTTCTTCGTGGTGCTCTGGGACGTGCTGAAGGGTTAGGAAGATATTTACGTTGATTGAAGTCAGTAAAGGGATTCAGGAAGTGACGGGATGAGTAAGGGAGTGACAGTATGGTTCACGGGTCTGCCTTGCAGCGGCAAGACGACCATAGCCGACAGGGTCGCCGAGGTACTCCGCGAGAAGGGGCACAAGGTAGAGCGCCTCGACGGCGACACCGTCCGCAAGAGCCTCACCAGCGACCTAGGCTTCAGCAAGGAGGACCGAGACGAGAACATAAAACGCGTGACCTTCGTCGCCAAGCTCCTAACCAGGAACGGCGTCAAAGTATTGGCGACCTTCGTCTCACCCTACATCGAGAGGCGGAGGAAGAGCCGAGAGGAGATAGGAGAGTTCATGGAGGTCTATGTGAGGTGCTCCGTCGAGGAGTGTATTAGGCGAGACGTCAAGGGCATGTACAGGAAGGCGCTGGCGGGCGAGATAACCGGCTTCACAGGCGTGGACGATCCATACGAGGAGCCGCCGAACCCCGAGCTCATACTGGACACGGACAAGGAGACGGTTGAGGAGAGTGTCCAGAAGGTCCTTGAAAAGATGGAGAGCCTACGCTACCTCCAGTAGAGCCCCTTGATCCGGGGTTTCAGGGAAGAAATGGGTTTGGGGAAAGACTAGTCGACCACTATCATGGTGAGCGTGCTACGGACATGGTTAAGGCGCCTGATCTTCGTGGTGATGACGTCCTTGAGTTTCTGCATCGTGTCCGCTTCCAGGCGTACGACGAAGTCGTAGACTCCGTAGACTCCGTAAACGTCGTGTACTTCTGGGATCTCTTTTAGGGCTTTCTCGACCTCGGTTCCTTCACCCAGATCAGTGTTGATCAGTACGAAGGCAATGCTCATACCTACACCTGTGTGAAAAGCTTTGTATCATCTTTTAACGTTTTCCAACGCGTGAAATGTTCAGACATTATTCTATATACTTGGGTCATCCGAGTGTTTGCTCGGCCCTCAATTAAAGGCAGGCTTATTCGTCGTTCGTCGAGTATTTGTTCGTCACAAGTTTTAATATGGTTTCTTCCCCTGCCGGTTATGAGCATTTTGAGTCTATACCGCCAAGTTTCAGTGATAGGGGCAGGGATGACGAGGTTCCACCACAGGCTCCACCAGGACAAGCAGGGGCGGGAGCTCTTCGTCGAGGCCGCGCTTGAGGCCGCGGAGTCTGTGGACAACGGCTTCGCCTTCGGCGACGCAGACGCCCTGTACCTCGGGTGCTTCAGCAGCGACATGTTCGAGCATCAGGGGCACACAGCCGCATTGATGGCCGACTGGCTCGGGATGAACCCGAAGCCGGCGTACAGGGTCGAGGACGCGTGCGCCAGCAGCGGCGTCGCCGTCAACGCGGGCATCCAAGCCATCGCATCGGGCATATATGATGTAGTCATAGCTGGAGGGGTCGAGAAGATGAGGACCCTGGGCACGAAGGAGGTGACGGACACCCTCGCGTTGGCGTCGGACGCCAACTACGAGGCCGGCGTCGGCTTCACCTTCCCTGGGCTATACGCGGCCATCGCTTCAGCCCACTTCAGCAAGCATGGCTCGACGTGGGAGCAGCTCCAGCAGATCGCCATCAAGAACCATGTGAACGGGAAGAAGAACCCCAAGGCCCAGTACCAGGAGACCATCAAGGAGATAGCCGACAAGCTGGGCGAGAGGAAGGGGATGAGCTTCCGGGACGAGATGGATTTCCTCAACTCGCCGCTGAACCCCGTCGTCGCGAGCCCCCTCAAGTTATTCGACTGCTGCCCCATTTCTGATGGTGCAGCCGCCGTGATCCTCGCCGCGGACGAGGTAGCCAAGAAGTACACCGACACCCCGGTGAGGGTCACGGGGATCGGCCAGGCGTCGGACACCATGGCGCTCCACGACCGAGATGACCTCACGTCCCTGAGAGCCACTTGCTTCGCTGCGGGAAAAGCGTATAAGATGGCGGAGGTTGAGGCGAGACACGTGGATGTGGCTTGCGTCCACGACTGCTTCACCATCGCCGAGGTCGTCGCCACCGAGGATCTCGGGTTCTTCGCCAAGGGCGAGGGAGGTGAAGCGGCCTCTGAGGGAAGGACGGCGCTGGACGGGGAGATACCTGTGAACCCCGACGGTGGGCTCAAGGCCAAGGGCCACCCCGTGGGAGCCACAGGCGCCGGGATGGTGTACGAGATGTTCAACCAGCTGCGAGGGCAGGCGGGTGAACACCAGATCGCTGACGCGGAGATAGGTCTAGCCCACAACGTGGGGGCGGCGGGGGCCACCGCCACGGTGCAGATATACAGGAGGTGCTGATATGACGGAGTACACTGTGAAGGCGTACAAGGATCACCTGATGAACGAGGAGCTCGTGGGCGTGGAGTGTAAGAGCTGTGGACACCTAATGCTTCCGCCGAGGCCGCTCTGCAACAAGTGCGGCTCGATGGATCTCGGGTGGAGACAGTACATGGGTAAGGGAGCCGTCGTGGCGAAGACTGTGATAGCGGTTCCGCTGACCAGGTTCCAGGACAGGTGCCCCTATGGGGTCGTCATCGTCACCCTGGACGAAGGAGTGAGTATAAGCGGTCTTCTGCTGGACGAAAACATAGACGTTGGTTCCAGGGTTGAGGCCGCCTACGTGAAGGAGGAGGATAGCGTGGTCCTCGCCTTCAAGGCGGCGTAGCTACTCTCCCTTGAACTCGGGTTTTCTCCTCTCGTTGAAGGCGGTTATGCCTTCCATTAGGTCCTTGTAGTTCCATAGGTTGGAGAACTCGTCGGCCTCGGCGTTCGACGCGGCCTCAAGGTCCTCCAGGTTCACCAGCCTCTTCATCGCCGCCAATGCGAGGGGCGGGCCGTCTACGAGGGTCTTCACGAACTCCTGCACCTTTGCCTCGAACTCCTCCGCCGGGTAGACGGCGTTCACGAGCCCCGCCTTAAGGGCCTCCTCCGCGTTTAGGCGGCGCCCGGTCATCATCATCTCCGCGGCGAGGCTCTTGCCGACCAGCCTCGGCAGCACGTATGTTGCGCCCCAGCCGGTTATCAGCCCCAGGTTGACCTCAGGCTGCCCGAAGCTGGCCTTCTCCGACGCGATCCTGAAGTCACAGTGCATGGCGAGCTCGTTCCCGCCGCCTAGGCAGTAGCCGTTGACCGCCGCTACGACGGGTTTAGGCACCTCCATGATCTTCCTATACACTCCTTGGCCCAGCTTTGACAGTTTCTTTGCTCCTTTTACGTCCAGTTTGGGGAACTGTGAGATGTCTGCGCCCGCGCAGAACGCCCTGTCCCCCGCCCCCTTGAACAGTATGCAGCGGACGGACTTGTCCGCGGCGGCCTCGTCCAGCGCCTCGCCGATCATCTCGAGCATCTCGGCGGTCATGCTGTTGAGCTTGCCCGGCCTGCTGACTGTGACGGTGAGTACCCCGTCCTTCTTCTCCGTGAGTATGGGCTTCTCCTCGCCGAGCCCCATGCGCTTCATCTCGAAGGGGCCCCTCGGCAGGTTGGCGCCTAGCTTCATCGCCGTGTCCACGTCCTCCTCCGACGCGATCCCCTCCGCCACCACCTTCTCCGCCTCCTCGACGAAGGGCTTCAGGAGGAGCTTCACGTCGAAGCCCTCGGCCTGGTCCTCGGTTACGCTGGGCCGGGTCTCGTAGCTGTAGAAGCCTGCCCCTGTCTTGCGTCCAAGCTTCTTCGCCTCGTATAGCTCAGTCATCCTCGCGCATGGCGCGTAGTCGGGGCCTATGTTCTCCTCGAACACCTTGAGGATGTTGTAGACGATGTCCATGCCTATGAGGTCGCTGAGCATGAAGGGGCCGAGAGGCATCCCCGCCTTGTGCTGCATCGCTGCGTCGATCTGCTCCACGCCGTACTTGTCGAGGAGCTTCCCCGCCTCGTTGAGGTAGGTGACGAGAACCCTGTTAACTATGAACCCCGGGGCGTCCTTCCTCACCCAAACCGGGGTCTTCCCCATCCTCCGGGCCAACTCCTGTACTACCTTCACCGTCGCCTCCGACGTCTTCTCTCCCTGGTTGACCTCGACGAGCTTCATGATTGCGGGCGGGTTGAAGAAATGCATGCCGATGAACCGCTCCGGGTTCGGCACCGCCTCGGCTATCTTGGTTATGCTCAGGCTGCTGGTGTTGGACGCCAGTATGGCGTCCTTGGGCGCCTTCGACGCGGCCTCCGCCCATACCTTGTGCTTGATGTCCATTCTCTCGGGTATCGCCTCGACGACCAGCTGGGCGCCCTTCACCGCCTCATCTAGGTCCAGCGTGAACCTTATCCTGGCTAAGGCAGCGTCCATGTCCTCCTGGCTCATTCTGCCCCGGCTCACGAACCTGCTTAGGCTGTTCTTGACGCCGGCCTCGGCCTTGTCGAGGAACTCCTGGGTGATGTCCCTGACCGCCACGTCGTAGCCGGCCACGGCGGCTAACTGGGCTATGCCGTGGCCCATGACTCCGGCGCCGAGGACGGCCACCTTTTGAACCTTATCTGCCTCCATGATGCTTCAACTGGCTAATCTTGGCCTAGGTTTAAAGCATTTTTCCGAGGCAAAGACTATATTGGTATTAAAAGATAGTTGCGCCTTGAACCAGAATGAGGCAGATAGTGCTGCTAAAAGACATCCCGGACCTCACGGAGATCAAGCTGGACTCCCAGACCCGGGCGCCTATCATCGAGGGCGTTAAACGCAGGATCAGCGAGGTAGACAAGAGGGCGCTGGAGGCCGCGATCAGGCTCAAGGAGAAGGTGGGCGGCGAGGTGGTGACCCTCTCCCTGGGGGACGACAAGACGAAGACGGCTCTCCTGGAGGCGCTCGCCATGGGCGCCGACGCGGTGTACATAGTCAACGAGCCTGAGCTCAAGGGAGGGGACACCAACGCCACCAGCAAGGTGCTTGAGGCCGCCGTCAAACATGCGGGAGACTACGATCTTATACTCGCAGGCGAGATGACGCTGGACAGCCTGTCAAGCCAGATCGGGCCACGGCTGGCCCAGCTCCTGGATCTCCCCCAGGTAACCTACGTGAAGGAGCTCGACGTAGCCGACGGCAAAGTCAGGGCAGTCAGGGACTTGGAGGACGTGGACGAGGTCGTCGAGGCGGCGCTGCCGGCCGTCGTGAGCGTGGTGAGGGAGATCAACGAGCCGCGCATCCCAAACCTCATGAGTATAATGCGAGCGAAGAAGAAGCCACAGACGGTGTGGGGTCTCGGAGACATCGGTCTCGACGCCGCGGAGGTGAAGAGCCAGAGCTACGTCCAGATAACGAGCGTCTCCGCCCCCAAGGTGGAGCGTAAACAGATCAAGATCGAGGCCGAGAACGTGGAGGAGGCAGCAACCAAGCTGGTCGAGGCCCTCATGCAGGAGGGGGTCCTCTAGTGTCGTTCCTGGTGTTCTCGGAGGACAGGGAGCTGGCGTTCCAGCTGCTGGGAAAGGCTAGGGAGCTGGCGGACAAGATGGGCTCGGAGGTCGCCGCGCTGGTGGCGGGATCAGACCCCATGGAGTACGTCAGACAGGGTGCGGACAAGGTCTACACGGTGAGCGGCCTAGGCGGGTTCAACGTTGAGCCCTATTGTGCCGCCGTGGTTGAGGCCGTGAAGGCGGCCAACCCGTCCACGGTGTTCATTGGGGCCACGAAGAGAGGTAAGGAGCTTGCGCCGCGGGTGGCTTCGTCCCTGGGCGTCGGGTGCATGAACGATTGCAGCGGCGTGGAGCTTGAGGACGGCATGATAGTCGTGGAGCGGCTGACCTATGGCGGCTCCACCGTGGCCAGAGAGACGAGCACGAGCACCCCCACGGTGATGAGCTTCCCCCCTAGATGCTTCGAGAAGCTGGAGCCCGCGGAGAGGAGCGGGAAGTTGGTGGAGCTGGAGGTGGATCTCCCGGAGCCCCGGGTCAAGGTGGTGGAGAGCCGCGAGAAGCCCAAGAGCACGGCCGACCTTGAGAGCGCATCAATCATCGTCTCCGCGGGCCGCGGCTTCAAGGCCAAGGAGGATCTGAGGCTGCTGGAGGAGATCGCGGAGATCCTGGGCGCCCAGATCGGGTGTACGAGGCCCATAAGCGCTGACCTGGGTTGGATGGACCAGTGGGTGGGCATCAGCGGTAAGAAGGTGAAGCCCAGCCTCTACGTGGCGTGCGGCGTCAGTGGTACCATACAGCACGTCGCCGGCATCAGGGACAGCCAGATCATCGTCAGCATCAACAGTGACGAGGGTGCGGGCATCCACGCCATCAGCGACTACAGCCTCGTCGGCGACATCTATGAGGTGCTGCCGGCGCTGGCCAAGGCGCTCAGGGAACGAGCCTAAGTCTTTTCACCTTCCCCTACCATTTCTACCCATGGCTCTAGGAGACGACGTTCTTCAGGCGATCAGAGACGCCGCTACGACGATCGTGGACTCCGGCTACGTGACCTGCCTCACAGGCGCCGGGATAAGCGTGGAGAGCGGCATAAGGCCGTTCAGGGGCCCCGGCGGACTCTGGACCGAGAAGGGAGAGCCCCCCATGGACGGGTACCAGAGGTTCCTCAGGGACCCCGCCTCCTACTGGGAGCGCCGCATGAGGAACTCCGGCGAGTTCGGCATAAGTATCATGGGGGCGAAGCCCAACCCAGGCCACGTCGCCTTGGCGGAGCTGGAGGAGATGGGCGTCCTGAGGACGCTCATTACCCAGAACATCGATAACCTCCACCTTGCCGCCGGGAGCCGAAACGTGTTGGAGATTCACGGCAACAGCAGGTACCTCCGCTGCATAGAATGTCACACGAGGTGGAGAAACGAGGATTTCAGGGTGGAGGAGACTCCGCCCACCTGCCCGGAGTGCGGCGGAGTCGTCAAGAGCGACACCGTGATGTTCGGTGAGCCCATACCGGGGCCCGTGCTCAACAGGTGCTTCGAGGAGGCGTCCAGGAGTGACTGCATGATCGTGGCGGGCACCAGCGCGACTGTGACCCCCGCCGCCAGCCTACCCGTGATGGTGAAGAGGAACGGCGGCAGGCTCACGGAGTTCAACCTGAGGCGGAGCGAGATAAGCCACATCTGCGACGTGAACGTGTACGCCCCATCGGGGGAGAGCCTGCCCGTGCTGGTCGAGGAGATAAGGAAGCTAACCTAGCTTCTTCTGGGTCCAGTCAGCCAGCTCCTTGCAGCTGGGGAACCAGACGTCGCCCTCGGCCTCCATCTCGCCGAGCAGCTTCTCAGCACCGTCGGGCTTCCCAGCTACATGCCGGGTGATTATATCCCAGATGTTGAAGATCCTGAGTTAAACGAAGATATAGAAACAGAACCGTTGATCTACCTTTACGCTTACCCTTCCAGCTAAAGGATTATTTTTCTATGCAAAGAGTAAAACATGTGTTGTAAGTAATTATTTTATAATTCTATATCTTACGCTTAACTATGTTTTCATTTAAGGGATTAATTGAACGTGCAAACGAAAGTGGTGATCTACCTAAATCCAATGAACCTCTAAACTGTGCATTTCAGAGAAGAACAAAAAAGAAAATTCTATGTGGTCTTACCCAAGATTTATCTAACTATGACCCGTGCGTGATAGATATCTGCCCAATGTACCAGACTTTTAAATTATTGAAAGAAAAATGGGAAAGAAAACAAGCATGACATACATGCCTTATTTTCTCTTTTCCCGTTAAACAATAATGGCTTTAGCATACATGCACTATTACATGATTAATTAGAAAAAAAGAATCATGTAATGAGGATTGTTAAATGGTCTTAATAATTACACACAGTGATCATGACGGAGCAATGTGTGCTGGTTTATTGGGGCAAGAATTTCCAGAGGCGGATATAT
>Ga0315533_1001065_pt1 | contig 21789 bp, 25 predicted proteins | sample SalMarSW160130MG_FD_203081 | JGI IMG/M metagenome (GOLD analysis project Ga0315533, IMG submission 203081) | Salt marsh sediment microbial communities from the Plum Island Ecosystem LTER, Massachusetts, United States - Salt Marsh Sediment SW1601-30 ... | reverse complement strand
CCGCCCGCAACAACTCAAACACACACAAAAAACAACGGATTACCTAAAAACGCATCTTTCAACTAAAAGAGCAAGTTTGTAGGTGGGCTCACGCATTCTTGAAAGCGACCAGCCATCAACGTTTTCGGCTGTCCACTTTTCTCAAGATCTCAATCACTTTTCAGTGGGGTCAAAGTCGTCATCGCCCACCAAACAACATTAAATGCCTCTCCAGCATAAAAACATAGCCTACAGGAGCAACGTGTTGAGCAACAGTGCCTAAACAAATCAAAGTTATTCCAGTAGCCGAAGAAAGTTTCGGCGTACGATCCATGTGCACCTACGCAGAAACACCGGATACAAAGATTCTACTAGACGCCGGCGCATCCTTGGCTCCAAAAAGGCTGGGATACCCTCCTCATCCCAGAGAATACCAAGCCCTAGCAGAATGTCGCAAAAAAATAAGCAAAACAGCAGAAAAAGCAGACATCATAACCATAAGCCACTATCACTTTGACCATCATACACCCTCATACACAGACTGGTTCACTAACTGGTCTTCACCAGAAGCTGCAAAAAAAATCTACGAAGGAAAACTTGTCCTCGCCAAAAGCTACCGTTCCATGGTCAACGCCAGCCAGAGACGCCGAGGATGGATGTTCAAGAAAACTGGAGGCAGCTACGCGAAAAGTTTAGAGGTTGCTGACGGCAGAACCTTTGAGTTCGGAGAAACAAAGCTGAGGTTTTCGGAACCTGTCTTTCATGGACCTGAAAACTCGGAGCTGGGATGGGTATTGATGGTAACCATTGAATTTGCAGGCGAAAAAATTGTGTTCACATCTGATGTTCAAGGACCCATATACACTCCTACTTTAAACAAAATATTGGCTGAAAATCCTCAACTAGTCCTCGTAGGGGGACCTCCAACCTACTTAGCTGGATTCAGAGTAAAAGATGAACATATAGAAACGGGAATGCGAAACCTGAGGAGCCTGGTTGAAAGCGTGCCAACAACCATCTTGGAACACCACACCCTCAGGGATGAAAAATGGAGAAGCCTCTCCCAGCCTATATTTGACGCCGCCACGGAGGTAGGTCACAAGGTCCTCACTGCAGCTGAATTCTCAGGGACAACAAACAACTTTCTGGAGTTTCGCCGAAGGCAGCTCTTTGAAATGGAACCGCCAAGTTCTGATTTCGAAAAGTGGATAAAAATGCCGCTGCAGAAAAGGAAACTCAAAAAACCGCCGATTTAGAGTCTACTCTAATCTACCTCTTCCTTAACAAGCATTCTGCGGAATTTCCTAGCGTAATGATAGTCAGATTTAAGAAGTTTCAGTTCATCCGCTTCTTTCTCAAGCTTTGCAAGTTTCTGTCGAATCTCTTGAAGTTTTCTGCTCATTTTGAACTCCGAAACATCATAGTCGGCTTTTATAAAAATCACTTATGAAGTGAAAATATGTACCCAGAATTCATAATTGATATTAATAAATCGCCTCAATACGGAGAAGTCGGAGATAGAGATTGTGGTGTCCCAACTGCAAGAGGGAAATAACCTCAAGACAATCAAGTCTGGAAGGCAATTTCCGTCACTGCAAAAAGTGTGGAACCATAATTTATATATCAAAAAATTGAGAGGTGAAAAAGGAAAATGGAAAATTTGATACCCCCAATTATGTTCATGCTTATCATAGGCGGGATCTCTGGCTACTTCGCAGGACACCTAGTCAAGAGGGTCTCAGGCATGGCGCTAACCCTCGGAGTTTTCGCTTTTATCGTAATAGCCTTAGCATACACAGGCAACCTCGACTTGAATTTTGAGGCAATAACCTCAAACATATCGAACGTCTTAGGCATTATTGCGCCCTTAGGGATTGTAGCTCTGGTGTCCAGTGTTCCTTTCGTAGCTAGCTTCGTTGCTGGTTTATTCGTAGGATTTAGAAGGCACTAACCATCTTTCTATTCCTTCACATAGTTAACCAGCTTTGGCATAAGTTCAGTTCCTTTAAGGAGAACTCCTAATTCTCCCATTTTGCATTCTTTTTCGGAGAATCTCTGAACCCTGTCACCTTGCAGCTTGTTTCCTGCGATAAGGAGGGGCACGGGATCGTCACTGTGAGCCTTTAGCTTGCAGGGTGTCGAATGATCAGCTGTGATACAGATGATGTGGTCTTCCAGATTTATTTGTTGCAGCATGTTTCCTACGAAATGTTTGTCAACGGTAGCGATAAGCTCAGATTTTAGGTCAAAGTCTCCGTCGTGACCCGGTTCATCCGGACCCTTGATGTGAATGTAAAAACAGTCATAATGGGGCAGAACCTCAAACAGTTTTTTCACCCTAAGTTCACAATCTTTCTCAAGGCTTTTGGATGGAAGAGGAAGATCAACTAAACTCATTCCCGCCAGACCTGATATTCCCCGTTCAACATTCATATCTGCCAAACAGACAAAATTTAGACCATAAAGTTCGCTGAGGGGAGGAAACTTTGGCACCATGCTACCCGCATCTCTGCTGAGTATGAGGTTAGCCTTCAGCTTCCCCTCTTTGACGCGTCTCCTGTTTACTTCATGCTGATCCAGAACAGGTGTAGCCTTCTGTGTGAATTCGTTGACTAGCTCGGCTGAAATTTTTGCTTCTTCAGTTTTGTCAAGGGGAGCACATGTTTTTAGTATCATCTCGGCTTCTAGGTCTGCCACGCCTACACTGTTGATCCGTTTGTAGGCTGGATCAGTGTTGCTTATGTTGCCTGAGAGCCGTTTTTCTTCGCTTCGTATAAGCAAGGCTGCTCGATAGGTTGCAGTGCTTTTTATCTGTAAGCTTGCTGGATGTGACTCCAGTTGTACCTGTTCGTTAACTGCTTGGGCTAATTCATCGGCTTCTTCCTGTGTCAAGTTTCTTCCAGCCCTTCTGTCGATGATAGAGTTGTCAGGCGCTAACGTTGCGAAGTTGCATCTGAGAGCCAAGTCGCCGTTTCTCATGTTTAGTCCTGCGCCGAGGGATTCGAGGGCGCCCCTGCTCACGTGATGTGCAAAGGGGTCGTAGCCTAGGATGGAGACAACGGCTACGTCACTTTCGGGTGCTATACCCTTACCGACCGTGTACATGAGTCCTGTTTTTCCGTTTTTAGCAAGCGAATCCATGTAAGGGGTCTCAGCAGCCTCAAGAGGAGTTTTATCATCCAATTCTTCTATGGGACGGTCGCCCATTCCGTCAATAATGATGTAGATTAACTTCAACCTTGAACCTCTCCAAATCAAAGTTAACTAACAACACTCATTTTAAAAAAAGGTTTTCACTGTAATCAATCTGAATTCGGAAGTTGTAAAGGCGGGGTTAGATAGCTGTTTAAGTCTTTATTTCTGTTTGCTTCTTCTTAGCTTTACGATCCGCCATTTCTGTCAATACAATATAACTTAATGTAAGAACTATCGCTAATATCAAAGCTGCATCAAAACGGGATACATGCAATTGTTTTCCAAACAAAATAAGGAATATCTCGTTCAGTAAAACATTAGGAAATGTCAGCAAGATAAGAATAACTGCCATGTAGTTTTCGCCGTTTATTTCAGTATTTTTATCCATTCGCCTAATTCCCCATGCGCTCAATTTAGTTACTCCATAGATGCCAAGGAGAGCTAGGGGTATCAGAAAAAGAAAATACTCTAGACCAATTATGCCTGCAAGATAAGCATTTATGGGATTGCCTTCATAAGCCTCAGGATTACTGCTTAAGAACGTACAGGTGAAAATGAGATCAAAAAGGACAATACCTGCTGCTAGTCCATACAAAACCCAAAACGGAATATTCGCTGTTTTCTGATTTATATCCATTTCAGAGTCCACTAGCGTTATCTACTCTGTCTTAATGTTTTGCTAAATAAAATTTACGCATCAAGATTTCTCACGGTAACGCACCCAAAAGCGAAACTGAATCAGAACAGAAAAAGACCAAAAGAAACATTCTGTTGCGGTCAGTAGAACATGGTTTCGGTAAACAAGATTTTCATTGAACAAAAAAGTTCCAGAGCCACAAATAAAAGCTCTCATGGAAAGGGCAGAAACACGTAACCCCGCGATTCTATTAGGAGCATCAAACGTTTCGTTTGCTTTTTGTTTTTTGATGCTCATTATTTTCACCAAAACAGTTCAGAAGTCACTTTATGGATTATTTAAGCTTAACGAAGGGGCTTTTTTCGCTTTTTCCCAATTAGAAACTTTAATATCATTACCAATTTAAATGGAATTACACACATATGATTATCGAAAGAGGGGAGAATATTGAACGAGGATGTTTTGCGACAGTATTTATTTAAGGAAACTGAAATCGTTCAAAAAATTATTACTAGAATGGCATACAATTCTTTCTTAATAAAAGGTTGGTCAGTCACATTAGTCGTTGCTTCTCTTTTGTTCAAAGGCAACTCTTACCACTATTTTGTTGCATTTGTTCCTTGGTTCGTTTTTTGGTGCCTTGACGCCTATTTCTTGAGAATAGAAAAGTTGTATCGCTATTATTACGATTGGTTAATCAAAAACAGGCTTAGTAATGACGAGAATCTGCTAGACATGAATAGTGAAAATTTGGAAAAAAGATTCAAAGATAAAATCCCATGTTTAGTTCAAACTGCTTTATCGAAAACATTAATAATTTTCTATGGAGTTTTAGGTTTAATTATAATTTCTTTTATTTTAATAAATTATTACCCGTTATGGATTCAAAGTTAAATATGACTTGCGCATAGTTTTGAAAGGGGAATTGCATTGGCAAGATGGGTTTTCTTTAGTTTTCATTATGAACGAGACATTTGGAGAGCTAGCCAAGTTAAAAACAGTTGGATAACCAAACCTGATAGGAGGGCAGAGGGCTTTTATTCTTCCGATTGGGAAAACTTGAAAAAACAGGGAGAAGAAGCAATAAAACGATGGATAAATGGACAACTGCAAGGAACAAGCGTTACTGTTGTATTAATAGGAGCAGAAACTTCGACAAGAAAATGGGTGGATTATGAGATAGAACAAAGCCGCAAAAGAAAAAATGGTCTTTTTGGGGTTTATATACACAATTTGAAAGACCAAAATCAGAAAACAGATACAAAAGGCATTAATCCATTTGACCTTTGGTATACAGAAATAAATGGAGAAAAAGTGTATTTTTCTAATCTTTATCCAACATATGATTGGGTAAATGATGATGGATACAATAATTTTGCTGATTGGGTAGAGAAAGCCGCTGAAAAAGCAGGGAAATAACGGTAAAATCTACATTCAAAAAGCCTAGTTCTTTCGTTGTCTTCCAGTAAATAATTTTAATTCAGCTTACTTTTTCCGCCTTTTTAGACGAATTAGATTTTCCATATAGTTCTTTTCGGTGTTCTAAAAAAGATGTTAACTCTTCAACGGACATTATTTTTGTCATATTTTTCATTGCATTCTTCGGTTGTCAAGGTCGGATGTTAAAAGCGGTTGCCGATTCGGTTCCAAATTTGAGATATGAAATTTTTAATTCTGTTAGCTATTTCTTGCTGTATTAAAAGGATGAAGAGCGAGAGAAAAGCAAAAATAGTTTCTTCAAAACTCTTTGAGTTTTCAATCCGATGGAACACCCTATTCAATTTAATTATCCACTCAAAAACACCCCAAAGCGAAAATATGGAGATAAATGTGCCTATTTCAGTAGTTGTAAATCGTTTTGAAAGAAAAACATTCAAAAAAGCCAAAATAAAAAGTAATAATATAACACCATGAAGTTGATTTTCAAATTTTTCTCTCTTTGTCTCTGCCAAAGCAATTCTATTTAGATAATAAAAAGGGAATCATTTATCTTTTTGTGATTTTTTCGCTTCTTATGATTTTCCGCCTTTTTCATCTGATTGGGTGTGTTTCTTTACAACAGCTTCTAATTCTTTTACTACGTCAGGGTTATCTTGAATGATTTGTTGTGTTCTCTCTAAAACATTCCATAATTTCATTTCAATAGAACTGTTGCACTCATATTGTAACTCAGACATTTCAGTGAACGCCTTTCTATTTGTTTTGACAGAATTAAAAATTGATTCAATTTCATCTGCCTCTAACCTTTTTTGGATTACTAGCTCGGATAAAATCATTGATAACATTACGGGAAACTTTACATTACTCACTTTGATACTCACACCATTATCCCCGATTCTAGTAATGGCTTCAGGAGGAAGCCCAACTTGAAGCAACATATTGACACTCATTGGAATAACAACGTGAAGAATATGACTTGGTAAATAATTAAAGAACTCTTTATAGTCTAAGTTGAAACTATCATATCCAACTCTTTCAACTGAAATTTCCAACTTGTCAGGAACAAATAAGAGACCCTTGGGTAAGTTAAACTTTCTTCTTACCACCATTAATTCTGTAAGCATTGTCAGAACGTTAACTGGTTTAGTTGGTGGAGCGGGTCTTTGTTCACTTATTGTTTTTCCAACCTCTTTTGTTACCAAATTCACAGAATTTATTGCCGAATTCATAAGAAGATTTAGAGCGTCCTGCATTTTCATTTGTTCAATTTGTTTTTCAGTTAAACCATCCTTCTTTAGAAGCATAATAAGAGATAATCTTAATTCGTTATCATTTGCCAAATCAAAAAACTCTTTGAACGTTATTTCATCAACTTTTTTATTCATTTTATTTTTTGCCCCCTTCATCATGTCTTCACTATGGATATTTCAGCTTAAACTTTTTCTGCATTTCTTGCATTTAGAAACTTCTAACGGTTGATATATGGAAATATGGAGGTTAGCTTTAGGCTCTGAGCTTGTCCTAATTTGTCGTTATTGCATGAAGGAATCGATTGATGCTTGTTTTTTGCGTTCTTCTACGGGAGTTCGTGCAATTTCAAGAAATTGCTTTGGATTGAATGCTTTCTTCTTGTTCTTATTATAGAATTCTGTCAAGTCTTTGAAGAATATGAGTTTCCAACCCATCTTTTCGACTCTTTCCTTTAGTAATTGCGAGTTCAATTTCCTATACATGAATTTCTCTCTTTCTTCTGGAATAACAATAAACCTTCTTGTGTTATGGTTTTCTGGAATTGCGGAACATCGCATGAATGCGTCTGTGATTGAAGTTGTGTATTCCACTTCAAACGCAAAGGCTACCTTTTGGTCTTTAATCCATAGAAGGTCTATCTGTTCTATGTATTTTTCAATATCATCTGGGCTAACATCATGTAGGCTTAACTGGTTAAAATCACATAACGCAGATAGAGGTTTCTTCTCATAAATATCTGAATGTTCCCTCTTGCCAACCCAAATTTTAAAACCGATTTTTTTACCAAGTTCTGCAAGGAAACCTATCATTATGCTATGTTCTCTCTCTTGTTCTTGCACTTGTGGCTTTAGAATCCATTTACCGCCTTTAGGTGAGGCATATTCCTCAATGATTTCTCTAACGCTATTTGGAGAGGGAGTTTGTGCATTTGTAAAATTGAGATATATGTCTTGCAGTATATCGTCAAAAGTGGCAATTTTTCTGTGAAGCGTGTCTAGAATCGTTTTTTCAACTCTTTCATTAAGCGGAAGTTCAAGATGATGTTGTGTTGGGTCTTTGAACCACCATCCTTGACCTTTCAGGAAAACGAATTCTTTGTTTTTGTTTTCTTTAAGAACCTTTAGTATGCTCTCTGGATTAGCTCCGAAAAATCTGTATCCATGTTTTCTAAGTTGGCTATAGATTAGGGTATGACCTTTCAGTATGTCAGTTAATGTCGAGGGTTCGCTTCTCTCCATTAGAATTTTCGTAATCGATTCTAAAATTATCTTTTTGGCTCTAGCTTCGTCTGCTTCTCTCTCAAAAACTTTAGTGAATGCTCCTTTGGGCTTTTGAAATCTGATATAATAATCCCCAACCGCACTCCCATAGGGCTGTAAGAGAGCTTTTGCTGATGCTCTTGCTGGAGGTTGATAGATGATTTTATCTAGTTCGAAACCAGCAAAAATGACGGCTCTAATAATTGAGTTATAAACTTTGACATCTGTATTGTGGAAGGTAACTGTCAAAAACTTTGCAGGTTTAAGGACTCTGAACATTTCTCTAAAGGCAACATACAAACGATTATGATAATGTTCAAAATCTTTGTTCTGCTCTGGGTTTATGGTTACTTCATTTTCCCACCAGTCAAGGTTGAACCTTTCGTCTCCTTTTTCTCCTCTTAACCATGAAAGCCACAAAGTGCTTAACTCAAAATACTGGATGTCTCCACCATATGGAGGGTCAGTAAAAACATAATCGATTGAATTGTTTGGTATGTTGGATAAATCCAATGCTGATTGGGTCGAGATGAGAATGTTAGCACCGTTTTGAAGGCTCGAAAAATCACTTGTTTCTTTGTAATGTGGAATTTGTTCATTTGAATCTTGTTTACCCTTTAAAGTTCCTTGTGCTCCTTTGATACTAGCACTTTTAAAGAGCATCCACACATTAGATTCCATGAAAATTGGGGGAATCCAATATCTCTGGACAGCCCAAAAAGAAGTTGCACTTAATTTACTCCAATGTCCTTTTAGGCTTGGTTTAGCAACTGGACACATTTTGCTTGCAAGATGAACCATTGAAGTAAAAGAAAATTTAAACAAGTCTTTAATCTTATTGTCTTGAATTTTCTCAAGTTCATGATTGAGTAATGAAAGAGCAAGCAAATTTCTTTTTGTAAATAGAGAAGCAATGCTATCAATATTCTCGATGTGAGTTCCTTCTTTGTAATCTTGACCGTTTGGATACCGAAGTTCGTTATCTGGAAACCAAAATTCAATCGTTGATTCTTCTATTTCTTTATTTTTCTCCAAATCTTTCTTAGATGGAGTTTTCAAAAGGCGAGATTCACATTTTGGGCAGTAAATTCTTAGTTCAATAGGTGTGTTTGTTCTTCTTTCCCAGACAGTTGCTAGAATAATTGCATTTCCGTTGCATTTGGGACAAGTTGTTTCATACAGTTTTTCGATTTTTTCCTCGATTGCATTCTTGATTTTATCAAATACGCTTTGAAATTCATCCAAATCTACGGGCATAGAAATCATTCTTGTAATAAATGAAGAAAAGGGATTCAGGTCTATAGCTACAGCCTTTCTTCCCAGTCTTAATGCTTCAATTGCTGTAACTCCACTTCCCGCAAAAGGGTCAAGAACTATGTCTCCCTCTTTTGTATAATGTTCTATATACTCTGCAACTACGTTGTGAGGTTTCCTTGCCCAATACTTGTGAATAAGATGCCTGTTAGGATGTGCTTTAGCAAGAAGGGCATGATTTATATGGGCAATTTTTTGGGGAGACATCAACTAACTGATTAAACTTTGTTATATTTAAGATTCGGTATATTGCAGAAGTTTTCAAAACCCCCTATCTCCTTTTCAAAGCCACTTTTTTGATAGCACTTTCCAAATTTGCCCTAGTAGTTACAAGCTGTTTCATAACGCTTATTAGAAGAGTTAGAAACGATTAATTATTGGGGGATTGACTGAGGATAGAGCCTTCTTATGAAGTGCATATATCACACCAAACTCGGTCACTACCCCCATATGATTTAGTATATTCTGTAAAAAATCAGGTTTTTTTGGTGTTCGAAAAATCGTCCTTATGTAGGCTTATGTAAATATCCGTTTTTTATGGTTTTTTAGGATTTTAAGGGTTTAATTTTGACAAAAAACAAAAAATAGTTGTTTTTTGGGCTTTAAGAATAGTTTTATAAACTGTTTGAACCTAGTTTCTAGCGGTGTGATGTATGCAAAAGAAAATTAGAGCTAAATCTAAGCGGAGCCTTGAAGCCAGTTTTTTATGCTCTATCCGTAGAGCCGAGCTTCAAAGTTTTGCATCAAACGAAATGGAGGGTCTAAGCTTTGAAGTCTAGCACAACTTACAAAATTCGACAAGTTGTTAAGACGCTCTCGACTGACGCAGACTTGACCCAGAAAGCAGTAAACGAAATCGAGGACGCAATTAGGAAAGACACAGAATACAACGGATACAGCAATTATGAGACTTGGCTAATATCCCTTAATCTCGATAACGACCAGTTCTTAAACTCCGAGTTAATGCGGATTGCCAACAGTTCAAAAGACACTTACGACAAAGCGGGAGAACTGAAAGACTGGATAGAATCAGAGTTTTCTAATGACGAACTGGGAATAATCAAAGTCTGCGACACTTGGACGAACCGAGACTTTCAAGAAATCGACTGGTCGGAAATCATTGAGTCACACCTAGACGCAGAGTATGAAAGCGAAGACGAAGAGGAAGAATAAAACTTGAAAGCCCAAATTTTCAAGTATAAAGTAAATCGTTCAATGAAACGCCTTCTCTTAGTTGGCAACGGTTCCCCTAGCTCGGTTTTTGTGGTTCAATTGGATAGAACTTTCAGAACTGAAGATGCACAGCAGATTATTGAGCAAATCCAAAAAAGACGCTTCTAGATTGCCTTCGCTTTCTGTTACATGCCGAAACGGCAAAAGGTGAAATCATGGTTACTCCAACGAAAGCGGAAATCATTAAATATGCTTTAGAAAAGTGGCACATGGACCAAGCAAGAATGGGTAATCCAGCTTTCGACATTGAACCCGAACTGAGCGAACTGAAAGAAGACGGTTATTTGAGTCTCGCACAATTGGAACTGATGCGAAACCCAAATCTTGACGAATGGGACGCATATAATGAACGCCTAGATAATCTTCAGAAAACTTTGGAAAAAGAGCAACAAAACGATGTTAAACTAAAAACGGTAATGGATGACATTCTCAATTATGACGATTTGCTCCTAATCGCCAACAAGGGACAGGGAAAAACAAACGCCCTGAAGGTTTTAAGCTCAGAACTCAGAAAATTGCCGAACACCAGAGTAATTATTTTTGAAACCTTCCCCAAGTTCTGTTTAGAGTTCGAATCGATTCCCTTCATAAAAATACATGATGAGGATGTATCAGAAACAAGCCATACCGTAGACATTGAAAGCTATTTCCTACGACATGAAAGAGACTACACAGTAAAACGGGGAAATGAAATCAGGGATGCTCTAGCCAAGAATAGGAATTTAATCTTCACTCTCGAAATTACGGACATTGACCGCATAGCCTTTTTCGTCTATTCGGTTGTCAATTGGTTCTATCGTAGGGCATACTTACGACTTTACAAAAACTACACGAAAAGAGAAAAAGTAATTTTCATTGTCGAAGAATCGCAGAATATCTTTGACAGTTCAACAATTTCAAAGAAGCTGTTTAATCGCTTGCGGAAAATCTTCAGCGAAGCCAGAAACCTAGACCTACATTTTGTCATGTGCTCTCAGAGACTACAGGACCTAAACACAAAGATCAGAGGACGTACCCGCTTAATGCTGGGAAACGTTTCACTTGACGACTACGAACTCAAAGTTAGAAGGCTACTCAGAAACAGCAAACACAGAACGGACATTCTAAACTTTGAGCGCGGAGAATTCCTTTATGCGGCAACCGACACGATAATAAAATTCCCCAAGTTCGAGACACAAGAAAAACCCTATGAATTGATCTACAAGCCAAAACCGAAACCAGAGCCACAAAACGCGGAACCAACTTTTAGACCTAAAAAGAAACCCTCTAAATGGCAAAAATTCATAAAATGGCTATTATCACCTTATCCGAGACGTACAAACTATCGGGACCAAAACCAAGATAATGAAGACGAAAACGATAACGTATTATTAGCGTCAAATGATGAAGAATTGGACGAAACACTAATGATGTAAATAATAATGTACTTCATTTCACTCTTTTTTACACTATAATAAATGTACAAAATAGCAATAAAGAAAAGAGTAATATTGACAAAAGAGATGATATCCACATTTGTATAATTTAAATAAAGCGAACATTTCTCGTTTTCTTGGAAAAATACAAAATGCAAATTCCAATAAAATTGTAATTTTGGTCTTAATTATGGAAAATGTTGCGTTTTACACATTTTTTAATGTTTCCGTCTTTCTCTTTTCTTCTTCGTTTTCACTTCGAAAATGGATTTTGCTTATATATAAGCAAACTACATAGTTTTTGTGGAAAATTCTCCATTGCGAAGGACGATCGAAGATATTTTTAGCTTATATACAACATGGAGGCAAAAATTGTTAATGTTAAAATCTGTCTCCGTTAGACATTTTACGCTAGAAAAAAGGCGTTTCCAGCATAAAAACTCACCTAAAACTTCATTTAGCTTTTTAATGCCGAATTTAGGGTTCTCAAGATTAGGTCAGTGTATCAAAAATGTTAATTTCAATGGGTTATTATACAGAATTTTATGCCATTAGAACTAAAAAATTAAATAATGGATACAAGCCAAGAAATAACTGCCGATGTCGGCACGCCGAGATTCAGGGGAACAAACACGGTCCAATGGATGGATCGTAAAGGTTCCCCGAGTCTCCATCGTTTTCTCTCATATCTGAACTTCTATATAAGATTTAATGAAGATGAAAAAATAGAATTAAATCGAAATCAGTTCTGGTCTGCCGATTTAATCACGTGATTAAATGCCCCCCCTGCCCCCTTTGATCTTTCAGTAAATGAAAAGCAGGTTACAAAAAAAACGCAATGATCTGGATGCTGTCGGGCTTCGGTTATTGCCAAAATTAAGAAAAATATCGCGGTTTAAACTTGCGCGGAAACGTATCAATTAATAAATGTAATTGGCTTTACCGTTAATGTCGGTTGATGGGAAAGAATTGTTTTGCGTCCAAACCTCAATTAATTGTTGATTTGATAAAAAGCCCGTATATGTCACCTATATGTGATATATTTTTTTTCACTTACACTCATTTTTTTAGATGACAAAAAACAGAGCGTTTTTTGCCCGTTCTGATGCTAGATACATCATACCACGTATTCGACCTGTGAAAATTTAAAATCTTGCACCACAGAAAAACAACATCCAATTAACAATCAATTCCCGAAATTCCACAATATGCAATACGACAAACTAGACACACGACACCTAGAGAGAGTGTTATCTCTTCTATTATGTAAATTCCAAATTAATGTTAAATATTTCTAACATTTTGTTGGAAATGGTTAACTTTTTGGAGGGGAAATCAACATCTAACAGTTTGTGCAAACTGTTATTTTGGGTTTAAATAGAAACCTATTTTATGCAACAAACCAACAAAAATCATATCAAAACATACATAAATTCCTCGAATAACCTCTATACCCCCCTACCTTTAGGGAAAAACGAATAAACAGAGAGCTTTTGAATAGGGTACTCTATCCATCGGGGCATTTTGGATGTTGAATTTATTGTGGGGGTTTGTGTATCATTATGCTTCTAATGTTGGTGCAGAGTTGGACCTAATTTCATACGACTGGTTATACGACAGGGCTAGAATTTGTCGTAAAAGTCGCATTGGATGGCTAAAAAAGAGGTATTGTATATATGGGGATAATTTTTAGTTAATGTTATTACTTATTGTATGTGTTTTTGTTGTGGTTTTTGTATCGTTGTGCTACGGTTCCGCCAATATTCTTATATACTTGATTGTGTTCGTGTCGCCCACGATGGAGGTGAAAAATCAATGAGTGAAGAAATAAGAAGGGTAGTAATAGGCTACGAGGGAAAGGTGAATTGTATTACTCCAAATTGTGGAGGAACTATGAATAAAATGCCTTCACCATATAGAAGCAAAATCCTGTACAATTGTCCTATATGTAAAAAAGAATTCTATTGGGATAAAGAAAAGCGTGAATGGCAAAAAATAACCGTATATTGTTCCCCTCTAGGGTTAGGTTTAGATGTGAATCCAGAAATTATAAGGGAACAAAAAAGACCGTTAGATATATTCTAAGCCACAGAATAGCGGATTGTTGGGCATTAATGGGGTCGCTTCATATTTGCCCAAAATTTTTCGGCGAACCCATGAAAGTTGTGCGATAATATATACTATATAGCACGCAATATTTAAATTTTTCCGTTTTCCGTAAAATTTTTGTGGAATCCGTATTCTCTTTAAGAGAGTGAGGAATCAGTCGTTACTGTTACGTTTTCTTTTCGAAAACACTTATAACAATATTTAGACATATATTAAAGTGAAAGTTGACGGCGATGCGAAATCATATTCCTAATCATACCGAAGGATATGTTAGGCTAGAAGATTGTTTAAACCTGAAAAGGTTAACTAAGCACCAAAAGACAGGTTTACCTCTGGAATTGGCACAACATAATGCTCTCTACATCTTAGGGATAAAGGATAACCCCAACAATTTCTTTGATTATGCGGCGAATCAAAGCACAAAAGAAATGTGCAGAATAGACAATTACCTAGTGAGAGAGACAGATACAACACTTGACCTTTTTCCTATCGAAAACAAGAACGGTAAAGAAGACGACAATATGTGGTCGCCAAGTTGGATTCAAGAAGAAATATTCGATAGGAGACATAAAGACGAAAGGTTACAAGGGCTAATCAGAAAAGCAGAGAAAGCTGGCAAAAAAGTTACAATCCACAAACTTGTGGTTTGTAGCATCTTCAAAGGCTCTAGACAAAGTAGGTGGCTTATGAATGGAGATGGATGGAAGATCATAGAGTTAGGCTTTCAGGTGACGGCTTCCACGTTTAAAAAAGCTGTTGGTATTTTGGTAAGAAAACTCTACTGGATCAAAAAGAATTTCTTTGATAAACCAGTACAAACACATCTTACTTCATACAATAAACCAAAAAATAGTGAACCCATGTATAGTTATAGAGAGATTTCATTATCTAATTGTAGTATTGAGGGATTGTATAGGAGATATTCTAGAGATTTTAATGAATTGAATACGGTTAGCAGTACAGAATTTAGAGGTTATGGATAGGTATTGGATTGATTATCTCCCTCTAATCTCCTTAATACCTACTTGACAATCTAATCTAGATTAATTAATTGAAACGAATAAATGAAGCATACACTTAGTTGTGGCGGCTTTTGGTTTGCCTTAAGGCTTCGGCAAAAATTCTTTCGCAATCTAATTCGGTTCTGGATTTTTTGTGTGGCTTCGGTTGGTTAATGGTCCTGCCGTAGGAGTCGATATATCCATCACCCATTTAAATCCCCATATAATATGTCCGCAAACAGACATAAAAGTGTTGTTAGAAAGCTTTATATATCACTTATGGTTTTTTCACTTTTTCGCACTTTTTTTGCACTTTTGGCACACTTTTTTTGCCAACAACACTAATAAGTAAAAACAATTATAATTTAATGTATAAGTGATTAGCATTGCCGAAATTGACAACAATCCCCGTAAGCACAAAGACTCTGAAGTTCATTCAAGATTATCGAGACGAATTCGGTTTTTCCAGTTTAGATGAATCCGTTGAAAACGCTGTCAGGTGGGCGCGATTATGGAGCTACGTTGATTCACAGCAAAGGCGATCAACTGTAGAGCGTCTCAATGTTCTAGAAGATAACGTTGAAAAATTGGGTAAGTTGTTTTCGGCTGTGCTAATTGAACTTTACAAAATAAAACAAAAGGGAGAAAAGAAAGATGTCGAGTGAAGTAATTGAAGAAATCGAGAACCAAAATAAGTCAAAACGGATACCAGATTCACTGATAGAAGTTCGACATACTCAAGAAGGTGGAAGTACTACAAATAGCGGTTCTAGTTCTAGTGAGGTTGAAAATCTAAAGCATCAGATTGAGGAAAGAGACCTCATAATTGAAGCAGAAGCCATGAAGACCTTTCTTGAGAACCGCGATGAATTGCTACGAAAAATCCCTAAAGACAGAAGAGAAGTCGTCAAAAATTTCGTTGGAGACGACCCAGACAAGTTAGCACAGATTGAAGGTTCATTGCTTCTGTCGGGACAGATAGAAGAGGACGATGAAATACCAGAATCAAGTCCCGCAGGTCGAGCGCGTTTGCCAGATTCTATGTTGCCCCCAGAACAAAGGGGACAGGGTAGAACCCCGACATATCAAAACCCAACGGTTCAGCAATACCATGAACTGTATCAAATTATCAGGTCCCCAACATCTACGGAACAGCAAAAGCAAGAAGCAGAAGCAATTTTGGATTCAACTTTCGTTGAAGTCAGAAGGGGATTAGAGAGTCGAAATCGAAACAATCCGTATCAACTGCCTACGGGTGTAGTTTCGCATTGCATGAATTGCGGTGCTGTTGTAGAAGCTGACCTTACTAAAACTCCGTGTCCTCATTGTGGGTTCGACTGGTCAAAAGACAAGCTACCCCGAAACCCAGCATTTCAACCTAAGTAGGTGTCCAAAATGAGCGCAAAAACTAAACAAACTAATCAAACATTACCCGTCATAGTTGAAGAAGAAACTAGCAAGGGCGATATTCCGAAAGGATTGAGTTTGTATTTAATTAGCTTCAAGTGGATGAAAAGGCGATTCGTGAACCTTGAAACAGGGGAAGAAGTGAAAATAAAATTCTGGACGAAGGGCGGTAACGTTCTATTGAATCCAGTTCTGAGTGCTGGAAGGCATGTCCTAGAGCATGGCACGATACAGAAACATTTCACCGACTCGGAGGGAAAAATCATAGAAACAAAAACGTTCAATAAAACTAGAATTGTCGGGAAGGAATACGGCTACAAAGCTTTAGCGTCTCTATTGTCGGCTATTTTCCCGTGTGATATTCAAAAAGCGAAATCGTTAGTCCAAGAAGCCTTAGATAAGCAAATAAAACATGCTAAGTTGGTTCTCAAATCGGATTTGGTCCCAACAAGCCCAGATAACTACAAAAAAATGGGTCAAGAAAATTCTTGGGTCTGCATCGCTGATTATCCTAGCACAGACCAAATAGAAGCTAACGTCAATGAGGTTCTGAAGGCACAGGGCAGTTCGTTGCGGGCACGTTTCGGTCTCAAGTGGCGATTACAGGAATAGGCTTTCAGGGGATACCCCCTCTTTTCGTTCAAAAATTTCAGGTGTGTTAGATGAAACTACGCAAAAAGCTTCGAAACAAAAAGTTGGACATTGACAAAGAACTGTCAGAATGGTTAGGGAAGGAACTGGTCGAAGAGGGGAATAAATTACTCAATAATTGCCCTGAAAAGAACGATTTGATTGTTCGATTTTTGATAGCTAAACAGAACTGGAATCTCAGCATGAAAGAAATTGGGGAATTGAAGGAACAAATTCGAAAATTAGAAGCCCAAATCCAAATCTTACGGAGAGATTAGCTATGCCGAACATATATCTAAGCAAACAAACGAAAGAAAAATTGGAGCGATTTATCAGAGGTAGCCGAATTTCTCCCGTTTTTGGTAGCCCTAACAAGTTCAAGAATCCCAATGAAGCAATCGATTTTCTTTTGAAAATTGGCTTGAAATTTCCGTTAGATTCCTTAGAGAAGATAGTAAGGCAACCGTTTGTTGAAATCAAATTGGAAATGAGCGATTCCGAATTTGAAGAGTTCGAGCGGAAGGGCGAATACAGAAAGCTTGTCGAAGAAAAACTGAAGAAAGCCGAAGAGGGTACAGAACATGAAGACTAGACGAAATTTCAAACCGAAGTTTTGTGTCATATGCGGGCAACATTTCGAGTTAGAAGAGGGAGACAACGTTAGCCGAGTTGTTTGCTACAGAATCGACTGCATCAAAAAATTCAGGTTTTTCTGCGGTGCTGGAAATCGTTTCTGGCAAAGTCCAGAATTCAAGAAGAAAATGGCTAGGAGACAGGAGGAATATCTTCAAGGCTACAAGGAGCGGAACAATATTGAGGTTCAACAGGAAATATAGTAGCCCTCCGTGTTCAAAATGCGGATCACAGAATACAATAACTAAGAGGTTCGACACGGGTAAGGGAAGTCGAGAATATCTTTGTAAGGATTGCGGAAAATGTTTCTCTGAGAGGATTAACCCAAAACCTAAACCTTCAATCAGAAAGGTAGCCAAAAGTAGGGCAAAACCCCTGTGTTCTTCATGTGGAAAACCTGTTTGTATCTGCAAAGAGCTAGAAGAGAAACTTAAGAAAGAAGTCGAATTTCAAAAAAGCATGAAGTCTGCCCTGTCATTGGATTCTGTTAGGGGGGTCCCCTGTTTTACCTGTTCAGTGGAAGATTCTCATTGCGTAGAAAAATGTGAAAGGTTAGAAAATTTTTTGATAGGGGGACTTGGATGAAAAAAGGTATTTGGCAGAAAATTTTTCGGGACACATTGTTTGAGGACGGCAAAGTACCCAGTCAAGAAGAACGGAAGAAAATATATGATGTCTGCTATCGTAAGGTCAAAAGACATTATAAAAAATTGAGACAGAAACCGACAAAAGACAAAATGGATGAAGAAATTGAAAGTTGTTTGCGGGAAAAACTCTATGCGTTTCAGTTACAACCTGAACCCCAGAAGCCCCGAAAAAAGGTTGATTCCCATCTTTCAGTTGAAGAAGTTAACAGATTGAGGGCGGAAAGAGAGCTTGAAGAGGATGTTAGGTTAATATCTAGCATTAACCGAAATTTTTGGCAGTCAGAACGGGAAGATTCTGAGAAAAAGCGGAAAGAACAAAATAAAAAATTGAAAGAATGGGTTGAAGAGGAATTTGGCTATAGTTGAATGAGGAAGCCTAGTTTTCATCTTCATCTTTCTTTTCGTGTAGTAACCGCTTTATTTCTGTTATTTCTCGGATTGATGGCATCATGTTTTCGAGTGCCAGCATGCGGTCTCTGTATTCATTGCTTTTCTCTTTAAGGTCCTCAATTTCCTGTTTCTGTTTCTGGTTTTCTTCGCCTAATTGAGTAAATTTTTGGTTTAATGTTTCCGATGTTGTTTTGTAGCCTTGAAGGTCACGGTTTAAAGTGACAATAGCATCCTCTAACTTGTGTATCTGTTCCTGTTGCTTCTGTTTTGTTTTTCCTGTTAGGTCTCCATTGAGGGCTATTTCCTTGTAGGTCTCTTTGAATACCCTGAGACATTCAGCGTCTAAATTGGGAATATATGTTAAATCGCTTGCAGAAACCTTCTTAGCGGTTATGACTTTGGCAATGTCCCTGTTTTTGGCTTGTAATCTGGAATAGAGGAACTTGCGTATGCAATGGAATTTTACGTGTTTTCCGTAAGTTTCGATGTTTGCTTTTCTGAGAAGGCGTTTAAGTTTCTTGTTTAATCCCGTGTTGGTTATGTGCGTGTCTGGTCTTCCATTGCACCAAACGAATTTGGGTAATTTTCCATCATGCTTCTTTTCTAGAAATACGAGATAATCTTTCAAACTGTGTATTGCTTCAGGTGTCAGGTGGCTTCTTGGTTGAACGCTTGTCTTTGCTCTTGATTTTCCTACAAACTGGATAAACTCTAATCCTTTGTCCGTTGCTTCTTTGACTAAATTTTGGAGTTTTTCAGCTTCGAGATTCAGAAAGTCTATTGATGAATAGCCCAAAGCAACAGCTAGACTTAGCAACGTTTGACCCTCGAGGTCTGCGTAATAGTATGTTTTGCGTAAGACTTCTTGCGTGAAAACATATTCATCGGTTGGAATTTGAACCGCATCAAATTCTTTCGTTACATCGCTGATTGTTTCGCAGTTTTCAGAGTAAAAAGCCAAAATGCCTAAAGGCAATGTTCGTGCGGTGTTGATTTTATAGCCTTCATTCTTAAGATGGTTATAGAACTCAATTATTTTGCTTCTTGTATCACGTTTCCAATCTTGTAAGGCATTGACGCTTTTTCTTGCGGTAGCATATTCTTGTATGAGTTTCTCAGGTGCTGTATTTGACCAGTCACAGTATTTTTTGAGTTTTATTGCATTCTTATTTTGTGTTCGTTTAGTGCCTCTGCTGAAGTATTTGCGAAAAACTTCCATATCCGCTTCGAAGCCGTTGCCTTTGCGTCCAGCTTTTGACAATGCTTGTCCTGTATCTTTTTGTTCTGTCTGTTTTTCTTGTTTATGGATTGTGGATATAGATTTCCTAACGTTTTGTTTGCTCCTATTAGGAGCCTAATAACAGCGTATTGTTAAAAACAAGCTTTTTCCTGTTAACCCACTTCTTTCGGGACCTTGAAATGGGAATTTTTTCCGGCGCTGATGTATTCTCCACCAAGGTTGCGTACAATAAATGCGATTTTAGCAAAATTGTCGGAACCTAAGAATCTCCGCGGCTTCACAATGATGAAGGTTCCGCTCTCTTCAAAGATTAACATACCCGCAAGTTCTGAAGAAAACGCCTGCTTAACATCGTTGACGCTGCGCTTTTTTTCTGAGGGTGCAACAGAAACCGCAGGAGCAGCGGCTGGTCCGCTTACCGCTTTGAGGGACTTGGAAACTTCGGCGAGGTCCCCTGAGATTACGTTCAGGACGCTGAGAAGTTCATCGACTTTTCGAGCTAGTTCTTGGATGTTTACTTTCTCTTCACCCATAAACCGTCGCCTCCACACAACCGTTTTACAGGCAAGTTACTCATTTATTTTGTCCTATTCAAGATAAAAGTTGAGCAAAAATTGCCTACAGAACAGAAACCTTTTTTGTAGTTTCAAGCCAAATAACAAAATGCTGGCGCATACAACGAAAACACGAGTGACTAAATATTTGTTCGCTCTGGGCGTAGTAGCCCTTTCAATCGGGTCAGTAATTTGGGTAACCAATTTTTTTCATTCCCTTCAGGAATATGATGAATACTGTGAAATAGTTAGAGGTCAAGGAGTGGAGCTTCCAGTTCCCTATTACGCTTGGGAAGGCGGAAAATACGTCAACATCACCCTTATTGCTCTGTTCTTTCTGTGGATACCCTTCATTGATCATTCTCTGCGAAAAACTGTTTACCCATTTTTGAGGAAAAAACTGACATACAGAGAAGCAAAAAGCCTTTCACGCTCAGTCTCTCGATCATTATATGAAGACATTTACGGATTAGTTTTGGGTTACTTCAAAAGAGTAAACCACAAAGTCAGAGCAAAAATTTCTCTCTGGTTCATGAAACTTGAAACTTTTGAGCATGTGCACCTTCTGACAAAGGTTTTCAAATGGATTGTTTTGCCCTCAAGCGTTCTCTATGGTTGTGCAATGTTCATTTTCTTTGGGCAGAATGCTTTGGACTCTATTTTAATAGCGAATCTGCTGTTTTTCTACAGTAATTTTCTGCCAGATTTGCCCGCCATATTCCGAAGAAAGGTTTACCGTGACGAAAGAGATGCATTCCACGAAGATTTGCCAATGTATAAGACGTATGTGCTTCTGCTGTTTGCTCCATTCTTTATTGCGCTTTTGTTTTGTGGAAAAAAGATAAAGTGGAGGACAACCGAGACCTTCCACAATTTCAAGTCCCTCGTAGTCTATGGAGTCTTCCTGTTTACGCTAGGTTTTCTTGTTTTGCTGGTCTTTCGAGTTTCTCTTGGAGGTATAATCGAGGTTATTTTTGTACCCCTTTTTGGTTTGTTAGGCTACTTGACTCATCTGAAAGTTGATCTGGTGTTTTAGACCCAAACTTTCCTGCGAACCGCAATAAAGCTTCGCTCAGGACAGAAATAGAATAACTACCAAAAAAGACAGAAAATTCTTATTTGACTATCACCACGGGACAGCAGGCTTTATCTACAACTCTAGAGCTGACACTCCCAAGAGAGGAGACTCTACCACCTAACCCTCTGCTTCCCATGACAATCATGTCAAATTTGCCACGTTCCGCTCTATTAACAATTTTTTCATCAGTTTCTCCTTTTTCGAATCTCGTTGAGACTTTAAATTCAGGTTTTTTCTTTTGAACTTCTTTCTGTGCCGTAGATAGTATTCCCCTAAAACAAGTCTCTAATTCCTTAGCATAATCTGCAATAGCTTGTGATTTAAGCATGCGCATGGAGTGTGACCGCAAAAAAACCGGTGGGACAACCGTGAGTAGC
>Ga0315533_1001062_pt1 | contig 21851 bp, 16 predicted proteins | sample SalMarSW160130MG_FD_203081 | JGI IMG/M metagenome (GOLD analysis project Ga0315533, IMG submission 203081) | Salt marsh sediment microbial communities from the Plum Island Ecosystem LTER, Massachusetts, United States - Salt Marsh Sediment SW1601-30 ... | reverse complement strand
ATCCTGTTATGGCTACACCCTATTCTCAAATAGTTGGTGCACAGGCACTATTTAATGTCACCTCAGGGGGACGGTATAAAGTGGTTCCTGATGAGGCAATAATGTATATGCTTGGAATTTATGGAGAGCCGGACGGTCCTGTAGACGAAAATGTAAAGGACAAAATATTGGGCTCACCCAAAGCCAAAAAGTGGGTAAACTGGAAGCCTGCGGAAATAACGGTACAAGATCTACGGAAACTTGAGCCCCAGCTCTCCGATGATGATCTTTTGCTTCGGATTGCAAATCCTGAAAGAGAATTTAAGGATAAACTCGACCGCTTGTATGGGAGAAGGTAGATGGGGAAAAGCATTGTTCTTATCGGAACCCTCGATACGAAGGGTGATGAATCTCTTTACATAAAGAACTTAATTGAGGGGAACGATTATCGGTTATTACCATTGATATGGGTACCGGAGTTCTAGGTAAACTAGTTTTTCCTCCCAATTATCCCTGGGAAGAAGTCGCCAAGGCGGGCAGGAGCGACATGAAAGAAATACTCTCTTTGGGAGAGACCGGCCAAGAAAATAGGATTATCGATATAATGTCGGAAGGTACGATACGGATTTGTGAGCAGCTCTATGTGACAGGCAATTGTCTCGAACGAAATGACCCTCTCCCTTCCCGACTTTTTCAAGAAAGGCGATCTCGAAATAGCTAAAGGCAAAGCTAGCTACGAGGCCCTGAAAGATGAGTCCATTGGGAAGGCGGTCATTTATATTTAGAAAATGGAATGTAAGCCCATTGTGCTCAAGACCGGCGTAAATATAAGAAGCTTCGTTGTTAAGTTCCAAATGACTTCATCTATGTAGATTCTCATGTAGATCCTATTGTGAATTCAGGTGACAATCGATGGAATAATGGAGGTTAAAATGGTTGGTATCACTTCATATGGTTTTTACACACCACTCTATAAGTGAGATCGTGACGAAATTGCAAGATCATGGGGAACTGTCAGCATGGGAGGAGAAAAGGCTGTTTGCAATTTTGACGAGGATATAATCACGATAGCGGTGGCGGCTGCTCGTGATTGTTTGGAAGGAAAAGAAATAGAAAAGGTGGATGGCTTATTTTTGGCTACGACTTCTCCTTATAAAGAAAAATTGGCAGCAAGTATTGTAGCCGCAGCTCTTGATTTACCCCCCTACATCCGTACGGCTGATTTTTTCGACTCGTTAAGATCTGGAACCATTGCGATGAATTCTGCTATCGATTCAGTACAAAGCGGGGTAGCGGAAAACTGAGATACTCCCCATTGTCTAGACAAAAAATAGGGTTAATTAAGGTGTACTGCTGAAGCCTCCATAGGGTTATTGGTTCCTCGTTCTTTGGCATATACCTCATACAGGGTCTGATACCCCAAAGACTCATGGAGTCGCTCCGTATTGTAGAAGAAAAAGTATCTGGCAAGGCCAGTGCGAGCCTCAGAGACTGTCTGGTAGCTATAGAGGTAGACCTCCCCGCATTTGACCAATCTCCACAGCCAATCCACAAAGATGGCCGCTTCTCCATAAGCTCAAATATCGAGGCATAAAAACGCATTTCCATGATGAAGCATATGTTCTGGTAGTATAAGCATCTCATGCATCTTTGAGCCGCGTTCCACGCGATACCCCTAGCGCAATTTGTTGAAAAGTTAGGTTTATTTCATTATACTTGAATTGATTTCAACTAAAGCTTTATATTTTTTAGTTTGATATTATTCTTGCTTGTCTTGTATATAATAGCAGGTATAAACCAAAAGCGTATTCGACCTAGGGGACAATCATTTTCAAGATTTACCCTTGAGGGGGTAAGGGGATGATTATCAATTCAATAATTCCATAACACCCAGGATAATCTCTACGAAGGAGAGGATAACAATGTCTGAACAGTGGATATTTTGGTTTGAAGAGATAGGGCAAGAGTATAAAGAAATAGTGGGCAAAAAGTGCGCCAATTTAGGCGAAATGACCAAGATGGGATTGCCTGTACCCCGCGGCTTCAGTCTTTCAGTAAAATCTGAAGAAAGATTTCTCAGGGAAACAAACGCAGACCAGGAAATAAGGCAATTCCTCGCCAAGTTTGGGGGTACGGTGCACGGGCTTAAGCAGTATGAGGAGGCGAGCAGGGGGCTGCGCCAGATTGTAGAGTCCAAGGAAATGCCCCAAGATATGCGAGATACCATACGGTCATATTATGAGCTCTTGTGTGACCGATGCGGTTCAGAGGTTGCTGTTTCCGTGAGGTCTGCCGGTACCATAAGCCATCCCGGACAGTATGAAACCTATCTCAACGTGAGGGGGAAGGACGAGGTTGTAAAGAAAATAATGAAGGTCTGGTCGAGCATATATAATACGCGGACTTTGGCTGCCCTCGATCATAAGGGGCTGCCGGTAGAGGACTCTATTCCCATAGGTGTCTGTGTGCTGGAATTGGTAAATGCACGATCTGCTGGTGTTGGCTTCACCTGCGATCCGGTGTCAGGCGACCCCTCTAAGATAATGGTTGAGGGTAACTGGGGTCTGGGGGAGAGTGTAGTCAGTGGAACTTTGATACCGGACAAATATATTTTAGACAAAAATACCTTACAGGTAATAGAAAAAGTAATTGGTGACAAAGAGATGCAGGTGGTAGCCACAGATAAAGGGGCTGTGGAAAAAGAAATCCCACCTGATAAAAAACTCATTTCCTGTTTGACCGATGACGAGGTGATAAGGGTAGCAGAATTGGCTAAGATATTGGAGGCGCACTTCGGCGTGCCCCAGGATATGGAGTGGGCTATCAGTGATGACTTACCCTTTCCAGACAACATTTTTCTGCTCCAGACACGCCCTGTTGCAGGGATAAAAGCCAAAGAAATGCCGAGTTCCACATCAAAAGTCATAGATGAAATGATAAGAGCGACTTTCAACCTGTGAGCGAAGGTGCTTAAGGTTGTGCTTTTACTCATTTGAAGGACTCTAATTTTGACGCTAGCAAACAGGAATTTTAAAAATAACAGCCGTTAATACGGCAAGGAGGAGAAAATGGCAGCTTGTTACGGTTTGAATCGGTATGAGTTTGATCCAGTGAAGGATATAGAGTCTTATGGAGTATGGATGGCTGATCTAACCCATTTCCCGAAACCTACACGTCCGCTCAATGCCATGCTCTGGTGTGACGGTGTCACTATGGGCGCCGAGTGGGGATCGGAACAGATATCCATGCCCGAGACCCAAGGCACAGATTGGAGAATCATAGATGGCTATATTTACTTTACCATTATAGTAACAAGGCCGGAGGAGATCCCACAGCGCGAGAAAGTGTTTGCAGAAAAAGTGAAGCCGATGCTCACGGATTGGGATGGTGCATGGCAGAAGGATATGTCAAAATGGATGCCAATCGTCGAGCACTTCAGGGCTTTTGACCGTCAGGGGGCGAGCAATGTCGAGCTTTGGGAACACCTCGAGGACTTCATTAATCGCATCCATTATGGATGGCGGCCACTGCACTTTTACTGGATGGAGCCCACGTTTGGTATTTATATCCGATTTGCCGAGGTCTGCAAGGAGCTGCTCGGCATGGACATAGAAGATCCCAAGTTCAAAGCTCTGTGCTCCGGCTTTCCCAACCGGCTCTTTCAAGTCAACAGAGACCTGTGGCAATTTGGCGACAAGGCACAGGAATTAGGACTTGGTGACCTCTTTATGAGCACAAAGGATAATAAAGAGCTGCTGGCTACGCTTGAGGAAAGTGATGCCGGAAGGAAGTGGCTTAGTGAATTTCTTGAATGGCTGAAAGTTGAGGGCTGGAGGAATACCGATATGTGGGATATATGTAGCCCGAGTTGGATTGAGGACCCCAGCCTGCCACTACGTGATATAAAGCAGGCGATGGCTAAAGGTGGGGCCTTTGCCCTTGATGCTCAGCGAGAGCAATTAGCAAAAGAGCGGGTGGAGACGGAGAAGGAAGTGCTGGCAAAAGTGCCTGCGGGACAAAAAGACTTCTTTGAGAGACTGATGCGGATGGCACAGAAAGCAAGCGTGTTCAGCGAAGAGCATAATTGGTATCTTGATCAGCAGGCAGCAGCCATCGGACGGCACGTATTTCTGGAAATAGGGAGACGCTTTGCACAAAATGGCGTTATTGACGAGCGGGATGATATCTTCTTCCTGTTCCCTGACGAAATGAGAAAGGCTTTAATAGTAATGGATAGGGTCAACCTCCGTCCCTATGTCAAGGCACACAAAGAAGAATGGGAGAGTTACAACAAGATCGAGCCTAAGCTTTTTTATGGGGACATGGCAAAGTTACCTCCGATGGCAGTGCGTCGTGCCAGCGTTATATCTGCAGCGCCCAAGGTCAAGGCCGAGTTAAATGCCGACCTCTATGGCGCCACTACATCCCCGGGCGTCATTGAAGGGATTGCCCATGTTATACTCAATGAAAGGGATTTGGAGCAATTACAGCCGGGCGAGATACTGGTCACCGTGGCTACAAGCGTCCCCTGGACGCCTGCGTTCAGTATAGTCGGCGGTGTGGTAACCAATGCCGGCGGCAGTTTATCCCATGCCGTGCTGGTAGCTCGAGAATACGGAGTCCCAGCCGTTATAGGCACCAGGGAGGCAACGAAGAAGATAAAAACTGGTGATCGCATAAAGGTCGACGGCGACATGAATGCGGTGTATATCCTAGAAAGAGCGGCCTAAGCCTGCAGTGTGCAAAAGCAGGGGAAATAGCACTGTGCGCAGCATAGATTGGGAGCCGCGGAAGAAATACGTGCGAGCAGGTGCAATAAATGGGATTGTATGATTAGGATAAATTTCGAAAAGGAAGCATATGGATACGGCAACACCGGAAGAAGTAGTGAAGAGCACGTGTAATATGTGCTATCGTTTGTGTGGGGTGCTTGTACATATTCGCAATGGACAAGTGACCAAGGTTGAAGGCGATCCAGACTGCCCTGTGAATAGGGGGAACCTGTGCATAAAAGGCCCGGCTGCAGTGGAGCGTCTCTATCATCCAGCTCGCCTCAAATACCCCATAAAAAGGACAGGGGCCAGGGGTGAAGGCAAATGGCAAAGGATTTCATGGGATGAAGCCTTAGATACAATAGCTGGGACAATGAACCGTGCGAAAGACAGCTATGGAGCAGAATCGGTAGTCTTTAGCAACGGAGACCCTAAGGGATACGAAGCCTATATGCTGAGGCTGTGCAATGTATTCGGCACCCCGAACTTGTGCGACACGAGACATGTTTGTTCCTCGCCAAGGCGCATGGGTTCGAATATTACCACGGGCCTCAATGTTGAGACGGGAACAGATTACACCCCAGACCTAGATTATCCTCCGGCGTGTCTTCTCATGTGGGGGGCGAATATAGCCTTTACTCATAATCCCAATTATATAAGGTTAGAACGAGCCTTAGCCCGCAAGGGAACGAAACTCATTGTTATCGATCCTAGAAAAACGGAATTAGCTTCGAAAGCTGATTTATGGATCCAACCGCGGCCAAAGACCGACCTGGCATTAGCTCTCGGGATGATAAACGTCATCGTCAATGAAGAACTCTACGATAAGTCTTTTGTTTCCAAGTGGACTGTTGGCTTCGATAAGCTACACCTGCATGTTCAGGACAATAGTCCAAAGTGGGTTGAGGAGATAACATGGGTACCTGCGGAACAGCTAGAGGCGGCAGCCAGGTTGTATGCCACAACCAAGCCTGCCTGTATTCAGGATGGCAATGCCATTGACGACGACATCAACAGCGTGCAAACCGCACGGGCAACTTCAATTTTAAGGGCAATCACCGGCAACTTGAGCGTTCCCGGCGGGGAAGTTGACTATGGGCCACTTCCCCTAGGCACAGTCCGTTATTTTGGCAAATCAGACCAGGGGACGGACTTCATGCTGAGTGAAAAAATGCCCGAAGAGCAGCGAAAAAAGAGACTTGGCGCCGATCTTGGGCTTCTTCCATTACCCATGACCCAGTTCGTGCAGCCCCAGATCTTGGTTAAAGCCATCCTTACTGAAAAGCCATATCCTGTTAAGGTGCTTTGCGTCCATGCCAATAATTCCCTCATTACGTGGAGCAATGCCCAGGAGGTATACCAGGCGTTACTGAAATTAGATTTTCTTTATGTTGCTGACCAGTTTATGACCCCCACTGCCGAGCTTGCCGATATTGTCCTTCCTGCTACTACCTACCTTGAAGTGGATGACGTCATGACCAGGGCTCCCTTTGCTGGAGTGCGGCAGAAGACGGCCCAGATCGGTGAAGCTTGGCCAGACAAGAAGATAATCAACGAGCTGGCAAAGAAGCTGGGTTTGTCCGAGTATTTTTGGGATGATGTAAATGATGCCCTGGATATCATTTTGAAGCCTGTGGGTATCACCTTTGATGAGTTTAGGAAGGTGGGGACACTCCAAGCACCTAAAGAGTATAGGAAATACGAGAAAGAAGGATTTAAAACACCCTCGGGTAAGGTGGAGATCTATTCCAGCCGGCTTGAGGAATGGGGTCACGAGCCGCTACCAGTTTACCATGAGCTTCCGGAGACACCATATAGCACACCCGATTTGGCCAAGCAGTATCCTCTGATTTTCACCAGTTATCACCAAGCTCCATTCCGTCATTCAAATAATAGACAAATAGCAAGTTTGCGCGACATGGAGCCAGAGCCGCTTGTTGAAATTCATCCTGAAACGGCTGGGAGGCTAGCCATTGATAACGGAGACATGGTATACATTGAGACCAAGAGAGGGCGCATCAAGCAGCGCGCAGTGCTGACCGAAAGTATTGATCCCAGGGTGATCGGGGTTAGCTATGCGTGGTGGTTCCCAGAGCAGGGGGTCGAAAGCCTCCACGGGTGGCAGGAATCCAATATTAACATTTTGACTGCAAGCGAGCCTCCTTACAATCCAGAAATTGGTTCCACTAATCTCAGGGGTATTCTGTGCCGGGTGTACAAGGTGAATGAGTGAGGAGTCTTTATCATTCCTTCTTGCCAGTAGAAGTTTGAAAGATGCATGCCGGACCGGGGTGGCAAGAACTGCGCTGAATCATAAAGCATGCGGCCGGGGGTCAGGGCATTGATATAACAGAGTGGTAAATTCTTTAGAATTTTAGATGGTCCATTTCAACGGACTGTTGCCGAAACTGCTTTTGTAATGCCCCCGGTGTTTCTGTTCTAAGCACATCTCACGGCCTATGCGAAACGATCAAGGGAGTGGATAGAGGCACCTGTTAGTGAAAAGAGACCAGGATATAGGGCTCAGCCCGCCGCAGAAGGAGAATCGGTGCCTGCCGTATCAGGAAGCTCTTTGTTCTTATCCCGATATCAGCTCATAATTTCCTGTGAGACCCAAGAGAAATGATGAAACGGCCTCTTAGATCGTCAAGTATCACCTCAGCCCATGTGATCCATCATGTGGATCACGAAATAAAATGGAGATGATGATGCCTGTCCTGATTGAAAAGGAAAATAAAATTGTAGTAATGACACTCCAGCTTACCAGCACGCCGAATCGCCTTGATGCCGATTCCTTCCGGCAGTTGGGTAGCGCTCTGATGGACTTTCGTGACGATCCAGGGGCCTGGGTCGGTATAATCACCGGAACGGGGGAAGTTTTTTCCACCGGAGCCGATCACAATACTATGCTGAGGCCGTGGGCTGCTGGATCGTATAAGGAGCCTCCTATGATTACACGAGGCCTGGACATTTGGAAGCCCCTTATCGCCGCTATAAACGGTCCTGCCAGGGGCGGCGGCCTTGAGATTGCACTGGCCTGTGATATCCGGATTGCTTCAGAGAATGCATACCTGCAATTTCCCGAGGTAGGGAGCGGGCTGATACCAGGTTTGGGCGGAACCCAAAGACTGCCGCGAATCATTTCTCCGGCCAAGGCGGCAGAAATGATCTTCTTGGGCGCCCCTGTAAGCGCCGAAGAAGCATACCGGCTTGGACTGGTCAATAAGGTCGTGCCCTTAGATCGGCTTTTGCCGACGGCAAAGGCATGGGGAGCCAAGATCTGTGAGAACCGGTTCCTTGCTGTTCGGAGGGCTAAAGAATCCATGATTCGGGGCATGAACATGACTCTACAAGACGGATTAAGGCTGGAATTGGCGTTCTTTGAGGAGCTGCTTCAAGGTGAGGATTATCAGGAAAAGCTTCGAGCCTTAGACGAAGGAAGAAAGCCCCGTAACGAAACACGCTAGCATTGCCACATTTCTTTATATGCTTTGTTGACTTTCTATCCTTTTTCAATGCAATATCCAGGCATTGAAAAGGAGGTTTCACCATGCAACCTGCAATACCTTATTCTAAACTAAAGACCTTTTATTACGTCGCAGTCAATAAAAGTTTCAAGAAAGCATCGCTTAGTCTCTATGTGACCGAAGGAGCCGTCAGTCATCAGATTAAGGATCTGGAGGCTTGTTTGGAAAAAAAACTTTTTGAAAGATCCAACAAGAAGACTCTATTGACCCCTGAGGGAGCGGATCTGTTTTCTCTTATCGCGCCTATCATTGAAAGGCTGGAAAATGTGGTCGATGAGTTTCAGGAAAAATCTGGGGTATTGAGGGGTAAAGTTAGGCTTGCATCCTTCGAAGCCATGTTGCTGAATATTTTCCCGGCGTACCTTGATACATTTCGTAAAACCCATCCTGAATGCGAGATCATTCTCTTTAGCGTGTCAGGGAAACAGCTCCGTTCAATGATTCTATCAGGAGGAGTAGATTTAGGGGTCGGCTCTATCGAAAGCCTTCCCGAAGGGATTATAGGCAGGGAATTGTGGCAATTCGATCGGTACATTATTACCCCTTTGGGCCACCCCCTTTCAAAGAAAAGACAGATAACCATTCATGATGTCGCAAAGTATCCCATAGTCATGCCGGACAAAGAAGGAACATCAGGCCAGGTTCTGGACAGGAGACTGAGATCTTGTAATCCGAATCTCAAAGTAACGGTGGAGGCAGGCAATTGGGAGGTTGTTATGAAATATGTTGAATTGGGATTCGGCGTCTCTACCCTCCCTGCCATATGTGAAAATGCCAAAAAGAATGACAGGATCTATTTAAGGCCTGCATCAGACATCCTGGGCTATTCCCGTTATGGGATCCTCCTGAAAAAAGGGAAATATATTACACCCGCAACGAGGGCTTTGATAAAGTCATTTTCAAATGATTTTGATTTTGACTCTTTTGAGTAGAAGAGTGAAAAGTGTTTTCCCCTCAAAAAGTCTGCAAAGGCCTTTTTTAATAATAATTGCCATGAAGTACGGCGCCTGCGTGCGGCCCGTTTGATGTTTTATGGTTGGCTGCCTGCAAATGCTGCTAATATCCCACTAATTTTGAAAGGAAATTCAATTGATAGCAATCGTAGCTACATTGGATACCAAGGGTGAGAAAGTCGCCTATATAAATCAGTTGCTCAAGGAAAACGGGCTTGATACCATCGTTGTGGACACCGGTATTCTCGGTGATCCCTACTTCCCGGGCGATATAACCCGCGAGCAGGTTGCCGAGGCAGCAGGGCGGAGTCTGGAGAGCATTGGTGCTATAGGTGATGAAACCGAGGCGGTGCAGGCTATGGCCGTGGGTACAAGCAGGGTAGTGAGTGACCTGTACGCCGCAGGGAAGTTGGATGGGGTAATCGGCATTACGGGAACATTAGGAATGTCACTTTGGCTCTCGGTAATGAAAACCCTCCCTATCGGCTTGCCCAAAGTGCTCTGCTGCACCACCGCTTTTGTTCCCTTTTGTCAGCCGGAGAAGTGTCCTGCTGACCTGTTGGTAGTCCCACTGGTGTCCGACATCTGGGGCATAAACAGCCTGACCCGGCGAAGCCTGGCTAATGCTGCCGGGGCAATTATCGGGATAACGAGACTGAACCAGCAGTACCGAATTACCCCTGAAAGACCTATCCTTGCTGTATCCACTCTGGGCACATCGGCCTTAAAATACATTACGAAGTTAACGCCCTATTTTGAAACTAGGGGATATGAAGTAGCTGCTTTTCACGTAGGTCAGGGGCAGGGCATGGAACAGCTTGTGAGGCAGGGGGCTTTCGCCGGTGTCTTGGATCTATCCCTTATTGAAGTGGCTATCGAGGCGTGTAACCTGCCTTTTATTCCTGCAGGGAGACTGGAAGGGGCTGTAGAGACCGCTGTCCCTTTGGTCGTTGCCCCAGGGGGGGTTGTTTTCAAAGTCTGGTGGGGCTCGGAGGCTACTATGCCTGAAGTGCTGAAAAAGATGAAAAGACGCCTGCATGGTGAGCTGGCATGGCAAATAGAGATGACGTTAGAGGAGGTGGCCCAGACGGCAAGGCTGGTAGCCCGGAGGCTGAATCGGGGAAAGGGGCCGAGAGCGGTAGTCGTTCCTATGCGGGGATTTATCGAGTGGGATAAGCCGGGAGAATTATTTTACAATCCCCGGCGGCCGGAGATATTCACTGCGACGCTGAAGCAGTCCCTTAAGGCTGAGATTAAGGTCATTGAGTTGGAGGCTCATGTCAACGACAAGGAGTTTGCTGATGAAGCAGCCAGAGTCTTTATGTCCTTAATAGGTGCTTAAAAGAACCTAAGGCTGCCGGAAAAACCGGATCAGGTTGACCCAAAAGATCCTCCAGTACTATGTGCCGGAGGAAATGATTAACTTTATTCGGGATCCAAATATTTAGAGACCTCCTCAGCCTGTTTTTTAGAAACATGGGCTCAGCCAGAGATTTATCGACGAGCTCGCGGCCGAACGGCTCAACTCGAATCGCTTTGAATACTCTGACCTTTGTTCCGGAACTTCACTTGGATAAGTTCTTTTTCGGGTTTAGGGTGTTAATCAATCCAACCCATTTCCTTGGCGAGTTTTGTGGCTAGAACGATTGCAGTTGGTGTTTTGAACCACTTCTTTAGACTTACATTACAATCACCTTGGGCAATATCGGTTTTTCAAATTAGGTGAGCATTTTCCCGCAATATTTAGGATCTATTGATTTTAATCCCAGCTTTTTCCCTATCCCATGTATTGGGTGTGATACCCGCCTGTTTCAGCACGTATTTCTGTATGCGCTCCGTAGGAGTCTTCGGCAAGCTGTCCATAAACTCTACGAAACGCGGCACCGCAAAGTAAGGCATCCTTGGGACGGCGTAGGCAATCAACTCTTCCGGGGTCAGCGTCTCGCCGGGCTTGATGACCACGCATATTTTCACTTCATCTTCCGGCATTTCAGCCTTGACAGCGACAGCCGCCGATTCGAGAACCTTGGGATGCGTATTGATAGCCCGTTCCACCTCGAAGGACGAAATGTTCTCGCCTCTCCTCCGGAGAGAATCCTTTTTTCTGTCTTCAAAATAAAGGTACCCATCCTCGTCCCTCTTCGCCAGGTCTCCCGTATGGAACCAGAGATTACGGAATGATTCAATGGTCTTATCCGGCATATTGTAGTACTCGAGCATCATGGTAAAAGGCTCTTTCGGGCGGAAGACAATCTCTCCGGGCACACCTACAGGAACCTCATTGTCTTCATCGTCAAAAAGCTTGATCTCGTAAATAGGCAATGGTCTTCCACAGGAGTGCGGCCTTCTATCATAAAGGGTGGTGTGTACCGGAATGCCGATCTCGGTCATGCCGAATCCCTCCATGCATCTTAACCCGAACCTTTTCTCAAAACGGTCTATGACATCCTGTGGACATCCGCCGCCAAAGGCAATCTTTACCGTATTGTCCATATCGTCGGGCTTTTCGGGCTGTTTTTCGAGAATGGGGATCACAGCCCCCAAATAATTGAACTGCGTCGCCCTGTATTTGCGAATATCTTCCCAAAAACGACTGGCACTGAACTTATCGGAGAGAACCATCTGGCCTTCTGCAAGGAGCGCCGTTATGGTAGTGAGACACTGCCCGTTCATGTGATAGAGAGGCAGGAAGGTATAAAAGATATCATTCCTTCCTCCCTCCCGGAGGGGGAGTAACTGTTCGGCTACCACAATCCAAAATTTGTGGGGACCTAAGGCACCTTTGGACAAACCTGTTGTTCCGGACGTATAGATGATATTTTGAGGATCATGAGGATACACCTTGATATCCACAGGCGTTTCAGGGGCATCAAAAAATTCCTCAAAGCTTATCATAGGAATATTTGAGTTCGCGGCTTCCTCTTTGGTGAGCCCTCCCAAGACGACTACCTTTTTAAGTTTTTTGAGATTGTCCTCGATCAATTTAAGACGGTCCAGCCATTCGTGGTTAATAAACAGGATATTTGAATCGGATTGATCGACGATGTGGCGCAGGAACTCACCCTTATATGAAGTATTGATGGGCACTTCCACTGCCCCGACCCTTGCCGAGCCGAACCAAATAAACAGGTACTCTGGACAGTTAGGGAGCATGATGCTGATCTTATCCCCCTTTGCCGTGCCTTGTTTTAGAAAAGCGTTTGCACAACGGTTGGTATAGCGATTGATATCGTTATAGGTGAATGTCTGTTCCTTGAAACGAAGGAAAACCCTATCGCCGTTCTTCCTGGCCCTATCTTCTATCAACTCGCCGAGCACGTAAGGATTTTTAACTTCTGACATGATAATAACTCCTTTCTGGGACAGCACTATTTGTCTATGATATAAACAACTCCTCTATTGCCGTCTACCCGCACCTTGTCGCCTGTCTCATGATAACCCTGGCTATCCCCTGGAAGGACCCCGGGGAGGATGCAGCGCCATACAGATCCGCCTTCAGCTCTCTGAGCCCGCCTTCGAGGGTGAATCACTCCCCCCTTTTAGAGTTGAGCTAGAAATTCGGCCGGTAATCCCGGCGCAAAGACAACAGTTGCACATTCAGCCTCCATTGCCATGCGTGTTGATTCCCTTGAGCATGGTTTCATTCCAAATCTCTACACCTTATGCCAGTACGAGCTCCTTAGGCCCCTGTCCGGATAGCTCCTTCACTAATGACTGAGCTGCTCACCCAAGCAACATGCCGGAGCACATTTTTTCCCATGGAAGCTTTTTCTCCAGAATCAAGGTTTGGAATCCTTGTTCAGCGCATCCCTTTGCTGCTGCCGAACCTGCCGATCCGGCTCCTACCACTATGACATCAAATATTCCCCCCTTTCCATTCATCGGCTATTCAAAGCCGCATCAGGAACCTTCCATCATCTTATAGAGCATCTCTGCGCCTACATCTCCGAAAGAAATATCGGTCACATGAACATCAACTTCTCTCACTTCTATTCCAGGCTTGAGGTACTGTTTCATCGTGTCAAGCCATGCGTAATTAGCATCGAGGTCGTCGAACTCTTTGTCAACCCGGTCCAGCACTGAGAGGCCCTTGCGAGGGAAAATGATTGCTACTTTGCCTGTTGCGTTGTTCATCTTCTCGGCCATAAACTTCGCTACTTCGATCATTTCGTTTTTCTTTGTTCGCAGAACATTGATGCCGGGACCATGGACATGGACGTACTGGTGTTTGAATCGCTCGGGGATGTTCTCAAGCGATGAATACATAATGTGATCGATATTTCCCGGGGCAAGGAGCAAAGGTATCCCCTTTTTGCCTGCCTCCACCAGTCTCATGGGCCCGGCGTCGCCCCAGCCCTGATAAATATGATCAACCACTTCGTTGGGGGAGAGGTCGAAGACCGCCTGTATGAGGTCTTGTTCAATCATCTCTTCCATGGCCCTGCCGCCCATACCGTTGGCATGGAAGATCACTACTTCATAGCCCTTCGCCTCGAGCCGCTTCTTGGCTTGGAGTGCGCATGTCGTCGTTCCGCCGAGAGTCGTGATCCCGATAAGCGGTCGCTTCGAGCCCTTCACTTTACCCATAGATACCATGCCGACAATTGTTCCCGCTGCCTGGGTAAGGGTAGTCTCCGTTATCCTGTTCAGGCCGGCGATATCTGCAATGGAGGGCAGCATGACGATATCCTTGGTACCCACGTACCTGCGCACGTCGCCCGACGCAAGGGTCGAAAGCATAACCTTGGGCAAACCAAAAGGAAGCGCCCTCATGACTCTTGTTCCCAAACTTGTTCCCATCGTTCCGCCTAGGGAGATAACGCCATGTATATTTCCCGAGTCATAGAGTTCTTGACAGATCTTTATCGTGCCCTCTGACATTATGTCTATGATCCTGTTTTCCTGGCCTGTTTTTCCCAGAGAGTCTATCTCCTCCATGCTGCTCCCTGCTGCCTTTACCACCTGTTCCCGAGGATACTCGGGAGGATAGAGCAACTCTCCCCTAGCACCAGTACCCATATCAATACTGATGACCTTATGGCCTTTTTTCTCAATGAGTTTTTTGAGATAAAGGCATTCAGATCCCTTTGTATCTAAGGTTGCAACCAAGACGATGTTTTTTTTCATGTATTTCCTCCACTATCATGCAATGAATTCATTTTTGTATTTTTGATGATTTTCATGATCAGCGCAACCGATAGCTCTGCATCACCACAGCCGCCGCGGCAATGGCAGCGATTCTCTTCCTGTCTTCTGAGGGAGGGGGCAGCTTTTTCTCCAGGGGCTTATCTTGTTCCATAATGGTTTTCACTTCGGCAAGGAGGGCGGTTTCCTTCTCGATGAAATGTGTCCCTAGGGCGCCTTTCACAAAGCGGGGGTTTTCCATAACCGCTTTGTGAAAAGGAATGTTATTCTTGGGTCCGATGATGATGTACTCATAGAGGGCCCGCCGCATTCGAGCAATGGCCTCAAGGCGATCTCTCCCCCAGACAATGAGCTTGGAAATCATAGGATCGTAAAAGGGAGGGATGGAGTATGAGGAATAGACCCCGCTATCCACACGGATACCGATCCCTCCAGGGGCATGATACCTTACGATCTTACCGGGAGTGGGAACGAAATCGTTTAAAGGGTCTTCGGCATTGATCCGGCATTCAATGGAGCTACCCTTGATACGGATATCTTTTTGTTTTAGGGTAAGGGGGAGTCCCGAGGCGATCCGTATCCCCTCTTTCACGATGTCCACACCGGCTACCATCTCGGTAACGGGATGTTCCACCTGTACCCTGGCGTTCACCTCCAAGAAGTAGAATTTTCCATCAGAGAACAGAAACTCCATGGTCCCTGCCCCTTCATAGCCAACCAGTCTGGCGGCGTTTGCCGCCTTCTCTCCCATTTCTTTCCGGAGTCTGGGGGTAAGGGCTGGTGAGGGGGATTCTTCGATCAACTTCTGGTGCCTTCGCTGGATAGAGCACTCTCTCTCCCCTAAGTGAATTACGTTGCCGTAGGAATCACCCAGCAGCTGGAACTCAATGTGACGGGGATCAATCATGTATTTCTCGATGTACACGTCGCGGATGCCGAAGGTGGTAGCGGCAATGGCCTGGGTAGATTCCAGGGCCTTCGCTAATTCCCCTTCATCGGCTACGATGGTCATGCCGATGCCACCGCCTCCGCCGGTTGGTTTGATGATAACGGGATAACCAATCTCCCTGGCAATTTCTTTTGCCTGGGGGAACTCGGCCACACATTCATTGGTGCCGGGCACCACGGGAACCCCTGCTCGCATCATCTCACAGCGGGCCATCGCCTTATCCCCCATGAGCTTGAGGACCCTGGCGGAAGGACCGATGAACTTTATCCCTTCCTGTTCACAGACACCGGCAAACTCGGAGTTCTCGGCCAAAAAACCGTATCCGGGATGGACGGCATCGGCACCGCAATCCTTTGCCGTCTGAATCATCTTATCGATATTGAGATAGCTCTGGGTTGCCTGCGCCGGGCCGATGAGATAAGCCTCATCGGCGTATTTGGTGAAGAGCGCGTCTTTGTCTGCCTCGGAATAGACAGCAACAGAAGGAATGCCCATTTCCCGGCAGGCCCGCATAATGCGAATGGCGATTTCTCCGCGATTGGCGACAAGAATCTTTTTTATCATCTTACTCTACCACCATGACAATATCCTCGGGCTCCACGATTTCCCCTACATGGACGCAGATATTTTTGACGACTCCGTCGTGAGTACAGTTCAATTGCCTCATCATCTTCATTGCCTCGATCACGGCTACAAGATCGCCGGCTTTGACCCTATCCCCCACCTTTACTTCAAAAGAAAGGAGAAGGCCTGCCATGCCTGCAAAGACTGCCCCTGCAGGGGTTTCCTTCTTTTCATTTCTAGGCGCTTTCTCTGCCTCCATGACGGTCTCGCCTCCGGTGCCGTCCCGAACAGAGGAGATCTTAACGTTAAAGACATCCCCGTTTACCTCCACGGTGAATTCATTCAGGAACTCCTGAGGGACGCTTACAGAAGAAATGGGTTTTCCTGCGGGGCGCTTGGCTTTCTTTTTCTGGTCAGTGCGCAGGGGCTGTCCTGGAACCATAATTTTGAGGAGGAGTTCATCATCGGAGAGGTTGGAACCTATTTCCTTGCGAAGTTCTTCCAGAGGTTTAAATCTACCCTGAGGCTGCCAGTTGGCTAATCTTTTTGCCTGAGGCGTGGCCATTATTTTGTCTTTGGCGTTCTGATCGATGGGACCCGCAGGTTCTCCATAAAAGCCCAAGACGTACTTGATCACCTCATCGCTCACATGCCGATACCGCTCGCCGGAGAGAATGTTCTCTACAGCCTGGGCCCCCACGAGCTGCGAGTAGGGAGTGGCCATTACGGGATATCCAAAGTCCTTACGGACCTGAATAATCTCTTCCAGAACCTGGGGGAGAAGGTCTTCCTTCCCGACCTCCTTAAGTTGGCGGGTGAGATTGGTCATCATGCCGCCAGGCACCTGGTGCTCTGTATAATAAAGATCATACTCCATAGGAACCCCTATAGGAAGTCCCTCCTGTCCGGCAATGGTGCGAAAATGGGCCGACACCTTAGCGAGGGCATCCTCATCAAGGTCGGACGTATAGCCCATCCTCTTGGCATTCCGCAAAACGGACTCTAGCGCTGGGAGAGAGGTGCCGTTGGCAAGAGGGGCCACTGCCGTATGGAGGATTCTTACCCCTGTTTTGATTGCCTCCAGATAACAGAGAGGGGCAAGCCCTGTATTACAGTGGGAATGAAATTCAATGGGGATGCCGTCGCAGTTTTCGAGAACGGTAGCCAGCAGTTCCCGGGTCCGTTCGGGAGTAAGGATACCGCTTGCATCCTCTATCCTGATAGAGTCCACAATATCCTTCATTTCTGCGATCATCCTTGTCTTGTGCGCCCAGTGCTCCATGTCGTGGAAAGGGCTGAAGGTATACATCAGGCCGGCCACGTTCTTAGCGCCTTCATTCTTGACTATTTCCAAGAAATAACGGACGTCCTCCATATCGTTCTGGTAATCGCAATTCCAGAAACTTTTTATTCCATGGGCAACACATCGCTTTATCCACAGAGCGATGAGGTCACAGGGCGTATCGATATCGAAAGAGGCAAGATTCATGATCGAGAACGATGTTTCCAGAGGTGTTTTCGGCATCAACGTGGAAAGAAGCCGCATCCTTTCCCAGGGATCCTCATTGAGAACTCGCACCTGAGCTGTAATACCGTGACCCCCGATAGTACCTACGGCTTTGAATCCCACCTGATCCATGGCTTTTGCAATAGGGATGATATGGTCGGTCCTCATGGTAAAAGCCCAGAGACTCTGCTGGCCGTCTCTTAACGTCTGATCGACAAAGGTGAGTTTCTTTTGTTCCAATATTCTCCCCGCAATCCAGACACTATGCTATCTCAAACGTAAGCCCCGTTCCTTACTCGAATATACTGCTATGCAAAAGTGATGCTTGGACAAATTAGTTAATCTGGGGTTTTAACAATTTGCACATGTACGCTAAAAAATATACAATTCTTTACCACGCTTTCCCTTTGGAAGGCCTCTTGATGATGAAACACCTCTGTCAACACAGTCCGCCACTACTCCTTAATTCCAGCGGCACGCAAGGCCTTTCTTTTGCTCTTCTCTAAATCATAGTTCTCCATGACGATCTGTTTATGATAGAAGGGAGGTCCACCGCCAGTGATAGCCATTGCTTGATACCACCCGGAAAACTCTGATGCAGTCAGATCCTCGACCAGCTTTATAGCACGCATTCTATGCTCTGTTGGCACGCCGTCTCTGCCCTTGTAGTATTTCTCCATATATTTTCCTGTCTTTGGATTTCTGTAATCCTCCTCTGAGGCCATCGTGGCAACTAAACCACCGGCAGCATCTTGCATGAATAACCTCTCTTCACCCACTTTGCATGCAGAATAAGCTTTACCCGCCGACACAGGCAAAGCCTTGGGGAAATAGACCCCGGATTCATGTTTCCAACCCTCTAACGCAGCAGCCAGGGCAAGGGAATGGAGAATCTCTGCGCTAATAACCAGTTCGGATATGTTATTCCATATGTGGGGGGCATGTCCTACACCATTGTAATCAGCAATCAGTGCAGTCGTGCCTATGGAAAGATCTAAGCTGGCCCAGCGGCACATGGACTTGTGCCAGGCATGAGATGCACGAAGCATCCGGTGAAAGTCAGCCATAAATTCGTATTCACCGCATAACAGGACATGTTCCCAGGGAACAAACATATCGTCGAATATTACCAGAGATTCCACATGGGCACCGTATTTAGAGCTAAAGGGATTATCGAACTCCCTTGCTTGGTAGGACTTACGTGGTGGCCTGGAAATAATAATCAGTCGTTCCGCATCTACAGGGGTATAAAAAAGAACGGCATAGTCCTTGGCCTTTTCCGTCTTTGGTATACTCCCCATGCCCATTATAACATTTGTATAGGGACTAGCTGTCCCATGACATTTAGCTCCCCGAACCACGATCCCCTCGTTAGTTCTCTTAACGACATGAAGATGCAAATCCGGATCCGTCTGCTCACCTGGTCCTTTACTTCTATCTCCCTTGGGGTCTACAGAGCAGGTTCCTATTATCCAATCATTCTTTTGCACCTGTTTTGTAAACTCTATGGCATTTTGGTGATAACGGGTATTGTATTTCTTATCGACATCATACGTCATGGCCCAGGCTGCATGTAGCGCGTCAGCGGTCAGACATCGATAACCGCAAAAACAGAGGTGTTCGCCAACTCCTCTCATAAGCTTTACCTTAGATATAGCGTCCTGTTCATTCTGCATCAGATGGGTCCATCGGCTGATATCTTCATTAATAACAGGAGACCTGACCTTGGTTAAATCCTGGTACTCGGGCTCTTCCCCCATTTCATAGGTAACCCCGGCGGATCTTATTCCCGCTTGGAAGGCTGGATGATCCACGATATTCTTAATCTCTTCTCCAGCCATGTACACCTTTGGATTTTGTTTTCTCAGGCTTTCAATGTATTCTTGCTTTGTACGTATTGCCATATCTCTTATGTCCCTCCTTCACGTTGAGTTAGGTTTTAATCTTGCCACTGGATAATCTGGGGTGAAAACCGGTTTTCACCTCGCTCCTGTACCTAAGTCGATAGTGATAACACTATAATGATTGCGTTCTATGATCTCCTTCACATAGAGGTATTCTTTGCTTTTTGTATCTAAAGGTACCCGCAGAAGCAATGTTTCCGCCGTTGCAATAAACCTTCTTTTCACAATGGATTCATTGTGTGCATTAGCCAGATTTGAAAATCCGCATGGCTTCGGTCAAGAGTTCATTTCCTGCCGTACAGAGCATGAAGTTTGGCCTTGAACTCCCCTTCCGGATTTGCAATGTGCAGTAAAAGCTGCTCATCGGAGATGCCGGGTTCAATGTTGCGCAGATCGTCTATGGTGATCTCCGCAGGTTTCCAATTGATAAAGTTTTTGGCCTTGGGTGAACCCAGGATTTTGTCCAGGACATTCTGATCCAGAGGGCCTTCAGGCTTCCCCAAATATCCAAAGGCATACTTGATAATCTCATCCGAGACGATTTTGTAGCGCTCACCCGTCGTAATATTGAATACTGCTTGGGCGCCTACGATTTGTGAGTAGGGCGTTGCCATAACCGGATAACCCAATTCCTTGCGGATTTGCGACACCTCTTCGAGAACCTCATCCAACCGCTTCAGCATCCCCAGTTCAATGAGCTGGTTCCTTAAAGTGCCCATCATTCCGCCTGGAACTTGATGCTCAAAATGGAAGACATCATATTCCGCAGGCTTCCCTTGTTCCATGCCGCTTTCTGCGGCCGCCTTCGTAAAATGCTCGGACACGGCTTTCAATGCGTCTTCATCGATGTTCGTCGAATAACCCAGGCGGCGAGCATTTTTTAGAATATTTTCCGTAGACGGCAGGGATGAGCCGTTAGCCAGAGGGGAGACGGCCGTATGCACCAAACGGGTGCCCATTTTGATGGCTTCCAGGTAGGCTAAAGGAGCCAGACCGGTGTTGCAATGTGCATGGATCTCAATGGGCACTCCTTTACATTCCCTCTCTATCGCCGGAAGGAGCGTCTTAATGCGCTCCGGAGTCAGGATGCCACTTGCATCTTCCACATGTATGGCATCAACCCCTCCCATATCCACGAGCATTTTAGCTTTTCGTGCATAGAGTTCATCCGTGTGGACCGGACTTGAGGTATACATCAGTGATGGGATGACCTCCGCCCCCTCTGCTTTGGCTACTCCTACAAGATATTCGAGCCTGTCCATCATATTCTGGTAGTCGCAGACCCAGAAGCTTCGAACTCCACTGGCCACTGTCTCTTTTATCCAGAGTTCATTGGCGGCAAGCGGTTCAATATCAAAACCGAATGGTGACCAGGGAACGAAAGAGGAACGCAGAGGGGTTTTCGTTATAATCCTGGAAAGGAGTCGGAATCTTTCAAAAAGACTCTCTTTAAGATATCGGGCAGCCACAACCGTGCCACGCCCCCCATTCACGCAGATGGCCTTATATCCCACCTGGTCCATCACTAGTGCAATGGGTTTAATAGTCTCGGTACTCATCCGAAAGCCCCAAAGGCTCTGCTGAGCATCTCTCATGGTCTGATCCACAAACTCTATCTCATTCATATGGATGGCCTCCTTAAGTCCATATGGGCTTACCCCATGGTATGCATACAGGAATATCAAAGTGAAAATATGAGCCATTGAACATTCTTTGAAGCAAAGATACAGAATAATTGACCATAAGATCAAACTAATAATTTTAAAGGTAAAATTGAATTTAATTCAAGAACCGGAAAATATTCCTTGTGAGGAAGTGGCCTTTATGGAGTTCTTAGGGTGGAATCCTTTTGATCCTGATATTCAAAAGAGTCAAAATCAAAATCCTTTGATATAAACCTTATCAATGCCCTTGCTGTGGGAGTACTATGCTTCCCTATTTTCAGGAGGCTACCATACCGGGAATGCCACAGGATATATGATGCCGGCCTTAAAAAATCCGCTCTTTATCGTTGGGATTTACGCATATGGCAAGGTCGATTTATTGGGTGCCTCTCTCATTCCTGAATGACGAAGCTTACCCATGATGCAAGCTGGTCCCCCAGAGATTTCCTGCAGGCTTCTGGTTTGGGCAAGTTGACAAAAAAGGATGGCCACAACATGATCCCAGGAGCTAAATCCTTCTGAATTTTACTTTCGGTCTAAGAGGGTATCCGGTTTCCGGCAAGCGAGTCGTATCATTTGCGTTCAAAGCTATTCCTCTCTGCTTGACTTTCCGGAAAACGCCATCGCTTTTTCCATTATCAAGTCAAGGCCGCTCTTACTGCCGGCGACAGGCTCTTTCCTCCGCTGGCTCCACACAGTCTCGGGACGACTTTGGACTATGAAAATATTCTCAGGAAATTCCAAATCTTTATCAATAGCCCACTCTATGTCTTGGAAACAACCGTAATGTTTTTCGATACCTTTACCTATTTTTGCCAGTTCTTTAATCTCCCGGTCATCCAAACAGCATTTAGACCGCATATCCGGTTCCACGTCAATATCAACCA
>Ga0315533_1001061_pt1 | contig 21865 bp, 19 predicted proteins | sample SalMarSW160130MG_FD_203081 | JGI IMG/M metagenome (GOLD analysis project Ga0315533, IMG submission 203081) | Salt marsh sediment microbial communities from the Plum Island Ecosystem LTER, Massachusetts, United States - Salt Marsh Sediment SW1601-30 ... | reverse complement strand
GCAAATGAAGAACTCAACAGGGATCTTGACTATAACTCTTTTTCATTAGGAGCAGGATTCAGGGAACAGAATGTTTATGTCGACCTTGGATTCAGCACCATCATGAATCCTCAGCAATATGTTCTTTACAGTTCAAGTGTAGAATCACTAATATCAGATATGAGCATAACCAGGAACATATATACAGTTACATTTGGTTATAAATTTGGTTTCTGATGCTTTGTTTGACTTCCTTGAAAGAAGGCTGCCCTGGAAGGGGTGGCCTTCTTTTAGAGGTATTTGTAAGCTTCAGGGCCCATGTTAAATACCAGATCCATAATGCTCAGATCGGCTGCAAAACCTTCACCATAATCGAAAACCTGTATGTATTTTTTTGGCTGGTAATATGATTTTTTCTTCGGGCTTATTTTATACCTGAGATCGTTGTTCGAGATATCAGTAGGCTGAAAATCAGATGTGTATGATAAGAGTATTTCGATTTTCATCATTTTCAGAATCGCCTTCAGGATATGCATGTTAAGATCAAGAAGAAATTCATAATTGGATTGAATTATCTTTTCAATGATCTCATAATAGTAAATGAAATAGGGGGAGGATTTATATGATGATGCCAATGCTCTCAAGTGTATCTGCTGCCATCTTTTTGAATAATCGATCCTTATTTCTTTGACAGGAGTTTTATGGAAGCTTCCCTTATAAACCGGTATGGTCAGAAGCTGCAGCCCGTCAGCAGAAAGAATATAGCAGCGGTTCCGGTATGATTGCTTAAGATAATTTTCTTCTCTTTCAATGAATACCTCTTCAGCTTTTATTATATATGAAAAGTATTCTATTGGCGGCAGGTAAGCAGTAGAGAGTAATATTTTACCTGTCATAGTTCATCCTGTTGATCATGCTTGCCGAGAAGCCTGCGCCAAAGCCGTTATCGATATTTACCACGGTTACTCCGGCAGAACAGCTTGTCAGCATGGCAAGCAGTGCTGACAATCCCTCGAAACTGGCTCCATAGCCTACACTTGTCGGGACTGCAATTACAGGTTTATCGACAAGACCTCCAACCACACTGGCCAGAGCTCCTTCCATTCCGGCAATAACAATTATAACGCTGCAGCTCCTTATCTCCGGTAGCTTGTCTACAAGCCTGTGTATCCCGGCTACTCCGATATCGTAAATCCTTACAACTTTATTGCCAAGCAGTTCTGCAGTCACAGATGCTTCCTCGGCAACCGGGATATCGGATGTTCCTGCTGTGATGATAGCGATACTGCTTTCAGGACAATCCGGCTTTTTTTTCTGATATGAAATGATACAAGCTTTATGGAAATATACTGTTTCCGGAAGCCGGGCTTTTACTGCATCAAACATCTCACGGCTTGCCCGTGTCCCTATTATGTTATTCTCCTTCTGGGCCATTACCCTGAATATTTCCGTGACCTGTTCAGTTGTTTTTCCGGTGCAGTAGATTATTTCAGGATAACCTGTTCTTATTTCGCGATGATGGTCAATTCTTGCAAATCCCAGATCAGTATACGGGAAATTCTTCAGCTTCTCAAGAGCTTCCCGGGTGCTTATTTTTCCTTCACTTACCTCTTTAAGCAATTTTTCCAGTTCTTTTCCCGTCATAATTTTTCTTTTTCAGGATCCATGCTGCCGGTTCTGTAACCTTCAAGGTCCAAAGATATATATCTGAATCCTATTTTTTTCAGATCATTTATAATATCTTGTCTGCGTGGATCATTAAAGATCCTGTCAACATATCCCGGAAGACATTCAATTCTTCCTACATCGCCATGCACTCTTACCCGTGCTCCCGGGTAACCTTTCTCAAAGAGGAGATTCTCAGCTTTTTCAATCTTCTGAAGCATCTCGTCGGTAACCCTTGTATTATAGGGTATGCGTGTTAGCAGGCAAGTCATAGCGGGTTTATCCCATATTGTTAATCCTGCTTTTTTTGCCAGTTCTCTTATATCATTTTTTGTAAGCCCGGCTTCTGCAAGCGGACTCCTGACATTTAACTCGTCAATTGCCCTGAGGCCTGGTCTGAAATCCACGGAATCATCTGCATTTGTCCCGTCAACCACATATTTAAATCCATTTCTCCTGCCATAATTTACAACTTCCGTGAAAAGGATTTTTTTGCATGTGTAACACCTTTCTGTGGGATTGTGCCTCATGTTCTCAGGGAATTCCAGATCAATTATATGATGGTCAATCCCATGCGTATTCATGAAGTTAACTGCGTCATTGATCTCCCTTACAGGAATATATGATGTCCGAATTGTAACAGCCATCATCTTTAGTGAGTCCAATGATTTTGCCCTGTGTGCCAGGAATGAACTGTCGACCCCACCTGAAAAAGCGATAATAAATGACCCTAAATCTTTTAATATTGAATCGAGTTTTATTGATTTATCTTGCATAATGCTTTTACCTTTAAACTTTTACTTTTTTCCAGGAAAATCAATCTCATTCCCCTGCCCCTTTCCCCGGGAGGGCCTGTCCCGCCACGGCGGGAAGTTGTGGAGAGGTTTATTTTTTCCTGTTAACAAGTTGTGCCATAATATCATTGTACACTTTTTTTACCGGAATCCCATTTTCTGTTGCTATTTTCATGCATTCGTCAAATTCCGGTTTACAGGATACTTCATTTCCCTTATAAAATGAGTGCTTGATGGTCACATTACCATAGACCGTCCTTGTTTTAATAAATTTTCTTACAAGTGTATCCTTTCTGAAAGGGAAATTCCTGATTCCTGTAGTGGTTGATTCCCTGAAAATGATCTCTTTTAAAGAATCTTCAAATCCTTTCTCACAAATGATATTCAGCATATTACCGGGCCGGCCTTTTTTCATGATAATATTTGTAATAAAGACATCAACAGCCCCTGCATTAAACAGTTTTTCTGATATATGTTCAAAGAATTCAGGATTCATATCATCAATATTGCACTCTAAGAGGAGAGCATCATGACCCGGTTGATCGTCACTTGTTTCCGCAAGAAATACCCTGAGCATATTGGGAACATCAGAATGATCCTTTTGACCGATACCATATCCTGTTTTTTGTATTGTAAATGACGGCTGGCTATTAAAATCTGTTCCGAGAGTTCCTAAAATTGCAGCTCCCGTTGGAGTTGTTGCCTCAAAATCCACTCCTCCTTTTCTAACAGGTATCCCTTTCAATATTTCGGCAGTTGCCGGCGCCGGAACGGGCAATCTGCCATGGCTGCATTGTACAAAACCACAGCCAAGCTCAACTGTAGATACTATCACCGCATTAACATGAAGAGCATTATAACATATTGCAGCACCCACAATATCAATGATTGAATCCAGGGCTCCGACTTCATGAAAATGGACTTTTTCGAGGGGGATCTTATGAACCGTGGCCTCTGCAACAGCCAGCTTCATAAATATTTTTTTGCTAAGCTCTTTTATATTATTGTCTAATCCCGAGTTATTTATGATCTTTTCAATTTCAGTAAGGTGCCTGTGTGATTTTCCGGGTTCTCTCTGTATTACAGTTACTTTTGTTCCAATAATACCGTGTCTCTGGTCCTTTTCAGCAACCAGTTTCCAACCTTTAAGATTAAGTTTGTTCAGCTCCCTGACCAGGAAGGATTTCTTTATGCCAAGGTCTATCATTGCACCAAGGTTCATGTCACCACTTATACCTGAAAAACAATCATAGCAGAGTATTTTCATTCTAAAAGAAATTATAATTATATAAGACAATTAATACTGAGTATTGTTTAGCATTTGAAACAATATATTTAAAAGTTTCTCATTGCTAAGATACTATATAACTTAAGTTCATGGCAATCCCGCATGATTAAAAAATAAAAGCAGCAATATATCCCTTGAGTTTTACACTTTGATCACAGTTAAAAAAAAAAGTTGTATTTTTCGGTACTTATTTTATGATTTTATTTTAAGAAGAGGATAACAGAGCGATGAAAAGAAGGGATTTTCTTAAAAAATCAACAGGTGCAGGTTTGGCTGCAGGAGCCGCAATAAGTTTCGGGCGTCATGGCAAATTGTGGGCAAATACAGGGGAAAGAGTTAAATATGATATGGTTGCTGTTATGGGAGGTAATCCTGATGCAATGTTTGATATTGGCATTCAGGAGCTTGGAGGTCTGAGCACTTTTATTCAGAAAGGACAGAAAGTACTCGTCAAACCAAACATCGGATGGGATGTTATCCCTGAACTTGCAGCAAATACTAATCCCCTGCTGGTAAAAAGAACTATTGAACAATGTTTTAGAGCAGGGGCAAAGGAGGTTTATATATTTGACCATACTTGTGATAACTGGGTCAACTGTTATAAGAACTCGGGTATCGAGAGAGCAGCTAAAGATGCAGGTGCAAAGGTTGTTTCAGGAGATACGGAAAAATACTATCAGGAGATAGAAATACCGGGAGGAATAAGGCTTAAAAGAGCAAAAGTGCATGAGCTTCTCCTTGAAACAGATGTATTTCTCAATATACCGATCCTTAAGCATCACAGCTCAACAAGAATGACAGGCGCTCTCAAGAATATGATGGGAGTTGTGTGGGACAGAGGCTACTGGCACTCTAATGATCTTAATCAGTGCATTGCGGATTATGCTTTGTTTGAAAAGAAACCTGATTTGAATATTATTGATTGCTACAATGTTGTGGTAAAAAATGGTCCTCAGGGTGTTTCCAGGGAGGACGTGGTTCAGATGCGATCCCTGATACTCACAACTGACTGGGTTGCAGGAGATACAGCAGCTTCAAAGATGCTCAACATACCAACAGAAAAAATTGAATATATTCCGATGGCCCACAAGCTTGGTGTGGGTAATATGAATCTCGAATCACTCAATATAAGAAGAATTAAAATGTAACTGCTGATGAGGTCACCGTTTCTTCGAAGTTTCCGTATTTTCTTCTCAGCAATAATCTTCATCTGCTTCTTCATCGTATTTGCTGATTTTACAAATTTAATACCGGCAAAATATATCAATATACTCCTTTCCCTGCAGTTTATTTCATCTGTTTTAAAGTATTATGACCTTAGAACACTCCTTTCCGCAGGTTTCGCAGCTGTTCTTATCCTTACTCTGCTGACCGGGAGGTCATATTGTTCCTTTCTGTGTCCGCTCGGTATAGGGCAGGATATTTTCAGCAGGATCGGCGGTCGTATTAAGAAGAAGTTCAGAAGATTCGGATATAAGAAACCCTATACCGTAATCAGATACTCTCTTCTCGTAATAACGCTGACCGTCACAATAGTTTGGGGCGTTTACCTTCTTACCCTGCTTGATCCATTTAGTATCTTTGGCAGATTCATGACATTCTTTGCCAAACCTGTTGTCATTCTCCTTAATAATTTTGTTGCAGGAATACTTGGGAAATTCGATATTTATACACTCAGTCATCTGGATATCGGGGGATTCCATTTGACTGCATATTCAATACCTGCAGGATTTTTTATACTGGTGGGTTTGCTTTCCCTGACCAGGGGACGTCTTTACTGTAATATGATATGTCCTGTAGGCACTTTGCTGGGGCTTCTGTCAAAAGTATCCCTCTTCAGGATAAAAATAAACGAAAGCCAATGCTCAAAATGCGGCCTCTGTTCTGTAGGATGCAAATCGTCGTGTATAGATTTTCTTAACAGCCATATTGATGTAAGCCGGTGTGTCGATTGTTTTAATTGTATTAAAATATGTCCCGATAAAGCAATATCGTATGGCTTTGTAAACGTTAAAAGAAAAGTGCATAAAACTGATGTGAAGAAGCGGAAATTCATTGCTGCATCTCTGGCGATGCTTTTTGGGCTTCCATATACAGCAAGAAGTCAGGATAAAAAAACTCCGGTACCGACAAAAGCATCTACAGTTAAGGAGGGAAAGACCTGTCCGATATGTCCTCCGGGAGGGAATTCCATTGAAGATTTTAATACAGACTGCACCGCCTGTTCACTTTGTATTACTGCCTGTCCTAACAATGTCCTGCAGCCGGCTCTTCTTCAATATGGTGTGAAAGGCATGATGCAGCCCGTAATGGATTATCATAAAAGTTTTTGCACTTATAATTGTACAGTTTGTACCGAGATATGCCCTACTAATGCACTTCATCCGCTTGTACTGGAAGCCAAGAAGCTGACACGGATCGGAAAAGCAATCTTCATAAAGGATAATTGTATAGTAAAAACTGAAAAGACAGCCTGCGGTGCGTGTTCTGAAGCCTGCCCTACAAAAGCAGTATATATGGTCCCCTATGAGGGAAACCTGGTGATCCCGGAAACAAATAATGAGATTTGTATTGGCTGCGGACATTGTGAGTTTGCCTGTCCGACAACTCCTTACAAAGCAATTTTTGTAGATGGACTTCCGGTACATGAGGTTGCGCAAAAACCTGAAACCGAAAAATCGGATATAGTAACTCCGGTCGAATTTCCGTTCTAACAATTATTTTACATTATGGAACCTTCACATATTGAGCATATTGGTATTGCAGTAAATAACCTTGAAGCCTCAATTGACCTTTATGAAAAAATCTTTGGTCTGAAATGCTATAAGGTTGAGGAGGTTCCCGACCAGAAAGTGCGAACTGCATTTTTCAGGGTAGGTCAGACCAAAATTGAGCTTCTGGAGTCAACAGACCTCGAAGGACCAATTGGGAGATTCATTAAAAAAAGAGGTGAAGGAATTCACCATATTGCCTTTGCCGTGAAAGATATTGAAAAACAATTGCAGCAGGCTGAAGAGAATGGTGTAGTGCTTATTGATAAATCTCCGAGGAAGGGTGCCGAGAACCTGGATATCGCCTTTCTTCACCCAAAATCAACTTCAGGAGTATTGATCGAGATCTGTGAGGATAAAACAAATAATTAAAACCAATCATGAACAGGATGATTGCTACCTCAGGTAATGCAGGTCCCGGGATAAGATCGGACTGTGAAATTATTCTGGAGCTTAAATCGGGAACCGGGATTGATATTGATCTTACATCCAGGGTCAAAACACTTTATGGCAAGTCAATCATAAAACTCTCTGAAGAGGTCCTGAGCTTCTATAAAATCAAGAATGCAAAAGTGAGGATAAATGACTCCGGAGCATTACCTTTTGTTATTGCTGCAAGAATGGAAGCCGCAATAAAAAAACTGGTTAATAATGATCTTGGATTTCTGCCTGAGCATATAAAAGAAAACAGGTACACGACATCGGTTGACAGGTTCAGATTCTCCCGACTCTATCTTCCGGGCAACACTCCCGGCTTGATGCTTAATGCTGGATTGCATTCTGCCAGTGGAATTATTCTCGACCTGGAAGACTCGGTTGCACCCGAACGAAAGGATGAAGCCAGGATACTCGTGAGAAACGCACTCCGCCAGGTTAATTTTCTGGGTGCCGAGAGAATGGTGAGGATAAACCGGGGCGCCATGGGTTTAAAGGATCTTCAATCAGTGATACCACATAATGTTAATCTTGTACTTATACCAAAATGCGAAACTCCCGGTGAGGTAATAAATGTTGACAGGGAGATATCCTCAATAATAAAGAGAGCAGGGATTAAGAATCCGGTTTTCCTGATGCCGATAATTGAAAGTGCACTTGGATTGGAAAACTCGTTCAGCATTGCGAAAGCTTCAAAAAATGTTGTTGCCATGGCGATCGGACTCGAAGATTTTACGGCTGACCTGGGAGTATCCAGGACTAAAGAAGGAAAGGAGTCGTTATATGCCAGAAGCAGGCTTATTATTGCTGCAAAGGCTGCGGGTAAACAACCTATTGATTCGGTATTTTCGGATGTGGGCGATATGGAAGGGCTCAGGCAGAATGTGCTGAATTCCAAAGCGATGGGATTTGAAGGTATGGGTTGCATTCATCCCCGCCAGATTGCTGTAATAAATCAGGGTTTTGCACCTGATGAAGCAGAGATAGAAAAATCGAAGAAAATTGTATCTGCATTTAAGGAAGCCAGGCAGAAAGGACTTGGTGTTGTTGCCCTTGGCTCAAAAATGATAGACCTGCCGGTTGTTACCCGGGCTCAAAAAAATATTGATCTGGCAATAAGACTTGGCAAATTATCAAAGAACTGGATTAAGGAAATATCTTCACAAGAGGGCAAATAGCTTATTGTTCAACAAAATGAAGGGAAAGACAGTTATAAATGCTGCAGGCAGATCGGTTCCACTGGAAATAAACGGCCAGCCTGTTGTGCCGTTCAAAGGTGTCGGGAAACACCGGCCGGCAGGAGTGAAATATGCACCGCCAATACCTACCTGTTCTGATTATCCCACCGATGGGAATAAGGTGGTAAGTTCTCTTGCTGAAGCATTACAGAAATGCGGTCTTCGTAGCGGAATGACGATATCAACCCATCATCATCTGAGAGAGGGTGACCTTATCAGTAACAAAATATTTGAAATTGCGTCAGAAATGGGAGTGAAGGACCTGGTCTGGTTCCCTTCAGCATCATTTCCATGTAACGATCCTGTAATCAAATACCTCGATAATGGAACCGTAAACAGAATAGAGGGAAGTATGAACGGCCCCCTGGGCAGATATGTATCGGAAGGAAAAATGAAGGGAACTGCTGTACTGAGATCCCATGGAGGACGGGTACAGGCTATACAGGATGGAGAAGTGAAGATTGATATTGCGGTACTGTCTGCTCCCTCTTCCGATTCATTTGGAAATGCAAAGGGTACCGGAGGGGATTCAGCATGCGGTGTACTTGGTTATGCAAAAGCCGATGCCTTGTATGCATCAAGGGTAATCGTTGTTACTGACAACCTTGTTGACCTGCCATGCTTTCCTATGGAGATTGAAGGCAACTATGTCGATTATGTCGTTGTTGTCGATAAAATCGGAATTCCGGAGAAAATAGTGTCAGGTACCACCCGGATAACCAAAAGTCCTGACCGGCTGCTTATTGCAGAACTGACTGCATCATTTCTTGAAAAATCGGGAATACTCGCGAATGGTATAAGAATGCAGGCCGGGGCAGGGGGCACATCCCTGGCTATTGCAGTATTTGTACATGAGATATTAAAGCATAAAGGATGGAAATCGAAATTTGGTTTTGGCGGGAGTACAAAGTACATGGTGAAGATGCTCGAGGAGGGGCAGATGGGTTATATACTTGACGCACAAGCATTTGACCTGGATGCCGTTAAATCAGTGGAAACCAATCCCAACCATGTTCCATACTCTGTCTTTAATGCTTATAATTACCATTCCAAGGGTAACCTTACCAGTATGATGGATATAATGATACTTGGAGCAACAGAGGTGGACCTCAATTTTAACGGGAATGTTGTTACCCATTCAGATGGTTACCTTCTTCATGGTATCGGCGGTTGGCAAAACTGTCTTCATGCCCGGAATGTTATCCTGCCAATTCCGCTTTTTCGCGACAGGATACCTGTGATTGTTGATGAAGTAACAACACTGTGCGGACCCGGTGAACTTATTGATGTCATAATTACGGAAAGAGGAATAGCGATAAATCCATTACGTAAAGACCTTATAAAGAGTGTAAAAGGTAGTGGCCTGCCATTGAAAACAATTCAGGAATTAAAAGATGAGGCTGAGAGAATTTGCGGAATACCTGAAAGAGCAATATTTGATGAGAAAATTGTTGCAGCAGTCAAATGGGTCGACGGTACCGTAATAGACGTAATAAGAAAAATCAAAACTTAACTTTACTGGTATGGAATGTTTTAAGTGTGATATCTGTGGATATGTTTATGATCCTGAAAAAGGGGATCCTGCAGGTGGTATTAAGCCAGGCACAGAATTCAATGACCTCCCTGATGATTATGTTTGTCCCCTGTGTGGAGCGGGGAAAGACCAGTTTTTTAGTTGTGATTAAACGGGAACAGGAAAGAGTTGTATAACAGCTCTATTTAAGAGGTATTCTGGTTATCACATCAATGAGAAGATCCCAGAACATCTGAACTGTCTTTATTTCAATTTTCTCCTCAGGAGTATGGGCTCCCCTGATGGTCGGGCCAAAAGAGATCATATCAATTCCCTTGAATTTCTCATAGATCAACCCACACTCCAGGCCTGCATGAATAGCCCTGATTTGTGGTTCATGCCTGAATAGCTTTTTATATGATTGACGTGTGATTTTCAGTATCTCCGAGGTCATGTTTGGCTTCCAACCAGGATATCCGTCAGAATGTACTACTTTTGTCCCGGCCAGTTTCAGACATGATTCAACCATTGCCGCAGCATCATGTTTAGAAGATTCTATAGAACTTCGTTGTGTGGTAACAATGGTTATTGTATTGTCCTCTTCGAATTTAACAGATGCAAGATTCGTGGAAGTTTCAACAAGATCTTCCATTTCTTTCGACCATGCAATAGTACCATGAGGACAGCAGGTAAGTGAATCGAGCAGTTTGTCCTGATTCTCCCTGTCCATCACAAAAGCCGGAAGATCAGCCTCCCTGGCAGATATGCTAAGCTCCTTTTCAATATTGCCCATCTCATCAAGAACAACTGAATAAAAGTCTGATATCCGGCTTAATATATTTTCAACAGAAGATTTTTCAACCACAATGGTGGCAAATGCCTCTCTTGGAATGGCATTGCGCAGATTTCCTCCGTCAAAATTGCTTATGGAAATGTTATACTCGTTTGAGAGATTCCGGAGGATCCTGTTCATTATCTTGACAGAATTACCATATCCTTTATGAATCTCATCACCGGAATGACCTCCGTGAAGACCTGTTACAGATATCTCAATGGCAGAGGTTCCTTTCTGAACAGGTTCAGCAATATATTTCATTATGCCCACAGTATCAATGCCACCTGCACATCCAATGAAGAGTATGCCTTCATCTTCCGAATCCAGGTTTATAAGTATTGTCCCTGTAAAAAAACCGGGTTTCAGATTTATGGCACCTGTCATTCCCGATTCTTCATCGACAGTAAAAAGACATTCTATTCTACCAGCTTTAAGCTTTTTATCGGTAAGGATAGCCATCTGAGAAGCAATCCCTATACCGTCATCTGCCCCCAGAGTAGTTCCATTAGCTGATACCCATTTGCCATTTACAACGGGTACGATTGGATCTGTCATCCAGTCGTGGGGATGATCAGCATTTTTTTCTCCAACCATGTCCATGTGACTCTGAAGCACTACTGTTTTCCTTTTTTCCATACCAGGAGCAGCAGGTTTGATTATCAGAATATTACCGATATCATCCTCTTTTGACTCAAGATTATTTTTCCTCGCGAAATCGAGCAGGTATTCTCTTATTCTTTCTTCATTTTTTGACAGGCGGGGTATTTTACAGATTTCTTCAAAATAGTGCCAGACCGGTACAGGTTTTAATCTCTTATAAAGGCTCATTCTATCTTATAATAAGTCGAAAACAGTGCACGAAAGTACTTAAAATTTCCGAACCTCACAGCATGCTTAATAAATTAAATCTTCGTTTTTTCCCAAGGTAAATTTTCGTTATTTTTACTAACGGTTAATTCTTAATTAATAACAGGAATATGGTAAAAAGGACAATAGTGGCCCTTCCGGGAGACGGTATCGGGGGTATCGTTCTCAGGCAGGCTGTCAGAGTGCTTGAGGCGGCAGGATTTGATGCAGAATATATTTACGGAGATATTGGCTGGGAATTCTGGTGTAAAGAGGGGGATCCTCTTCCGCAGAGAACACTCGATCTTATTGATAAGCATAAAATTGCGCTTTTCGGAGCTATAACATCAAAACCAGAGGATGAGGCGAATGCTGAACTCGATCCCTCTTTGCAGGGGAAGGGCTTTGCCTATTCCAGCCCGATAGTGGGATTACGACAGCATTTCAATCTCGACATCTGTGTCCGGCCGTGTAAATCTTATAAAGGGAATCCTCTTAATTTCATTAGAAGGGGAGGTGGAAATACTATTGAAGAACCCTTCATTGATGTTGTCATATTCCGTCAGAATACAGAGTGTCTTTATTCAGGAGTGGAATGGACCAATCCCCCTGAAGAAGTCTATAAAGCTTTTATGACCCATCCTAAATTCAGCAAAAACTTTGGGAAGGTTCCTGTTGAGGAACTTTCAATATCAACAAGGATCTTTACAAAAAAGGCCACAAAAAGGATACTACAGGCAGCTTTTGAATATGCCGGTAAGTATGGTTATAAGTCAGTTACTGTATGTGAAAAACCAAATGTGGTGAGAGAGACATCAGGCTTAATGTGGAAGCTCGCCAGGGAGATACGGAAAAACTCATTCCCTGGTATCAGATTAAATAATACCAATATTGATGCTCAGATGATGTGGCTTACCAAGAACCCTGAGGATTATGGAGTTATCGTGGCTGGTAACATGTTTGGAGATATAGCTTCAGACGCTTTTGCCGGTCTTATCGGAGGACTGGGCTTTGCCTGCAGTGCCCAGTTTTCATCGGATGGTATTGCAGTATTTGAACCGACTCATGGTTCCGCACCTAAATATGCACAATATGAAGTATCAATTGTAAATCCGGTTGCTATGATAGAATCTGCATGCATGATGCTTGATTATCTGGGTGAGAATAAGACATGCCAGTCAATTCGTAAAGCTATTGCGGCAGTGATTGAAGAGGGGAAGGTAAAAACTTATGATATGATGAAGATGCAGGGCAGCCCGGAGGTCATTAATAATGGTGCAGCCTCAACAGTCGAAATGACTGATGCGATAATTGCGGCGTTAAAGTAAAAAAAGTGTAAGATGAATGATACGATAAAGAAGTTATGGCCGGAGCTTGACTGGATAAGTGATGAGTCGCTCAGGGAAAAAACAGCAAAAACATGGGAACTGGCGCTTGAAAGGAGCGTGCTGACAACCGAAGACCTCGAACAAATTCCTTTTACCTTGCTTTTCGGCTCCGATCTGAAGGTTAGCTTTATGGCTCATAAGAGATGTGTAGTTCATGTGGCAAGGGCGAGCGGGGAAAAAATAAACCAGTTCTTTGGCAGTGAATTACCGGTTAATATGGATGTCCTGATATCCGGAGCCATACTGGCTGATGTCGGAAAACTACTTGAGTATGAGCTTGATAATGAAGGTAAGGCTTGTCAGGGGAAATATGGGCAATACCTGCGGCATCCCTTTTCAGGAGTCTCTCTTGCTGAGGAGTGCGGCATACCGCCGGAGGTGTGCCATATAATAGCAGCACATGCTTATGAAGGCGATCTTGTTAAAAGAACAACAGAGGCATATATTGTTCATCATGCCGATTTCATGACATTCCTTCCTTTCAAGAGCAGGTTAACATAGCCTCTGAATGCCGCTATCCCAGTTTCATTTTTTCGACTTCCTCAATATTCCTTTCGTTTGTAACTACCTTGGCTATAGGAGTATACAGAAAATCAATAAGGTCCTGGTATTTATCCATGATCTTACCTCTGACTATTTTCATTGTTGAATTCATCAAACCGTTTTCTTCTGTAAAACCTTCTTCAATAATACCAATAGCCACAGGGAGCCATCTCTCCGGAAATATATTTCCGTATTTGCCGTTAGTCCTGTATTCGTTGATCTCATTTTCCAGCAGTATAAGTACTATCCGTTTCCCCTCTTCTGAGGCAGCAATGAGGTTCTTTTCCTCAAGATAAAGCTTCAGAGCAGTCTGGTTAGGAACTATCAGCGCAACGGTATATGGTTTCTGGTTATTATAGAGCATGCACTGATCGATGTACTTTGACTGTTCCGTCATTGTCTCCTCGATACCTTCAGGACTGAATTTTTCTCCATCATCTGCAATAAGAAGGCTTTTAAAACGACCCAGCACGTACAGGTAACCCTCTTTTGTCATGTAACCCATATCACCTGTATGGAGCCAGCCGTCTCTTATTGCTTCTTTTGTTGCTGCCTCGTTTTTCCAGTATCCGTGCATCACATTACCTCCTCTGATCACTATTTCTCCTTTTTCTCCCACAGGAAGTTCATTACCATCATCATCGCATATCATAAGATCCATATTATTTACAAGTACTCCTGATGATCCCAGCCTGTGCCTTGCAGTGGAATTGGATGAGATAACCGGGGAGGCCTCACTGAGTCCGTATCCCTGGTACATCGGAATACCGAGGGCATAAAAAAAACGTTGAAGCTCAATATCAAGGAGAGCGCCGCCACCGATGAAATAATCCAACTCTCCGCCGTAGGCTTCACGTACTTTACTAAAAATGAGCTTATCATATAAATTAAGAAATGGTTTTTTCAACTTCTGCAGCCCTTTTCCTTTGTTCCATCCCTCCTTGTTATATGAATATGCCATCTTAAGGGCATGCCTGAAAAGCATATCTGTCAGCTTCCCTTTTTCGCTGATACCTTTTTCTATATTTTTCCTGAAGTTTTTGGCAATTGCCGGTACACTCATCATGAGATTGGGTTTAATCTCCTTAAGGCATACAGGCAGGTTCCGTAGAGTCTCTATTGGTGTTTTGCCCGTTTTTACCGATGCAATGCTTGCACCTTTGCCCATGAACGCAAAAATACCGCATGTATGCCCGAATGAGTGATCCCATGGCAGGATAAGAAGTGTTTTGTAGAATGAAGGTATATCCATTAAACTATAGGCCTGATAAACATTAGTTACATAATTACCGTGTGTCAGGATAATACCCTTGGGATCGGCCGTGGTTCCGGAAGTATAACAAATATTGGCAAAACTGGAAGGAGTAATGCTCTTATAGTTAGCTTCAAATTTTGACAAATTCTCCTTTGATTGAAGCCATTCCCTGCCTATTTTTCTTACCTCGTTGAAATGGATCTCATTTGGTGCATATTCTTCCTGTGTATCGAAGTGTATAATTTTTTCAACAAACGGGCAGTCATTAATTATCTCTTTCAGCTTCTGAGCCTGAATGGATGACGTTAATATCATCTTTGATTCTGAATGGTTTAGACGAAATTTAATCTCTTCAGGGTTCAGCTTTGTTGACAGAGGCACATTAAAGGCTCCCGCATAAAATATGCCAAGCTCTCCTATAACCCAGCTGTTGCGTCCTTCAGAGATCAGGCTCAGCCTGTCACCTTTTTTTACTCCCAGGTTCATCAGACCTGCCGCAAATTCATAAACCTGCTTTTTTGTCTCACCATAGGTCGTCCCTTCATACTTTTCAGCAGGTTTTTCCCACAGGTAAACATTGCTGCTGAAATTTTCCACACTCTCTTCGAAAAATTGGATTATTGATTTCATTTGTTAAGTCTTTAGGATATCCTTTTAATTTCACCTCCCTAATATACAAAATCCCTTATATTATTACATTTAAGGAAGCTTTATTATCATTTGGATTGGTTTTCAATATTTTGTATATTTGAATATTATCCTGTCCTGTGATAGGAAGATAAATATTAATAATTAATATATTTAATATGAGACATTTAACAGCATTGATACTGGTACTCATGCTGGTAGCTCTTCCGGGCTGCAAGTATTTTAAGGGTAAGAAATTATTTGGCAAAAAAGCCGACACAATGGCTGTTTGGCAAGCCAGGCAAGACAGTATTAGAGTGACAGATTCCATAAGGAAAGTACAGGAACGCTTACAGGCGATCGAAGATGCCAGACTCGATTCGATAAGGATTGCTGAAGAAAAGAGAGCCTTGGAGCTGAAAAATAAATACAACATTATTGTTGGCAGTTTTATTACTCCACAGTATGCTAGGGATCATGCTGAAACATACCGCCAGAAAGGGTATGATGTAAGGATAATTAAAATGGAAGGAGGCAGGTTCGAACTTGTATCAGCCGAAGCCTATGAAAACTTCAGAACGGCTGTTGAACGCCTTCAATATTTTCAGGATAATATTGAGATAGGAGCCTGGCTGTATGTTGTAAAATAAGTATAGTACTTAATTTCTTTTCCTGAATATAGTCTCCTTCCTGTCAGGCCCTACAGAAACCATTGTTACGGGAATTCCCGTTTGCTCTTCGATGAATCCGATGTATTTTTTCAGGTTTTCCGGAAGCTTGTCATATTCTCTAATTTCTGAGATATCTTCCTTCCAGCCCGGGAATTCACGGTATACTGGTTCCATAGGCAAGTTGTTGAATGGAATCTCGGGGCATTCCCTGCCTTCAGAAATATACGATGTACATATTTTAACAGTCTCAAATCCTGACATTACATCACTCTTGGTGATAAATAATTGTGTAACCCCGTTAATCATGATGGCATATTTAAGTGCCGGCAGGTCGAGCCATCCGCAACGTCGGGGGCGTCCGGTTGTGGCGCCGAATTCAAAGCCTCTTTCTCTTAAAACCATGCCGGTTTGATTGTTAAGCTCGGTAGGGAAGGGGCCGCTTCCTACCCTTGTACAATATGCCTTGGAAATACCGAATACCTCGCCAATTTTCTTTGGTGCAATTCCCAGACCGGTACATGCACCTGCACTGATAGTATTTGAAGAGGTTACATAGGGGTATGAACCAAAATCAATGTCAAGCATGGTGCCCTGTGCTCCTTCAGCTAGCAGCTTTTTCCCGCTGGATATAAGATTATTGATGAGATATTCAGTGTTTGTGATCCGAAACCTCTTAAGGAGTTCAATACCTTCGAACCATCCTGCCTCATATTCAGCGAGTTCATAATTGAGGTCATAGCTTTTCAAAAGGGAAAGATGTCGCTTCAGGTTATTATTGTATGCCTCCCTGAAATCTTTTTTCAGAATTTCTCCCGCACGAAGCCCGTTACGTGCTACCTTATCTGTATATGCGGGTCCGATACCTTTGAGGGTTGATCCTATTTTGGTATTTCCTTTGCTGAGTTCAATAGCTGCATCGAGAATTCTGTGCCCCGGCAGAATAAGATTTGCCCTCGCCGAAATCACCAGCCTTTTAACAAGCTCATCCACAGCAGGTCCCAGGTTATCAATCTCTTCCTTAAATACTGCCGGGTCAATTACAACACCATTACCTATTACATTTAACTTGTCGGGGTGAAAAATGCCCGACGGGATAAGATGCAGTACATGTTTTACGTTGTTGATCTCAAGGGAATGTCCTGCATTAGGTCCACCCTGAAAACGGGCTATAATATCATAACCCGGACTAATAGCATCAACTATTTTGCCTTTGCCCTCATCACCCCATTGCAGACCTAACAGAATGTCAATGTTCATGTTATGAATATCTTATTTTAAGATTAGTGGTCACAAGTTACAAAATTATTCAAATTGACTGACAGGCATGCAACCGCTTTTTTCTGCATCCTGTACTTTCTGAAAATGCTATGGCTTTTTCTTATCGCGTTTCTTTTCACCTGAGATACCATAGATATACAGCGAATGATAACGGGGTGTGAAATTATTCAGCTCACACGCCGTTCTTATTATCTCATTGATCCTTGGATCACAAAATTCAGTTACATTACCTGTTTCAACATCAATCAGGTGATCATGCTGACTGCATTGGAAAGCCCTCTCAAACTGAGCTATATTTTTACCAAACTGGTGTTTTACAACAAGATTACAATCCAAAAGCAGGTCAATAGTATTGTAAAGAGTTGCCCGGCTTACCCTGTAATTCTTGTTTTTCATGAAAATATAGAGAGATTCAATATCGAAATGTCCTGATCGTGAATATATTTCATCGAGAATAGCATATCTTTCCGGAGTTTTCCTGTGACCTCTTTTTTCAAGATACTCAGTGAAGATTCTCTTAACCGTTATTTTTGCATCATCACTAATCATATTTGGTCTAATTTAAAATAGCAAAAATATGCATTTTTCTGTTCAGAATATATAATCAGATAAATGTCACGGATTATTTTTTGAAATCTTCAACTCTTGCTACACTCTCAATGCCTTTGATATTGGAGATCTTCAGTATCAGGTTGTTAATATCCTTTGTATGATGTACATATACATCTATTGTTCCTGAGAATATTCCATCCTTGACTGAGAAATTAACATTTGTCATATTTACTTTCAGTTGAGATGAAATAATATTTGTGATCTCGTTAACCAGACCTATCCTGTCAATGCCGTTTATACTGATCCTTGCCAGGAAGGATACGAGTTTATGTATCGCCCATTTTACGGAAATTATTCTGTGTCCTTCATTTGACATCAGTCTGATTGCCTCATGGCATTTGGGTTTATGGATTACGATAGTGCCTTCAGGAGAAAGGTAACCCATGACTTTATCACCGGGTATTGGATTACAACACGATGCTATTTCATAGGATTGCTCCGCATTTTCAACATTTTCCCGGAGAAGGAAAGGAACACTTGTGTCAATTTTTTCAGGTGGTTTCCCGGTTTCTTTAGCCTCTTTCTTTGCTCCAATGAATTTAAGATCCCAGTATTTGATAACACTTTTAGAAGTGGTTTTCTTTAATATTTTTTTCAGGTTATCGAGGTTAATAATATCCAGTTCGATACCTGCATAAAGTTCATCTTTGTTCAGTACATCGTAGGTAAGCAGCAGCTTCTTCAATACTTCGGGGTTAGGAGTAACGCCAATCTCTTTCAGTTTCTCCTCTAGTATTTCCATGCCTTTTTGTACCCTGTTTGTCGTTTCTGTTCTTAACGCACTCTTTATTGCTTCTTTGGCTTTTGATGTTCTTACAAACGAAAGCCACTCCTTTTCGGGTTTTGCAATATCAGAGGTTATTATCTCCACCTGGTCACCGCTCATAAGCACGGCACTTATGGGATTGAGCTTATAGTTTATTTTGGCTCCGATAGCCTTGTTGCCAATTTCGGTGTGTATCTCATAAGCAAAATCGAGTGCAGATGCCCCCTTTGGGAGACTTACCAGCTTTCCTTTTGGGGTGAATACCATGATTTCGGAAGAGAACAGGTTCATCTTGAATTCGTCGAGGAATTCAATAGGATCCTCAAGCGGATTTTCGAGCATGAGCCTTATCTTTTTTATCCATTTATCAAGCTCACTCTCCTGTGCCCCGTCTCCCTTATATTTCCAGTGTGCTGCATAGCCTCTTTCAGCTATCTCATCCATTCTCGTACTTCTTATCTGTACCTCAACCCATTTCCCTTCGGGGCCCATAACTGTCACATGCAGAGCTTCATACCCATTAGGTTTTGGACGGCTCACCCAGTCACGTAAACGGTCAGGTTTGGGCAGATATGAATCGGTGATCATTGAATAGATATTCCAGCATTGGGTTTTTTCAGGAGTGTCAGGTATGGGTTCAAATACTATCCTTACCGCAAGTACATCGTAAATCTCCTCGAAAGGAACATTTTTTGCCTGCATCTTCTTCCAAATGGAGAATACCGATTTTGGACGGCTGCTGATATCGAATTTAAAGCCTGCTTCTGTTAATTTGTCTATTATGGGGAATGAGAATTTATTGAGAAAGGACATGTACTTTTTTTCGCTTAACTTAAGCTTTGAAGCGATTTCTTCATAGATATGAGGCTGCCGGAATTTAAAGCTGAGATCCTCGAGTTCGCTCTTGATGGCAAACAAACCCAGCCGGTGAGCAAGTGGTGCATAAAGGAAAATTGTTTCACCGGCAACCTTCATCCTTTTGTGTTCGGGTAGCGAATCGAGAGTCCTCATATTATGAAGGCGGTCTGCTATCTTAATAAGAATGACTCTCATATCGTCAGAGAGCGTCATCAGCATTTTCCTGAAGTTTTCAGCCTGCATCGACGAAGAGCTTTCCTTATCATATGTGCCCGAGATCTTTGTAAGACCATCAATCAGAGAAGAGATCTTAAGCCCGAAATCCCTCTTTACGTTATCAAGCGAATAATCGGTGTCTTCAACTACATCATGAAGCAATGCAGTTGTTATTGATTTAGCTCCAAGACCGATCTCCTGGTTTACAATTTTTGCTACGGCAATGGGATGCAGAATATAAGGTTCTCCCGATTTACGACGCATGTTCCAGTGAGCTTTGTTGGCAATCCCGAAGGCTTTGTCAATCATCTCCCTGTCGCCTTTCTTATCGCATCTCAGAAGATTATTTACAAGTGAATCATATTCATCCTGAATCTGTTTTATATCCTCCTCATCAAAAATATCCTTGTTCCCCATAAATATTCAAGACAACTTTTTATGCAATTTACAAATATAGTCTTATTCGCGTAATTCTGGAAGGGGTATATGCGGTGAAGCTCCCAGAAATCATTTTTGGGATCTGTAAACAGTAACAGTTCCGGTTTTAATTACTTTGTCACCTGACGGCTCCGTTACGTTTAAAAACCATAAGAAAACACCTTCCGAAACCGGAACGCCGTTTTCTGTACCATCCCATTTTTCCGCATAATCCCTGGTTGTAAAAATCCTTCTCCTTTTGAGGTCGGTTATTATAAGTTGATATTCAGCCGGTGTGAATGAAAGAACAGGACTGAAAAGATCATTAACGAGATCCTCATCGGGAGTAAACAGGTTGGGGACTGTTATCCGTTCAGTAACTGGTGTGCAGATACATGATGAGCTGCTTTCCCCATATACTCCGTAAGGATTTGCTGTTTCGTATGCTTTGATAATAAAACATACCTCCTGTCCTGTCACATCGTACATCAGATCAGAATATGCTATAGCAAAGGCCGTATCATAAGAAGAAATTGTATATCTCTCTTCATATGTTCCTCTGGTATTTATTAATAACTTATAAATATCGACTATGCCGTTCCACTCTTTATATGGATTCCATGCAAGATGTAATTCATTTTCAATTTTTTGCAGGGAGAGTACAATATTTGAGGCTACATTCGATATGGTTATCGCAACATCACAACTGTTGACAGCAGAAAGTCGGTAGTAATTAATTTTCGAGATATCTGCATCAGTGTCAGTATATAATAATGATTCTGTTTCGTCAGGAAAATATTCAATTTCCTGAAATGAGCCTGATGTTCCAGTTTTTCTTTCAAGGATATATTCAGTGATCTCTGACAAAGGATCTATCTTAAATGAAAGCAGGATGTCATTTTCCTGAGTCACAGTTGCAAAATCTGCATTTATCCACTGCGGGGGCTTTTGCATTCTTGTGTTCACGCAGGCTTTGTTTGAGAGGCTAAAAACACCTCCTTCGAGATCTGCCCTTATGATAAAGCAATATTGTACATCAAGTGAAAAATCATCTATTGAGAAGCTGCTTTTGTCACCCGGAATTGTTCCTGCCTCCGAATAGATACCTTCATTTACCGAATAAAGCACAGTGTAGCTCTCTACCTGCCTGGGGTCTGATGGATAATTGTTCCAATCCAGCTCTATCTTTTTATTATAGGTATCTAAACTTGCAGTTAAGAAAACAGTATTGAGGAAATTGGACAGGAGACTTATGTTACCTGCACTGTCAAAAGCTGCCACTACATAGGATACAGAGAGTTCGGAAGATTTGAGGTTATTATGTATGTAGCTTGTTATTAGGGGATTATGGATAGTGTCAAGAGAATACCCTTCATTATTTATGTATTCATAAACCACATATCCTGTCACATCAGGCGAAGAGCTCGCCGTCCATGATATCTCAGAATAACCTGTTAACTGATTAACAGTTACCAGATCAAGAACAGGAGATACGGGCGATTCAGTGTCCGGTTGGCCAGTGACCTTTGTGACAAAAGAGACAAGGAAAATGATAATAGTATAAAGTGATTTTAACCTCATTTTTATCCTGCCGTTATTTCATGAAGCTTTTCAATATTATAATACGTACCGGCTAATGCTGTTATTTCATCAGGAGTAATAGTTCTTATTTTTTTGATCAGCGTGTCATAATAGGAAGTATCAAGTCCGAACTCCCATGCCGATCTGAAGCTTTCTGCCAGAGCAAAAGGTCCGTCAAACATCCTCACCATCTCTCCAAGCATATAGTTTCTGACTATTGTGAGCTCCTCTTTTTCAACAGGCTCACTCTGTAATCGTCTTATTTCACTATATATCTCATCAATTGCTT
>Ga0315533_1001056_pt1 | contig 21940 bp, 19 predicted proteins | sample SalMarSW160130MG_FD_203081 | JGI IMG/M metagenome (GOLD analysis project Ga0315533, IMG submission 203081) | Salt marsh sediment microbial communities from the Plum Island Ecosystem LTER, Massachusetts, United States - Salt Marsh Sediment SW1601-30 ... | reverse complement strand
TTTTTTCACTTATTAAACTGTGACTTTTACTCTTTGAAATAGCCATTAAAGAACACAATCATTGTCTTTCTTGGTTTTTCAGAAAAAGTACTGTTTTCAACAATGAAGTATTATTAGGCTCCTAATAGGAGCAAACAAAACGTTATGGAATCTATATCCAGAATCCGTAAACAACAAAAAAGAACAGGTCAAACTGATACAGGACAAGCATTGTCAAAAGCTGGACGCAAGGGCAACGGCTTCGAAGCTGACATGGATGTTTATCGTAAATACTTTAGTAGAGGTAAGAAACGAAGCCAATACCGCAATGGTGTAAAACTTAAGAAATATTGTGAATGGGCAAACATTACACCTGAAGAGCTAATCAAAGAATATGCTGAAGCAAGAGAAAGCGTTAATGCACTTCAAGACTGGAAGAGAGACACTCGAAGCAAAATCATTGAATATTACAACTGGCTTAAAGCGAAAGACTACAAAATTAACTATTGCAGAACATTACCTCTGGGAGCTTTAGCCTTTTACTCTGAAAATTGCGAAACCATTAAAGACGTAACAAAAGAATTCGATAGCGTCCAGATACCTACAGACGAATACATTTTCACTCAAGAAGCCTTACGAAAAGTCTTCTATTATGCAGACTTGGAAGGTCAAACAATGCTAAGTCTAGCTGTAGCGTTAGGCTATAGCTCAATTGACTTCTTAAATCTCGAAACTGAGAAACTCCAAAACCTAGTAAAAGAAGCGACAGACAAAGGCTTAGAGTTTATCCAGTTCATTGGAAAAAGCAGAGCTAAGACAAGCGTTCAACCACGTTCACACCTCACACCTGAAGCAATCAACTCTTTGAAAGATTATCTACCATTTTTAGAAAAGAAACATGACGGTAAGCTGCCTAAGTTCTTATGGTGCAATGGAAAGGAAGATACGCACATAACCAACACGGGATTAAACAAAAAACTGAAAAGATTACTCAGAAAAGCCAACATCGAAATTTACGGAAAACAGGTAAAATTCCATTGCTTAGGACGCAAATTTCTTTATTCGAGACTACAAGCCAAAAACAGAGACATAGCAAAGGTCATAACTGCCAAGAAGGTTTCTGCAAGCGACTTGACTTACATTCCCAACTTAGATGCTGAATGCCTTCGAGTTTTCAAAGAAACCTACAAAGAAATTGCCCTTAATGGCGACATAACAGGAAAAACCAAGCAGAAACAAGAAAAAAGAATCCAAGAATTAGAACAAGCAATAAATCAAGTTGAAATCGAAAATTCAACAAGTAAAACACGCATAGATTTGCTTCAAAAGAATCTGGAACAAGAAAAAGAAGAACGCAAAAAAGAGATGCGGGAAGCAACAGAAGAAATATTCAATTTGCGAACTCAAGTTCAACCAGCATTAGACCTGTTAGTTGATTACAAAAGCATAATTGAGAAAATCAAAAAGAATCAACAAAAAACAGAAAGCTAATCTTCCCTATCTTCTTTTTCTTCCAATTTAATATCCCTCTTTATGGCATTTACAGACTGACCTTTCGCAATGACATAAGGGACAAAAAGCGTCCCTGAAGCCTTTAGCTACAGTCTCATTATAATCGGTTTCTAGCTCTTGGATAGGGTCTCTCGGTTCTTCGCCTTCTCCCCAAACATCAAATCCACGAATTTTGATTGATTTTCTGTCAAAGAAATCCGTTTCATCTTCTTGAATTTTCTGAGGTTCTTTCGGTTTAAATTGAGGTTGTAATTTGAAAAGCTCTTGGCGAATCTCAGCAACCATTTCGTTTAAGCTCTGTTCGTTATCCAGATTAAGAGACATTAACCAAGTCTCGAAATTCGAATACCCGTTGTATTCTGTGTCTTTCCTGATTGCGTCCTCGATTTCGTTTACTGCTTTTTGTGTCTTCACTTCGTCACTTGATAGAGTCTTAACAATTTCTCGGATTTTGTAAGTTGTGCTAGACTTCAGTTTAGACCCTCTCCAAAAATTTTCGATACGAAACTTTGAAGCTCGGCTCTACGGATAGAACATAAAAAACTGGCTTCAAGGCTCCGCTTAGATTTCTTTCTGTTTTCGCTCATAGTTCATACCCAACATTAGAGGGGAAATCTGCCCTTAAAAAAGTATGGATTAAAAGAGTTTTCTAGGAAAATAAACTCAATTCACAAAAAAATAACATATTAGATGAATATTTTCAACATTATCACATATCCTACATAAGGCAACTTTTTGTGGTCTCCACAAAAAAGCTCGATTTTCTAGAATAAATTAGAATGGGGAATCAGAAACGAGTAGGTATGAACTATGAACTTCCGTAGAAGTTAGTTCCTCGCTTCCAATTCCCCATAAGAAAATTGCCAAGAATCATAGTTATAAGGCTTTCATTATAGCTTCTCGAAAATTCAACGGTTTTTTGAATGAGTATCCAAAACAGGATACTGTCAAACTGGTGGGGAGGGATTTTACTAACCCATTGTGTCTCTAATTATCCTTAATTTTTGGACTTTTCTTAATTCGTTCCAAATATGATTCTTCATTTTTGGAGTAATTCCATATAATTGCATTACTAAATCTTCCACTTGGTAATCAATCTCTCTTGGAACTTCTCCGTTTTTTGTTTTTTCAATAAGCTCGGTAACTTTTTGAACTATTCCATCATGGAGTTGCTTTTGTTCGGGTTTAGAGAAGTCGATTTTACGAAGGGGAAGCTGTTTTATTGTTTTCTGTGTGACATAAGGAAAACTCTTCCATTCTAACTCCCCGAATTTCTTATAATAATAGTATAGCATAAGTCTCGAATTGATGACCCCAAGGATGTATTCAATTCTATAATTCTTATATTCTTCAGGTAGTTCGTCTCGAATCTTAAAGATGTATACTACTTGGGGGACATAATGATTAGCGTAATCAATAGTTGCATATATCCCAACCCCAGTTTTTCTAACCAAAAGCTTGGGTTTCTCATAAAGAGCTAAATCTTTATAGTTAATGCCTTCCTTGGTAACATCCAAGTATTGTTTATGGTCTAAATAATACCTATTTACTCCAAGCCCAGAAATAAAAGGGACATATTTATCATTAGGTCTATCTTCCGCAACAATAGTTTCTATTGCCAAGGCTTCTTCATATTTATACTCATGATTACAATGACTGCACACTTTAGGAATATACTTGCCTTTTCTTTTTCGTGGTGGATTATCCCATCTAAAACAATTTGGACATTGAATTACTAAACCAGAACCAGAAAACTCTACACCTCTACTACTATCAGTTAATTCCTCCCAATCTACAATGTTGTGTTCCATTATTTGCATAATCTCATCGTCTTCGATGCTTCTTGTTATGTCAAAAGCATACCCCTCATTTTCTGCAAATCTTTTTTGTGGAATTAGAACAGCCCTTTCTTCTTCTAGCTTAGACAAGTCAATCATGCCCTCTAGCACTTTTTTTCTGTCTTCTTTCATTACCACAAGGGCTTTTAGCATGTGTTCTTTTTCAGGTTTCTCGTTTTTGAATATAATTACAGCACTAGAGCGGAATACATCAAAAAAGCCTTCCCCAAGCTTTGCAATCTTCAAGATTTTCATTTTAGTGGATAGGAATTTTCGCAATTTTTCATGTTCAGGATAGAAAACGCTGTCTGGAATTACAAATCCCCATATTCCACCTTTTTTTAATATCTTTTTGGATAGTTCTATAAAGAGTTCATAAGAATCATATTGCCCTTTGGCTAAATCGTATTCGCTTTCTAAGTAATTGCTCTCTTTCGATAAATCGGCTCCCCATGGTGGATTGCCGATAATAATATCAAATCCCCCGTCTTTCATGATTTCAGGGAACTCTTCATTCCAATTGAATGCGTCTTCATCAGTTTGGGGGTCGCTAACTAAACTGTTGCCAAATTTTATGTTCTTTCCCAAAATTAGAGGTAGTTTCTCACCTCTTGTCAAAGCCTTTAACATAAGGTTCACGGTAGCAATTTCTGTGGCTTGTGGGTCAATATCGACTGCAAAAAGGTTGTTATCGACTATTCTTGTTTCGACATTAGGTATTATGTCCTCATAGTGAGATAGTGTAACTTTTCCTTCATTCTTGAGATTTTCTTTAACTCCAAAATTATACACATCATAGAATCTCTTAATGCTGTCATACGCTTTAATCAGAAAAGAACCTGAACCACAGGCGGGGTCTAAAACTCTAAGATTATCAATTTTATCTGGGGTCTTCCAATCTGTGATTAGTTTTCCCACGGTATTCTTTGAAATATATTCCACAATCGATGTTGGTGTATAGTAAATTCCAGATTTCTTTCGTGTGCTGTAATCCTCAACTATGTCTAAATCAGCTTTCTTCTCCTCAAGGATGTGACCTATATAGTCTTCATACATTGCACCTAAGATGTCCGCATCTATTAAATCAAAATTGTATGTATAGAGTGTTCGAATCGCCATTTCAATAAATTCATTCTCTATTGTTAGGTCTTCACAGGGATGTTTATCGAATAATTTTGTGTTGTAACTAAAATCGAAGTCTCTAAACAGGTTCTTTAGGTCATGCATTAGAGTTCTGAAGGATTTATTGATTGAAGTTTCATTCCACACTTCAACCATTCTGGATAGGCTGTCAGTATGTATTACACCTCGGTCTTCTGCAACTCTGATGACTACAAATCTGTCTATAATTTTCTGCACACTTTCTCTAAGTGCTTCTTTGGATAGTTCATTATTCTTGTTAATGTTACCAGTAAGCGATTTTCTAATGCTATATAGGTCGTTTACAAACTCGGTGTTTACATCTTCTCTTGTTCGTCTTTTCCGATAGGTTTCAAGAATACCCTCTTTGATTCTCTCTTTGGACAAATCCCAAAGCTTACCGAACCCTCTATCAGTCACATAATCCGAAAATTTTAGTTTGAATTGAAGTCCATCTTTAGGTTTCTTTACTTTTGAGTAATACAGTCGCAATTCCTTGAAGTTTGTCAGAACACACCAATCAACTCTTGCACTAAATGAGGCGTTTATGGCTTGCATCGTATATGTTTGCCTTTTTCCAGCCACAAATCTGTGCCCATCTAAATCTTCTTTGAAGGATTTAATCTCATAGAAAATGTCAGGGGTTCCGTAGGTTGTCGCTTTTAAGGATAAATCGGTTATTCCCATTAAGGTTCGTTTTTCTGGTTTGACATCTGTCTTTATTTTCCATCCTAACGCTTCTAGAAACGGAAGGATGAATTTTATTTTGACTTCTTCTTCATTATATTTTAGTTCCTCACCTTTTGCGACCAAGTCTTGATATTCCTCAATAAGTTGTGTAATTCTTTGCTTTGCAGTTGAAGCTAGTGAGGAACTCATCAAAGTAACCTTCATTACCTAGAGAACCTTGTAGCTGTTTAATTTTTTTGGTCATCCATTTAAAACAAAAAAAGTTAAAGCTGAATCAAAAGAAACACATAACAGAAAGGGAGCCAAAATGAGCGAAGAGAATATTAAACAAAAGATTCTCAAACAACTTGACATTGGAGCTTGTTGCCGAACTCATCTTCATAATGAATGCCGAAATTTCGGTCTTGATGAAATTGGTAAAAATCGTAGTTCAGACCGTAGGTTTGATAATCCCTTCGATGAATTGCTAGCTGAACGTTACATTCGTAAAATACAACCGAAAAGTCTCACGATTGATAGTGATGATAGAAAAAACTGGAAAAACATCAAACTTCAGGAAATAATAGAGTTAGATAACAAAACTATTGAAAAGATAGGTAAATACGCTTTTTATGAAATCACAAATAAAGGAAAAGCATACCTTAAAACCCTCTGAAAATCTCAATATGAAAAAGGCGGAAAAATAATTACGCATACACCATAAGCTATTCGTTGTCTGGCTGTTTTCCACATCCGTTAATATTGAACGGGCTAGTGTTTCATTTCATAAAAAAGTATTTTGGAGCCATATTCCTTTTCAAGGGTCTTTTTCAGCATTTGTGTGAGGTCTAAAGGATAAGGAATATACATACCTGACTTTTCATAACAGACTTTACATAACACTTCGAGATTTTCCTTTTCATTTGAACCGCCTAAACTCAGAGGTATCTTGTGTCGAGTTACCAAATTTTGACTTCCACCACAAACTTCACATTGATTAGGCAATTGTTTTCTCACACTTGCGGGTATTCCAACTCTTTCTGATTTAGACAATCCAAATACCTTTCTATACCATTCAAAACCAAATGCAAATGAACCATTGGGTCTACTACCTGATGCTAAGAAAAATTTTATTGGTTTAGATAGAAACCAAAAAGGTTTAACCCCTTCCTTCATCTCACCGTGTTCAAAATACGATACCCTAAGTGGAAATTTGTAAAGAGTGGGCTTACTACTTGGAGGGAAATGTTCTAGCCAATGATTGAGACATTTTTCACAGATACCTTTAGATGCATAAGGTTGGTCTATTCCCAAAATTTTCTTCTCTAAATTAAAAACTAGGTTTGCTTGAACTTTTCGTTTTTTGGAATTGTAACCTAAACAGAAAAAACATTGTCTAGTCATTTAACTAAACATATTTCATGCGTAAATAAAAAGGATACACTCAGAGCATTACAGATATTCATTGTCCCAAATGCGGAAAAAGTTAGATTCATTTCGCTTTTGTTTATCGCTTTAATTTTCTTCATGGCTTTTTCTATTTTAGGCTTTTTTTATGTGTAATGCTAAAACACCTTATCCAGAGCGTTTTTACTTGTAATTGGTTGCACATATGCTTTCTTTTTCAATTCTGGGTCAATTTTTTCCCAACTCTTGATAAAATTCTTATCGTTAGTAACAAAGTATTCTGCTACATTTTGTGCGTGGTATATATGAATTGCATCAGATAGATGAATGTTATAGGCAATCGCTAATTCTGAAGCTTTATTGAATAAGAGAATCTCGAAAGCGGGAGCACCATATTCCATTTGTTCAAGTTTGTCGATTACAACTTCGCTTGGATTTGTAAATCCTAAACCTAAAGGAATGCCTCCAGAAATATGGTTAACCAAGTGCATATCAATTGTGAGAATAGTTCCAAGTTCTTGCATTCCCAATGAGTTACCTTGTTTATCGCTCATCAATCCTCTTGCAGAGGATTTACCCAAAATCCAAAAATTTTCCCATCTTTTGTCAATCACAGAAGGTTTAGGAACAATAAAATTTGCATATAAAATTTTACATTTAGATAGAATTTTTTTAGCAACAATCTCCATCATTTCATCGAATGTCTTGTTGAATTTATCTGAACGTCCAGTTGCAATGAATTCACTTATTGCAAAAAGGGAAGTTTTCATACATTTAGGTTCCCATTTTGTATAAAGTTCATTTGATGTTTTAATATCTATATGTCTACTCTTTGCTTCTTTTGAATGAGTTCGTTGCCATTTCTTGTCGGATTCCAGAATTGCTGCTACCAGAACATTGCTATCGAGATAAATTCTTGGAAGATAAGACCGAATAGGTTTAGACATTTTTCTCCCCATTATTAGCACATTGTTTTAGTTTATAAAGAGTAAAAAGGCGGAAAAAGTTAAAGCTGAAAAATCAAGCAAAAAGCTAGAAAAACTAAGAGAATTAAGGGCTAATTGCCCTATATATTTGTTAAGAATTCCTGAAAGTTGAAAAATGTGACTAGATATAACCTTATGAATACGATACAATTTTTTAAATAAGCTGCTAAAAAAATACTGACTATGCGACTTAGTAATAATAATGATTTAGAAATATATATATTTAAGTAGTTAGAGATAACTTCTCTGCATGGGTTTAGTATGGGTGCTATTGGGGATTTTTCAGGTCCTTCTGCGGATTATAGTAGTCCTGTATCAGCCAATGAGGCATTTCCACCAATAATGACGTCAATGTATTTGTGGGACGCCTGTAAAAAAGGACAACTCTTTCAATCTGAGATATATCAAAAACAACTCCTCATCAGTTTTGTCGAAAATATTTCAAGGAGTGTCATAGAAGAAACAGTAATTCCTCTCCGATTTGATAAAATCAAAGTTTATGAAAAATGGATGGGAATCACAAAAACTAACTTGGAAAAAAGTGGTTTGACGAAATCTGTGGAGTCAGTTGACTCAAAAAAGCCCGAATCTATAGGGGAATTTATTACTAAAAGTAAGACTCAAGGTGAGAAGAAAATATTTAATCTTGTAGAGTTTTTGAAGGAAGACGTTTTTCCTCCAACATTATGGATTGAATATTCTAGACTACAAGACACTTATTCTGAAACAATGACTTTTCTTATTGAAAGGTTAGAAAGATTTATTGCATTTAAACCACGAAGAACAAGCCAAATCAAAGAACGTAATAGATTGGCTAAAACAATTTTTAGACCGTTTGTTGCTTTGGCTGACAGTTTATTAAAAGTAGGTTTCAATTTTGAAAGGGTTTACCTATTTATGGAATTTGTCAGCTGTGAGAATGATTCTGAACTTTTTACGGAGAAACTTTGGACTTTCAAAGCTGAACAGTATAATGAATATGAAAATGTTGTTTTCGATTTCCACAATGCAATCACAGAACTAGAACAGAATCTCTATATGTCTAACTCTAAAAAAATGACTGTTGATTTCTCTAAACCAATAAGTTGGGCTTTTAAACAAATGGTTCAGACGGTAAAAGTATGAGCAAAGACAAAAGCCTCAGGTTTAACTTAATTAGGGAATATTGTTTCACAATTATCGACGCAAATATAATACTTCATTACCTCTTTGACGAAGAAGAGTTCAAAGCAAAAATTAAACATTTCATCGAAAATAATAAAAAAGAAAAAATCGTTTGTGAAATACTTCCTAAAACTGTCAATGAAATTACTAAAAAGATATATGAAGCTACGAATGAGTTTTCTAACTTACTCAAGAGATGCAAAGCACAGCTTGGAATAATTTCACGAAGACCGCTTTCAGAATTGCAAATTGACAGAACTACAGGCAATCTCTTGGAAAATACTTTTTCAATTATCTTTAGAGAAATTTCAAGAAAAAATTGTTCACCTAAACAAAAATTAACTAGGATGCGCCGTGCAAGAATTGTTGAATCGACAATTATGATTAAATTTTGGGAAAAATTAGGCAACTCTGACGTAACCATGAATGATTTTTTTGAATCCTTAAAAACCGATTTTGGGGATACCGTCAAACAAATCTTTACAAAGCAAGCCCTTTTAGTAAAAGAAATTGGAGCTACCACTGTTGACAAAAAAACGATTTCTCAGACAACACAAAAATTGCAACTTCTATTTTCAAAAAGTTGCAGAATAAATAATTCTTGTGATGTAGAATTACTTTGTCAAGCGGTAAGCAGAATGTATGATGTTAACCGATGGGCTATACTTCTAACCACAGATTATGGGGATATTGTTTCAAAAAGTGATAGAATCTGGCGATGCACTCTTCTGACAGTATGTGACCCACTCTATTTTCTTTATAAACTTGATAATAAGATTGATTTGGGGCTAACGCCAAAATCTGTTGCCGCTAAATATAAAATACTCTTTGCTAAGTTTTTCAAATCTAAAACCCCTTTTGGAGTAGTATAAATTAGCCTCGATTATCTTTTTTTATTTAATCGCAAATAATGCCCAAAGATAAATTCTTTTAGATTTAATCAACTTGTGAAATTTCCTATTTTTTTAATTTTTATTTTTTAGGCAAGGAAAACAGCCTTTTTCAAGTGATTTACAAAAGCTGTTTCGTTAAGCTTAAATAATCCATAACGTGACTTCTTGACTGTTTTGGTGAAAATAATGAGCATCCAAAAACAAAAAGCCAACGAAACGTTTGATGCTCCTAATATGAATGGTTTCTAGGAAACGGTAGGTGAGGGTATGGGCAAGGAGACATCGCCACGAAAGGCTTCCATAGCATTGTGGATATGCAGCATAACACTACTGGCTATTGCGCTAGTTGTTAATATTTGGATCCAGCTTTACGATCCTAGCCTCATCAACGTAATGAACTTTGTAGCCTTCTTTATCATAATACCGTCATGCGTTGTGCTCAGTGCGGTCGCCTACGTGCTCAATGGATATAAAAACATCTTCAGGAAATAGCTGTTATCTGGATACAATTATTCTCCCCCTTTTTTATAGTTAACAGTTAAGAGCTGTGTTTCTTCCACAAAACGTTAAACCGCTGAACCAAACAGCAAGATTAATGGGTCTGATGTAAAGAGATTCGCGTCAATAATTGTCCAATTACTGATTCTTTCCTTTTCTCTGTCACCGTTTATCTTGATCTGCTGTTCTTCTCTTCGCGTCTTTTCTTTTCGTTTACTGCTTCCCTTATCCATTCTGAAGGCTTACCAACTGTTTTCAGGTACTGAAGCTGGTCTGTGGTTAGGCGTACTCCATAGTGAAGCTTCCTTTTGCTCATTGTTTGCACCGTTTAAATTGATATTAAAAATAAAGAAAAGCTTTATGAAGTCAAAATATTGACTGCTGATGTATCCCAGTTTTTCATAGGAAATCGTCAAAAGAAGCCTTTCGAAGTTACAAACAGTTGGCGCAGTTTTCGTGTAAAGAAATATAAATAAGTAAGGTAGTGCTCAGAAATCAACAAAATGCCCTGAGTAAGTGTTTGGGAGGAAAGCGGGCGGTGGAAGATGAATTTTTGAAGTCGGCTCTTGGCTTAATTGATGCCAGCGAGAACCATGAACGATACAGGGGAGAAGAGTGTATAAATCTGATTGCAAGCGAGGGCCTCAAATCTCCGGCAGTAGAGGAGATGTTGAGCTTGTCACAGGACTTGGAGTCCAGATACGCCGAAGGAGAGAATGACCTTGAAGGACACGTTAAAGCGAGGCACTATCAAGGACAGAAATACATGACGCAAATTGAGAATTACGCAGCGGATCTGATGAAAAATCTGTTCGGGTGTAATTGGGCTGATGTGAGGCTCGTCTCAGGCACCCACGCGAATCTTGCCACCTTTAAAGGCATCTCGTTAGCGACAAAAAATAATCGGATGGTGGTTTTGCCCCTTAGCGCTGGGGCTCATATTACCCATGACTACTCTGGTCTAGCCGGCAGGGTCTTGGGGTTGGAGACTGTCAATCATGCTTACGATATAGACGAATTGAATATTAATCCGGAAAAGTCTGCGACTATAATTGACGCAACTAGACCTGGCATAGTGACTTTCGGAGGTAGTGTCTTCCAGTTTCCCCATCCCATTAAAGAGCTAGCAGAAGTCGCTAAGGATACGGGCGCTTACGTTGTCTACGACGCAGCCCACGTTTTGGGCTTGATTGCCGGCGGAGAATTTCAGGACCCTTTTGGAGAAGGAGTAGATTTCATAACTGCGTCGACCCACAAAACTTTTCCAGGACCTCAAGGCGGGGTTATCCTCGCGAATTGTGAAGATGAGAGGATGAAAAAGGCGATTAAGAAGGTGCAACAGGCGGTCTTTCCATTGACTACCTCAAACACCCATCTTGGGAGGCTTCCTGCCTTGGGTTTAGCAGCCTTGGAACTGAAACTTTATGGTAAAGAGCTGGCTAAGCAGACGATTAAGAATGCTCAGAAGGCGGGTAGGTATCTGTTCGAAAATGGCGTGAAGGTTCTGGGAAGAAAGAATGGGTTTACACGGTCCCATCAGATTGCTGTTGACGTTCGAGATTACGGTGGAGGACAAAAGATTGCCTCTAATCTTGAGGAAGCCAATATAATTCTGAACAAGAATCTTCTGCCTTACGACAATCAGCACAACCGTAACGATCCGTCGGGTCTCAGGATAGGTTTTCAGGATGTGACTAGGAGAAGCTTCAAAGAAGGAGACATAGAATGCCTATGTTCCTTGATGTTAGATGTCGTGAAGGGCACAAGGAAACCCTTTGAAGTGAGAAAGGATGTTATCAAATTGAGGCAGAGCTTCAAGGAGATCAAATACGGTTTCCAAAGTGTCAACGAAGCTAAAGAGTATCTTAGGAAATATGTTTAGACATTCAAGAATCAAGTGGTTTTACATAGAGTATAGTCGTTTTTCAAGTCTATCTTTCCACTACGATAATCTTTTATATCAGAAGATCTTCTGTTTTCTCAAGCAAAGGAACTTGGGCATATGAACAGCTACTCGGTGACTTCAACGAACAATTCTTGGCGGTTCTATAGCTTTAGCTATTTCTTTTATAATTAAGCCCAGCCAGCTAAAAAACGCGCATCTTAGCTTTCTGGGCTTCATGGAGGATTTAATTGTTATGATACAAAATCATGAAAAAAACCGCAAGAGAATCGTGGTCAAATACGGGGGATCCAGCCTCGCAGATCACGAACGAATATTGAAGGCAGTTACGGCAGTTGCTGAAGAAGCAAAAAAGGGTACACAGATAGCCGTAATAGTTTCAGCGATGGGAAAGACAACTGACACACTCTTTAATGCTGCCAAGAACGCCTCTAACGGCAAGGTCAAAAAGAGAGAATTAGATGAGATTCTGGCCATGGGGGAAAGAACCAGCATCAGAATCATCGCCGCCGCATTGAAAGCACAAGGGGTGAACTCCCGTTACGTGGATCCCCATGACCCGGAATGGCCCATCATAACAGACAACGCATTCTCAGACGCCAACCCAATTTTGGATATATGCTACGAAAGAGCTAGACAGAATGTGCTTCCCCTCGTAGAGAAAGGCGTCGTACCCGTGATTGCAGGCTTCGTGGGAAGAACAAAAGACAACAAAGTAACTACATTGGGGAGGGGTGGAAGCGATACAACCGCCTTCATCTTAGCGAAGGCTTTGGAAGCTGACGAACTCATCATGGTTACCGACGCTGAAGGAATTATGTCTGCCGATCCCAAGATAATAGGCAACCCGAAAAGGCTTCCAGAAATTGATGTAAACACTTTGGTTGGATTAGCGGATTCGGGCACCAAGTTCATTCACAGGAAGGCTCTGCGATACAAGGATTCGTCAGTAAGAGTTAGGGTAATCAGGCACACTCACGGCAATCTAAACGCAGAAGGCACAGTAATCAAGGGAGCATTCTCAACCGAGCTGGATGCAGCTCTGGCAAACCCATCTCCGACCATGTCTATCACAGTTGTAGGCAAAGGTGTTTCTGAACAGCCTCAAGTAATAAAAGAGCTGACTGAAACAGTGAAAAACCACGCAGAATTGTTGGGATTATCCGTGAACTACGACTCCATGATACTCTACGCTTCAGAGAACTCTAATTCGAATCTGCTTCTCGAAAAAGTTCATGAAGTAATCCTAAAACACGAGGAAACCCTAGCTATGTCTGTCAGAAAACAATTAGCCTTCCTCAAGATCAAGGGCGTCGATCTGGAAAAGACACCTGGTCTAACAGGAAGAATAGCAGAGGCTCTGAGATTGAATGCCGTCAACATCTTCGGTCTGATGACAATCACATCAAGCATTATGCTATTCGTAAACTGGAATGAAAGAGAGAAAGCCATAAAATTAGTTAGGAACGCTTTAAAAGGTGACTAAAAATGTTGAAAGCAGCTGTTTTAGGAGCAACAGGCAACGTCGGCCAGATATTCGTTCAACTGCTAGATGGGCACCCATGGTTCAAGACTTCAGTTGTGGCAGCCTCCGAAAGAAGCAAAGGAAGAACATACGGTGAAGCATCAAGATGGAGACAATCAACACCCATTCCAGAAGCTGCCGCCCAAATGAACGTTGTAGACATAACGCCAAAAGCAGTTAACGACGTTGACATCGTCTTCTCAGCCTTGCCTTCCGCTGTAGCCAGAAAAGCAGAGGAAGATTTCGCCTCTGCAGGATACGTTGTGGTAAGCAACGCCTCTGCCCATAGAATGGACCCTGACGTTCCTATGATAAATCCTGAAATAAACTGCAGCCATGTCAGCCTCATCGAGGAACAACGCAGAAAAAGAAAGTGGGACGGCGCCATCGTCACAAACCCCAACTGCAGCACAACAGTTCTATCACTCGCCCTGAAACCGATCTACGACGAATTCGGCATCAACAGCATCATCGTATCCACGATGCAAGCAATCTCGGGCGCTGGATACCCTGGGGTAGCCGCCATGGACATCATAGATAACGTTATTCCCTACATTGGGGGAGAAGAAGAAAAGATGGAGACTGAAATGCAAAAGATATTAGGTTCTCCTTCAGAACCAGCGGATTTTAAGGTCTCAGCCAGCTGCCACAGAGTTCCAACAATTGATGGTCACATGGAAGCCGTCTTTGTGGAGACAAAGAAGAAAGCTGAGCCCAAAGCTGTAGCTGAGGCTATGGAAAACTTTGTTGGGGAACCCAAAAAGCTAAAGCTTCCTTCAGCCCCAGAAAAACCCGTTATCGTTACGTGGGAGAAGGATCGTCCGCAAACCAGACTGGATAGAATGGAGGGCAATGGCATGAGCACTGTAGTGGGCAGAATTCGAAAGGATCCCGTGTTAGATGGGGTGAAATTTATTGCTCTGGGTCACAATACCATACGGGGAGCTGCTGGATGCGGCGTCCTTAACGCGGAATACTTGAAAGTAAAAAAGTTCATCTAAAGGAGAATGAAACCTTTGGAATCAGGTAAAAAAAGGCGATTAAGAAGAATCTTCCGAAGCGACAACCGAACCGTGATTGTTCCTATGGATCACGGCGTATCAATTGGTCCAGTTAAGGGACTGGTTAATATGCAGGGCATCATTGACAAGCTGTTGTTGGGGGGCATTGACGCAGTTGTTATCAACAGGGGCATAGCAAAAAGTGTTGACACTGGAAACGCTGGATTAATTGTTCACTTGTCCGGAATCACGAAGCATTGTCCTGACCCAAACAACAAGGTGCAAATCTGCTCTGTAGCCGACGCAGTCAGGTTAGGCGCAGACGCTGTTTCAGTTCACATTAATGTGGGCGCTAAACAGGAAGCCCAGATGCTCTCAACTTTGGGTAAGGTAGCCTGCGAGTGTGATGATTATGGTATGCCATTGCTGGCTATGATGTATCCCCGAGGACCAAACATCAAAGATTCACATGCAGTGGATGTAGTGGCTCATGCATCCCGCTTAGGTGCAGAGTTGGGAGCCGACATTATCAAAACAAACTACACAGGCGATGCCCAATCCTTCAAAGAGGTTGTTAATTGTTGCCATGTTCCCGTCATTATAGCGGGTGGACCAAAAGCTGAGACCACCAGAGATGTCCTGCAGATGGTAAAGGATTCCATAACTGCTGGCGGCGCAGGTCTCTCGATTGGCAGAAACGTTTTCCAACACGAATACCCATCAAAGATGGTTAAGGCTCTTTCAGCCCTTGTCCACAAAGAGGCATCAGTCGACGAAGCCTTGAAGATTCTGGGTGAATCTAAATGAAAGAACTTTGGATCGAATTAGACCCCTCCCTTCCTGAAGACAAGAAAAGCAAGCTGCTGAAGTCTGCGGCTCAGTTCTGTGATGCCGTGCTGGTTGATGCAAAAGATATAGAGAAAGCCAAGAAGGCTGGAATTAAGGCTGCCTCAGTTTCTGTGGAAGCAGACATCACAGTTCTTTCGGTCTTAGACTCTGAGAAACTTAAGGAGTTGAAGGCTAAGGGCAGACTTGTCGCTGTGAAGATAACTATCGAAGGAAAAAAGGATGAGGAAACTGCTATAGAGGCGGCTGGGCTCAAGTCCGATTACATTATTGTTGGCACTCCAGACTGGAAAATTATTCCCTTAGAGAACCTCATCGCCAAGACCCGAGGAAAAACCAAACTGCTCGCAGAAGTCTCCAGCACAAAAGAGGCAAAGGTTGCCTTGGAAACTTTGGAGCTTGGATCAGACGGAGTGGTCCTGAAAACAGCTAGCCTTGAAGAACTTAAGGAAACTGCAGAGTTTGCCAAGAAGGGGTCTCTTGCGCTTGAGTTGGTTGTTGTTGAGGTTGTTGAGTTGAAGGAGATTGGAACCGGCGCCCGAGCCTGCATTGATACGTGTGACCTTATGAAGCCGGGAGAGGGTATCCTTTTGGGTTGTCAGTCATCTGGTTTGTTTTTGGTTCAGGCTGAGGTTCATGAAAGCCCATACGTGGAGACGCGCCCATTCAGGGTGAACGCTGGACCACTTTCACTGTACGCTCTCACTTCCCCAACCAGAACTAGATACTTGTCGGAGCTGAAGGCTGGGGAAGAAGTTCTCGTAGTGGATAGGGAAGGAAAAGTCAGGTTAACTAATGTTGCGCGGGCGAAGATCGAGTGGAGACCCATGCTTCTCATCGAAGCGGATTACAACGGCAAAACTTTGAAGCTGATTGCCCAGAACGCCGAAACCATACGGGTTGTGACTCCGGAAGGCTCAAAGGCAGTGACTGACTTGGTGAAGGGGGACAAGATTCTGGCTCGCGTGGAAGAGGGCGGCAGGCACTTCGGAACATTGGTGAAAGAAGAAGCCGTGATAGAGCGTTGACAATAAGAGTCTGCGTTTCAATTCCTCCCAAAACCGTTGAAGAAGCTTTTGAGTTAATACGGAAAGCTGAGGCTCAACACGCAGACCTTATCGAAGTAAGACTGGACAGCCTCAACGCACATGACCGCATCGCAGACATTCCACCATGCAGCAAGACACGCCTGATAGCCACAAACAAATCAACAGAACAGCATGGCAATTTTTCTGGAAGCGAAACTGAACGCCAAAAAATTTTGGTTGACGCCGCAAGAAACGGCTTCACGTACGTGGACGTGGACTTGGGCACGCCCAAGCAAACTGAATTAATCTGTAATCTGCATGATGCTGGAGCAAAAGTCATAGTTTCGTTCCATGATTTTGAACAAACCCCTCCAATGTCAAAACTGGGCAAAGTTCTCGATGAGGAAGTTGCTTTGGGAGCTGATGTCTGCAAGATCATAACCACAGCCAGAACTGTGAAAGACAACCTGATTACGTTAAATTTTGTTTCAGAGGCTTCCAAGAAAGTCAAGCTGGTCTGTTTTGCTATGGGCGAACTCGGTCAGCATTCTAGGTTGGTGTCTCCTGTTTTCGGTGCCTTCTTCACGTTTGCTTGTCTTAACGAAAAAAGAAAAACGGCAAAAGGACAATTAACCATACAGGAAATGAACAGTGCATACGAGGCTCTGGGGCTAAAATAAAATGACAATCAACGGAAAAACTAGGGTTTGCGCCATCATCGGCGACCCAGTAGAGCACTCCTTAAGTCCTGTAATGCATAACGCCGCCTTCAAAGAACTGGGATTAAACCTAGTCTACGTGGCTTTCACCGTAACAAGAAACGAGCTGAAAGACGCAATTTCAGGCGCAAGAAGTTTGGGTATGCGAGGATTAAACGTGACCATGCCCCACAAAAACGCTGTTATGAGTTACTTGGATGAGACTGATTCGACGGCAAAAGCCATCGGCGCGGTGAACACAATCCTGAACGAGCAAGGAAAGCTTATCGGCTTCAACACAGACGGCGTCGGCGCCCTGAGAGCCCTCAAAGAAAACGGCATATCCCCAGACGGAAAGAAAATGCTTATCGTCGGAGCTGGAGGTGCAGCAAAAGCCATAGCCTTTCAGGCAGCGCAAGAGGTAGAGGAACTTGTTATCCTTAACAGAACCTCAGAGAAGGCAGAACAGTTAGCTGAAGTCCTGCGCAGGGAATTCGGCAAAAGGGTGAATGGTGGGGCACTCTCAGCTGAGGTTCTGAAGAAAGAACTGAAAACCACTGATATTCTGGTTAACGCCACCTCTGTTGGTATGCATCCGGACGTTAACAGGAGTCCAGTTCCGTCGGATTTGCTGAGACGTGACTTGTGTGTGATGGATATAATCTATAATCCCTTGGAAACCAAGCTTGTAACGGACGCAAAGGCGGTGGGAGCTAAGGTTGTTTTGGGTCTTGAGATGCTGCTTTATCAGGGAGCTGTCGCCTTCGAAATCTGGACAAACTGTCCGGCTCCAGTTGAAGTTATGAAGGAGGCTGCATTGAACAAACTAGCTGAACAGGGTGTTCACTGTTGACTGGAAGAGCTGAGGCGATATCTCACGGCGCAGCCACGATAATTAATGCGATAGCAACGGGCAAGGGAGCAGCGGTAGGTGTGGACCTGTGGACAAAAGCCACCGTAACCCTAACTGACGAAGCAGGAACCATAGATGCTAAGATTCTGTCTGATTCCTCAGAGAATCCTGTTTTGGCACAAAAAACCGTTGAGCGTATCCTCAAGCATTTTGGTTTAGAACAGGAGTTTGGCGCCAAAGTCGAAACACAATCAAACATTCCCGTGGCAAGGGGACTGAAGAGCAGCAGTGCGGCGGCAAACGCGATAGCCTTGGCAACCACTGCAGCCCTAGAACGTAGCTTGGATGATATTGCTGTGGTAAAGCTTGGTGTTGACGGGGCAATGGACGCAAAGGTTACTATAACCGGAGCCTTCGACGATGCCTGCGCCTCATATTTTGGCGGAGTAGTAATCACCGATAACCTAGAACGAATAATCGTTAAACGCTTCGAACTGGCTGAAGCCCCAGCTGTTCTGTTCTATGTTCCAGCCAAAAAAACATATACAGCAGATTCAAACGTGAAACGAATGAAAACCATGGCTTCCGTCGTCAAGATAGCCTACAGAGAAGCCTTGAACGGAAATTACTGGGCAGCCCTAACCATGAACGGTTTAATCTTCTCCTCGGCACTAGGCTACGATTCATCCCCAGCCGTAGACGCCCTCACAGCAGGAGCCTATGCTGCTGGGTTGTCCGGAACTGGTCCCGCGGTTACAGCCATCGTTCCTGAAGATAAGGTAGACCTTATGAAAGAGGTTTGGCAGAAGCTTGAGGGAGAAATTCTGGAGGCTCGAATCAACCAAGAGAAAGCCAAGGTGGTAAGCTAAAAAATGGAGGTTACAGTCGAGAACACCAATAATCTGGAAGGCGTGGTCTCGGCTCCTCCATCAAAAGCTTACACCCACCGAATGCTCATAGCCGCATCATTGTCAAATGGAACCTCAAAAATCTTCAATCCACTCGTCTCGGATGACACTCAAGCAACTCTAAATGCGATAAAAGCCCTCGGAGCAGAAACAGAATTACAGGAAAATCGCTGGACGATTCATGGACAAGAAAAACTCAAGACGCCTGATCATCCCATAGATTGCAGAGAATCGGGGTCCACCCTCCGTTTCATGATACCAGTCGCAGCCCTCGCCAATGGGCCTTCAACATTCATTTTTGGAGCCTCCTTCGAGAAGAGGCCTGTGGCGCCCCTTCTGGAAAGCCTCAAAGAACTGGGGGTTGAATCTGCTATTCAACAGAAAAAAAATGCTTTCTCCGTTACCGTTTATGGAGAGGGAATTAGAGGAGGAAAAACTTCGATAAGGGGAGACATAAGCTCCCAATTCATCTCCGGACTCTTGTTTGCCTGTCCAAAGGCAAAAGAAGACACTGAGGTCACTGTTACCACCATGCTGGAGTCTAAAGGCTACGTTGAAATGACCATAGAAGTACTCACCAAACACGGCGTCAAAGCATCCGCAGCACCAGATCTTTCCCGACTGTGGATTCCCTCAAAACAAAGCTACACTCCATGCAACCATACGGTTCCAGGCGACTTTTCATCTGCCGCCTTCCTTCTAGCAGCCGCGGCGATAACTTCATCAAGGGTAACAGTGAAAAATCTTGATTATCAAACATCTCAGGGGGACAAGGCAATAGTGGATATACTGGAGAAAATGGGTTCAGCAGTGAAGGTTGGAGACAAGTTTGTGGAAGTTGAGGGAAAGCAACTTACTGCAGTTGATGTCGACGCGAAGGATATACCTGACTTGGTTCCTGTCTGCACGGTTCTTGCTTGTTACGCCACGGGAACTTCGGAAATATATAATGCGAAGAGGCTTAGATACAAGGAATCTGACAGACTGGGTTCCCTCCACACTGAACTGAAGAAGATGGGGGCTGATATTGTCATGAAAGAGGACGGATTAACAATAAAGGGGTCATGTGCCATGCATGGGGCAAGTGTTGATCCTCATAACGACCATAGAATCGCCATGGCATGTGCTGTAGCGGCTCTTGGAGCAAGGGGCGAAACGAAAATTCAAAATGTTGAATGTATAAATAAGTCGTATCCGCAGTTCTTCAGTGATCTGCGTTTGTTAGGAGCGAATGTCGTTGGGAGCTAACTCGATAGGAAAAGAATTCGTCATAACCTGCTTCGGCGAGAGCCACGGCAGATGCGTCGGAGCCATCATAGACGGATGTCCAGCCGGTCTTCCCCTCATAGAAGAGGACCTCCAGAAAGAACTGGACAAAAGATTGCCGCCTAACAGGGAAATCATTTCTGCCCGAAGAGAAAAGGATGCTGTTGAGATTCTGTCGGGAACTTATGACGGTTTTACGACTGGTGCTCCGATCTGCGCCTTGGTGTGGAATAAGCAGGTTATTTCTGGCGATTACGCTTCAATAAAGGATAAACCCAGACCTGGACACGCTGACTATCCTGCCAGAATCAAGTATAGTGGATTCAATGATTATCGTGGCGGAGGAAGGTTCTCTGGCAGAATCACTGTGGCTTTCGTCATAGCTGGTGCTGTAGCCAAAAAACTGTTAGATGTCTTCGGCGTCGAAGTTCTGGCATATACAACTGCTATTGGAGAAGTTAGACTCGGAGCAGCTCCATCTCTTGAGGAGGTCAGAGAGAACACTTATGGAAACGCGGTGAGATGTCCAGACCCTGATGTTGCGGAGGAGATGGAGGAAACGATTTTGAGGGCGAAAAAGGAGGGCAACAGCGTGGGAGGAATTGTCGAGTGCGTAGCCTTTAACCTTCCAGTTGGAGTTGGGGAACCCATCTTTGATTCTTTGGATGCAGAAATTGCTAAGATGCTTTTTGATGTGCCTGCTGTCAAGGGTGTTGAGTTTGGCGCGGGATTTGAAGCTTCCAAGTTGAAGGGTTCAGAAAATAATGATGCCTATGTGATGAGAAACGGAGAAATTGAGGCTTTAACCAACAATGCGGGCGGTATCTTAGGTGGATTATCATCTGGGATGCCTCTTGTGGTTAGGGTGGCGGTGAAGCCTACGTCCTCGATTTCGAAAGAACAAAAAACTGTGGATTTATCGAAGATGGAGGAGACAACGATTCAGGTGCATGGTAGGCATGATCCCTGTATTGTGCCCAAGGCTGTTCCGGTTGTTGAGGCTTCGGTTGCCGCTGTTTTGGTTGATCAGCTGATTCGGGCATGTTGCATACCTAAGGTTTTGGGAGTTGAGGCTGTTGGAGAGTATTATGGCGTTAAGGAAAAAGATTGACACGATCGATGAGAATTTTGTCCTTCTTCTGAAGGATAGAATAGAGTTCTGTAAACGTATCGGTAAAGTCAAAGAAGAAAATGGGCTTGCTGTCAAAGACTTTCGGAGAGAAGATGCGGTTTACTTGCACATCATGGGAAAGGCGTTGGAATTAGGGCTTGATCCGCAGAAAGTTGAAGCCATCTTCAAACAAATAATTGCTTTAGGCGTCTCTGTCCAAGGCGCCGAATGAGAAAACTTAAAGCACTATCACACAATTCATGATGAGAAACCTGTCAGTTCTGTGTTCCTTCGGGAGTTGAGGAAGATGCTGTATGAAATAAGCGAAAAAGCGATACAACTTGAGAACCAAGGAAAAAAGATGATCAAATTTAATCTGGGAGACCCAGATATGCCAACACCGCCTGAAATAATTGAGGCAGCCTATGAAGCCATGAAACAGGGAAAGACGAAATATTCCTCTGCTGCTGGCGAGAAAAAGCTGCGAGAAGAACTGGCAAGCATTCATGATGTTTCGGCGGATAATGTGGTGATAACCACTGGCTCAAAGTGGGCAGTCTTTTCTTTGATGTTTCTGTTGCTGAAAGGAGGAGAGAATGTTGTTGTTCCGTCTCCTCACTGGACCAGTTATGAGTTAGCCGCGAAGAAGGTTGGGGCTGAACTGCGATTTCTGAGGGGAGACCTTGAGTCTGACTGGAAGATTGATGTTGAAAAA
>Ga0315533_1001055_pt1 | contig 21963 bp, 18 predicted proteins | sample SalMarSW160130MG_FD_203081 | JGI IMG/M metagenome (GOLD analysis project Ga0315533, IMG submission 203081) | Salt marsh sediment microbial communities from the Plum Island Ecosystem LTER, Massachusetts, United States - Salt Marsh Sediment SW1601-30 ... | reverse complement strand
TATCCTATAGCCAGTTTGGTGGCAATCTTGGCAATAGGATAACCGGTTGCCTTGGAAGCCAGCGCGCTGCTTCTGGAAACCCTGGGATTCAGTTCAATAACCGCGACTTTCCCATTTTCAGGATCGATCGCAAACTGGATATTGGACCCGCCTGCATTGACTCCGATCTCCCTCATTATCTTTATGCTGGCATCTCTTATATTCTGATATTCCTTATAGGTCAGGGTCTGGGCGGGAGCGGCGCAAATACTGTCTCCTGTATGCACTCCCATGGTATCAAAATTCTCAATGGAACAGACTATGACCACATTATCATTTCTATCTCTCATCATCTCCAGTTCGATTTCTTTCCAGCCAGCAACCGATTTTTCCACCAGCACCTCTGATTTAGGCGACATATCAAGCCCCCTGGTGACTATTTCTATAAACTCCTCTTTATTAAAGGCAACTCCTCCCCCCATTCCGCCAAGGGTATAACTTGGCCTTACCACCAGAGGAAACTTTAATTTTACGCTAAAACTTAAAGCTTCTTTTAAACTGTGCGCATACCCGCTGGCAGGGACATACAGGCCTATCCTGTTCATTGCTTCTTTAAACTGTTCCCTGTCTTCCGCCCTGTTGATGACATCAATATCAACCCCTATAAGCTCCACTCCATATTTGGTTAAAACCTTTTCTTTTGACAGGGCAGCTGCCATATTAAGTCCGGTCTGCCCTCCAAGCGCGGGAAGCATTGCATCCGGCCTCTCTCTTTTGATTATTTTTTCAACAAACTCGGGGGTCAGCGGCTCAATATAGGTCCTGTCTGCAAACTCGGGATCAGTCATAATGGTGGCAGGGTTGCTGTTTACCAGCACCACCTGATAACCTTCCTGTTTTAAGACCTTGCAGGCCTGGGTCCCGGAATAATCAAATTCACAGGCCTGTCCTATCACTATCGGCCCAGAGCCTATAAGCAGGACTTTCTTTAAATCTTTTCTTTTGGGCATAAATTATCTTTCTGGTATTTACTTGTTAAAATTTTCAATCAGCTCTGTAAACTTGCTGAAAACATATCTTGAATCATGGGGACCGGGTTTCCCTTCAGGATGATGCTGCACCGTATATGCATTTATACCGGCAAACTCCAGTCCTTCAATGGTATTATCATTTAAATTAATGTGTGTAACTCTGCAATCAGTACCCTTGATGTTTTTCAGTGATTCTTCACTGACCGCAAAACCGTGATTCTGTGATGTTATCTCGACTTTTCCTGTCTCAAGATTTTTAACGGGATGATTGCCGCCGTGATGGCCGAACTTTAACTTGTAAGTCTTTGCTCCCAGGGCAATAGCCAGAAGCTGATGCCCCAGACAGATCCCGAAAATAGGTTTTTTTCCTATCAGTTCTTTAATGGTCTTAACTGCATATCCTACAGCTGCAGGATCGCCGGGCCCATTGGAAAGAAAAATCCCTTCAGGCTCATATTTTAAGATTTCTTCAGTTTTTGCAGATGCGGGTACCACGATTATTTTAAAACCTTCCCAGTCCAGGCATTTTAAAATACCCAGCTTCACCCCGAAATCAACCGCTACAATGGTATGCCTGCAGCCGATATTTTCAGGATTATAAACGTACGGCTTTCCGCAGGTGACATACTTTACCAGGTCCCTGTTAATAATAGAGGGATAACTTCCTAACTTTTCCATCAGTTCACCTTTATCATCTGTCTCGGTTGAAATGATGCCCTTCATTGAACCCTTCAACCTGATATGTCTGGTCAACTGCCTGGTGTCTATCCCTTCCAGTCCAACGATCTTGTACTTTTTAAGATAATCGGGCAGGCTGCCTTCTGCCCTCCAGTTGCAGTAGTAACCAAAACACTCCTTTACGATAAGACCCTTGGCCTGTATTTTATCTGATTCCACATCTTCACTGTTTACTCCATAATTTCCGATCTGGGTATAGGTCATATTGACTATCTGCTCGCAGTAAGAAGGATCGGTCAGAATTTCCTGATAACCTATCATAGAGGTATTGAATACAACTTCACCGATGGTCTCACCGCTGCATCCAATATTTTCTCCTTCAAATATCTTCCCGTCCTCCAGCATTAAAATTGCTTTCAAAATTCTTCCCTTTCTTCCGCGCTATCTATTAATGTATGCCAATTTACCTTTGCTTATTGTATAGACTATCTTTCCAGAAAGCATCTGACCTATAAAGGCACTGTTTTTACTCTTTGATATAAAATCTTCTCTCTTGATACTTTTTTCCGCTTCATTATCGATTATGGTAATATTTGCTGTCTTTCCTTTTTCTATTTTCCCGGCATCTATATTTAAAATCTTTGCAGGGCCGCAGGTAATAAGAGCTATAAGCTCGGGAAGGCTCATATTTTCCTTGAGGCATAATTTAGTAAATGAAGCACTAAAAAGAGTCTCAAGCCCGATGGTCCCAAACTCCGCCTCTTTAAAAGTTGTGTTCTTTTCGGTATCCAGGTGCGGGGCGTGGTCGCTTGCTACTGCATCAATCACACCGCTCTTTACGCCCTCCACCAGCGCCTCTCTGTCCTCGCTGCTTCTTATGGGCGGCTTTACCTTAAAGTTAGTATTGAATGTAGTAAGAACGCTGTCGTCAAAGAACAGGTGATGCGGGGTCACATCACAGGTTATATCAATGCCCTTCTTTTTGGCTTTGCCTATCATTTCCACCCCTCCGGCAGTGCTTAAGTGTGTTATATGGATCTTTGCCTCGCTCCTCTGCGCAAGCATTATATCCCTGGCGATCATTAGATCATCGCTAAGTCTGGATATTCCTTCAAGACCCAGTATCGTAGAATATTTTCCTTCATGTACCAGGCCGCATTCTGACATGCGGAGGTCCTCTTCATGCAGTATCAGGGGAAGACCAAACTGGATGGAATACCTCATGACCTCATACATGAGTCTCGCGTCAGCCACACACTTTCCGTCATCTGAAAATCCTACCGCTCCCGCCTGGGAAAGAAGCCCCATTTCAGTAATACTCCTGCCCTTCTGGCCTTTGGTCATAGCGGCAACAGGCAGTACCCTGCAGGCAACATCATGGGATTTTTCCATAATATACTTGACTGCATGTTCACTGTCTATTGGTGGATTTGTATTGGGCATACATGCCACTGTGGTAATACCGCCTTTTACTGCAGCCAGCGCTCCGCTTTCAACAGTCTCCTCATCTTCAAATCCGGGATCCCGGAGGTGTACATGCATATCTACAAATCCCGGGCTCACTACAAGCCCTGCAGCATCGATCACCTCTGTGCCGCCTCCGGCTGTACCGATGTTTTTATCTATTTTTTCCACAATGCCGTCTTTGATAAAAATATCAACAACGGATTCCTTTCTCTTTTCAGGGTCGATTACCCTGCCGCCCTTTATCAATATATTTTTCTCTTTTACCATATCCCTAAAAATCTTTAACCCAGTATTAAATAAAGTATGGCCATCCTTACTGCCACCCCATAGGTCACCTGCTCCTCTATCACAACCCTTTCTGCAAGCTTTCCTCCTACATCCATAACTTCATCACTTATCTCTATTCCCCTGTTTACCGGCCCCGGGTGCATGACTATTGAACCCTGTTTCATCCTCTTAAGCCTTTCCATATCAAGGCCCAAAAACCGGTTGTACTCCATAATGGATGGGTAAAACTTCCTGTCCTGCCTTTCAAACTGCATTCTCAGCATATACAGGATATCGCAGTCTTCTATTACGTCGTCTATCTGGTATCTCACCTTAAGCTCCGAAAAATCTTCCGGTAGAAACATGGTCGGTGACACTATGGTGATATCCATTCCCATTTTTTCAAATAGACTTATATCCGACCTTGCCACCCTGCTGTCAATAAAATCTCCCACAATTGCCACCTTTAGTCCCTTGAAATCTCCGAATCTCTTTTTTATGGTGTAAAGGTCCAGCAGCGCCTGGGTCGGGTGCTGGTGCTTGCCGTCGCCGGCATTTATGACCGGCACATTCACAAACCCGTCTATCATCCTGGCTGTACCGCTGTCGGAATGCCTTATGATTATAATATCCACTTTCATTGAGAGTATGGTCTTTAAGGTATCCACTACTGACTCTCCCTTTCTGATGCTGCTTGCTGCGGCCGAAAAATTAATAATATCTGCACTCAGCCTCTTGGCGGCGATCTCAAATGAAGTCTTGGTCCTGGTGCTCACTTCAAAAAACAGGTTAAACACGGTCTTGCCCCTGAGCGTGGGGACCTTTTTTACTTCCCTTTTTGATATCTCAAGAAAAGAATCCGTGTTGGAAAGTATCAGTTTTATATCTTCAAGATCCAGGCTTTCTATATCCAGCAGGCTTTTTTTACTTAACATAGTTATTCCTTATTCTTTACCAGAGTAACGCTGTCTACATCATCGGTCTCCTTTAACCTGACCTCAACGGCTTCACTGCGGGAGGTGGGAAGATTCTTTCCCACATAATCCGCCCTTATGGGAAGTTCCCTATGGCCCCGGTCAATTAAAACAACAAGCTGTATGCTCCTGGGCCTTCCAAAATCTATTATCGCATCAAGCGCCGCCCTTACCGTCCTTCCGGTGTACAGTACATCATCTACCAAAATCACGTTTTTGCCCTCTATGTCAAATGGTATATCTGTTATCTGTACCCCCGGCTTTAGATTCTTCCCTATATCATCCCGGTAGAAGGCAATATCAAGTTTACCGGTCTTTAAGCTGGTCCTCTCAAATTTGCCGATATTCTCAGCTATCCTGTTTGCCAGAGGGACACCTCTCTTCTGGACCCCTATAAAGACCAGGCTTTCCGATCCCTTGTTTCTTTCCAGTATCTCATGCGAGATCCTCTTTACCACCCTGTCTATATCGTTTTCACTCAATATCTGTGTCTTTTCCATCATGACTCCCTGCCATATAAAAAAACCTCCTTACCAAATAGGTAAGAAGGTTAAAACATCGTAAACCTTAAAATACTTTATAAACATTTTTTTCATTCCTTTTTAGCCTCTCCGGACTATTTTAAAGGTTGATACTATTCAGTTTTGTTCTCTGCTCAACAGATACTATAGGAGATTATAGATAAAAAAACAAGTGAAAATTCTAAATTATGCCTAGCCCATGTTTCTTCTTAGTTTTCTGAGCTTGTAATTCAGATCTCCGCTTCCTTCTTTTCTATAACCGGGATTACCATTCCTGGAGTTGAAATTTCCGCTGTTCTGAGCTCTTGCTTCATTAACAACAATAGTTCTTCCCTTGAACTCGCTCTGGTTCAATTTCTCCATAGCTGCTTTTGCCTGGTCTTCGCTCTCCATTTCCACAAATCCGAAACCTCTTGATTTACCATCCATTCTGATTATTACCTTAGAGTAGGTAACAGTACCTTCCTGGGCAAATAAATCTTCAAGATCCTTATCAGTGGTAGAGTAGTCCAGATTACCAACATACATTCTCTTGTTCACTAAATCGCCTTTCTTTAAGTTGCCTTTTTCTATATATAAAACAGTAGTAGAAACTATTATTTAAAAAATGTGGAATAAAAGAATTAGATAGGATCAATTAAGAAGAATTAATTCTATTTATATTTACATACTTTAATAAAAATCCCTACTGCCCTGTTTTAAAATGAAACTAAGTAGGCATTATATAATAAATTTTAAATTTTTCCAAAGAATTTTTTTTTATCTTAAGGCTCCACGACTTTGCCCATAAACAGGATGCTTCCGCTCCGGTCATCTGCAATCACAAAGAAGAAAGGCCTGTTTACCGTAAATTCAACAGGTTCCTCCGGCATGGCAGCCGACTCCATCATCTCCACTACGGTTGCTGCCGCAGCTTCGCTTCCTTTTTCATTTACCTCAATAACTGCCTTGTGAAGGACCTTGGATATAAATATGTCTTCTCTTATACCGCTGAAATCTGCATCAAAGCTGAAGGCAACTCCCATGCCCATATCTGTAAGCACGTCATTTAAAAGCTTTATCCCATATTCCATCTTATACTTCGGCATGGAAAGGTCCACCTGCCTTTCTGAAAATGAACTTGCTATTTCATTCCACCTGTCAGCATCAAGCGAACCTATGAGCAAGTCAAGGCTTTCGCCCTTATCAGGAAGGATTATATACATTGACATTTTCTCCTGCCCGTAGGGAAGCTTTACACCTGAATAGTTATCCCCGCTGCAGTAAAAGAATTCCTGCTGCTGTTTCATCATAGGGACCTTTTTGGTGCTGCCGTCGGCCAGATAAAAATCATCATCATCGGTCAGACTTTCATCAAACTCATCAGTCCAGTTCCCTTTAAAATAAATGGCATTTATTAGGTACATGACAGCATCTGCAGGGATAGAATCCAGCATCTTTTGGATCTTGTCCATTGTGGCATCTGCTATCCAGCCGTTTATGGTGTCCACAGTGCCGGCATCGGCAAAATCGATCTCCCTTACCTCCGATGAAAAATATTTTCTGTTTCTTTCAATAAAATCCTCTTTGGCTTCAAAACCCAGGTTCATCCAGATAGAGTTTGCAATGGAAAGCTCAATATCACTATCGGCATTTTCAATTGAGATCATAAGGTCCTTAAACCCGGTATTTAATTCTTCAAGATCAAAGCCGGAAAACTCCAGGGCATCAGCCATTGCCTTGCTGGTATCACCCACCGCCCCGTTATAGGTCATTGCCAGGGCAAGCAGTATGGAAAGCGGCGAAATGAATATATTCTGGTCCTTATCCTCCAAAATAAGCTGGTTAAAGATATTAAACCCAAACTGTGTATTGGAATGTATAAGGTCACCGCCAACCTCAACTGCAATCTCATCCGACTCCTCTTCTGAGACACCGCCTACGCTATCAAAAAACTGCCAGAAACAGCCAGTATTGGCCAGTAATGTAACCGCCACAATTACTGCTGCTGCAAGAATCATCTTACTTTTTTTCATGGTAAAACTCCTTTAACAATTTTCATATCTGGTATATATATTCGATAAAAATCACAGAGCAAGCGGGGTTAAGGATTTAAAACTCTTCAAAGACTTCCAGCCTGAAGCTTATCTCCCCTTCCTGCAGGAGAAATGAATCCTCAAAAAGATCCCCGGGTACAAAATTTCTAAAAGGAATGTCTATTACTCTTGTCTCACTCTTATCGGCTTTTAACATGAACAGTTCAAAAGTGCCGTCAAAACCAGGCTCGTTGCTTATATTCTCCAGCTGGACCTGAAGGACAGTACCGCTTTCGACCCTGTATGAAAACATGATCCCCCTTATCTTCTCTTGTGCCCAGTTTTCTACATCAAGGAAATATATATCCTTGTATACTACATTGCCTTCCTTTTCTTCTTCTTCAGCCAGGGTCTCTTCTCCTTCATCCCGCTTTACCTCAGCAGATTCTTCATATTCATATTGAGGCTCTTCTGCCTCTTCTCCTACCGCTTCCTCCGCTACAGTCTCATATTCCGCGAGACCCATGCCTTCTGATGCATAATACTGCCTAATAAACCGGATCCCTAAAACAGCTCCGATGATTATCACCGCTACCACTAAAGCCGTAGCAAGATATCTTCCGACCATACTCTGCCTCGGAGTCTTTGCCGGCTCAAAGGTTATTTCCTGATCGATCATTATCTCGTCACCGATCTCAAATACTCCTGACGGGATCTTTCTTCTTAAAAACCGGCCTTCTTCGGTCACCACGATGCAGTAATCCTTATGTATTTCCATTATTACGGCTTTCACTTCATACCACCTCTGCTTATATTCAGATAGCTGAAACCTGCCACCATTGCAAGAACCATAGCTATTATATATATTCGACCGCGTTCCAGTTTCTTTGGGTGTATTGATAAGATATTTTCTATTTCCTTTACCGGGAGCCTTTTGGTCCTGAACAGGGCCTTTAAAATACTTTCATTTCCGGCAATCACCCTTGCCACCATTTTATACTGTTCCCTTAAGTCCTCTTTCTGTGGAGATATATCTGCCAGCTGCTCCAGGCTTATTCCCCACTTCTTGAGCAGGTTTCTGTACTCTATTATCTCCAGTATCCTTTTTTCATTTTCATCAGCGATCATGTACTGTTCCATGGCACTCTCATCTGCAGCAATATCACTCCGGTCACTGCCTTCAATGCTCACAGTCCTTTCCTTTTTTGATTTTCTGTAATAGTCAATAAGGCGCATGCTTATGACCATCCTGGCAAAGGAGAGAAACTTGCTCTTTGCACGATCGTAGGAGTCAATAGCTTCCTTAAAAGCCATAAGACCCACTGAAAGTTCTTCATCGACACCGTATTCCACAAACCTTCCCACCTTTTTCTGAACTACACTGGCAATAAAGGGCTTGAATTCAGATATGAGCCTGTTTGCCTCATCTTTTTCATCTTTTGCTCTGGCTATCCTGTCTTCAAGTGACCGCAATAAATCTTCTCCTGCAAATGCAAAATATAATTGTATGTTATTATAGGATAACTTAAACTTTTTATAAATCTTCTCTGTTGATATAATAAATGTATTATATTTTTTTAAACAAGGAGGTCTTACAGTGGATGTAAAGCTTATAGTAACCTATGACCCTGCACATATTGAGAGCAGCAATGAAAGAGTGGAACTGCTGTTTAAGGAAATAGGTGTAAAGGCAGAGTTTCTAAAATCAAAATACAGCGGCATTTTTCTCCTGAGCGTGGCAAAGCCCAAGGAAGCGGTAAAAAAGCTAAAAGCGCTTTCTAAAAAAAGCAGCGAGCTTTTCGGCAAGACTTACCGGTACATACCGGTAGACAAATGGGTTAAGTCTGAGATACCCGACATGCAGAAGGCCATAAAGCCGCTGGTCCCCAAGATAGGTGAAAATGAAAAGTGGATGATGGACCTTGAAAAAAGACACTACGAAAAGCATGAATTTAAGGAGCTTATAATAAAGCTTACCGATGTGGTAGACCGTAAGAACATAGACCTTAAAAAACCACAAAAGATAATAAAGGTAGAGATAGTAGGAAAGGATGCAGGAATTTCTCTTCTCACACCGGATGAGATGCTTGTAGTATCTTAGTCACTTTTTAGGCTTATTTCTGAAGTATTTAAAGAACCTGTCCTGGTACTGCTCAAAGACTTCCCACCTGTCAAGCTCGGCCTTTAGTTCCATGGGATCTATCTCGCCCTTTTCAAAAAGCTTGAAGAGCAGTTCTATTTCCTTTCTGGCTATAACAGGGGTCCCGGTACTGTCCCTGGTTATCACGGGAAACCCGCCGCTGCCCACGCTTATAGACCTGTCTCTTACCAGATCCGGCACCTGCAGATCGTTAGCGCTGTTGTCCACCATTTCCTGGACAAACTTGGAAAGCGATACATCCCAGAACTCATCTACTCCCTTTATGAGCGCGCTGTAGACTTCTTTTCTCTGGTCAATATCCCTGGATATCCTGCTCGCCACCGACTCAAGTGATCTCGGCACTATATCCATCTTCTCAGAATCTCTCCTGATCTTAAATCCGTAAAGTATCATGGCAAGGTCGCTGTCTTCCTCAGCCAGCATCTCAAAGGCCTTCCTGGCCTCGCCGCTGAATCCTTCCATCCTAAGCATATAGGAAGGGGTGATAAGTTTGGGCTTCTTGCAGGTGATCCTTCCTTCCCTGACCACAGTCTCAGACTCGGCGCTTCTTCCTTCAAAGTCCAGATACATCGGTACGGTAAGTATATAGTAGTGTATGTTAGTATCAACAAATGATGCCAGAAGCTTCCTGGGAGGCTTGAGGACCTCAGTCTTTTCTATTGCGTATTTAATTTTTTCTTCAATATCCATAATTCACCGGGGCTTAGGGTTCCTATCTACCACCAAGCACCCTTATTCTAATGTATTTAAATGGCAGAAGCAAATTTATAATCTTTTTTTAATAGAAGTGTAAGAAAGGGGTCACAAATCAGTGGTAAATCTACATTTAGGAAAATTACTACACCCTTTAAATTTGCCATAACCTCCACATCTTATAACCAATTTACCACCACATCTAGGACATATATCATTTTTTATTTTAATTTCATAATTAATTTTTTTCTCTTTTACTCTATAAATATGTTCTCTTCTTATTCTTTTTTCCTTGATATTCAGATCAGATAAACACTCGTACACTTTATCTCTGGTATAATCTGAAATAACTTCAGTTCGATATTTTCTTATAGTTTCTAGAAGATCTGTATTATATATAACATCTGTTTTAGTATTTACATTAAAAATTGACCTTTTCGTAAAAACAACTATAGGATAATAAATAATATCAGGGTAATCCCCTAATAGACTTTTTAACACATTCATATGAATATAATTTTGAATTATAGGATTGCCAATCCTATGCTTAAATCTATAAATTTTAAGAAACCAATCACCATAATCCTTTCCCGTTATATAACCATAATAATTTTTAGATTCTATTATAAAAATCCCGTATTTCGAGATTACTAAATGATCAATTTGGGTCGTATTACCATTAGCTTCTATCATTAAATTGTTTATAATCCTATACTTTTCTGGATTTAATTTTAAAAAGACTCGAGCAACTTTTTTTTCTCCCCACCAACCAAGCAGATTATTGAAATATAATTTACGGAATATATAAATTGTAAATATGAAAATTAAAAAGGGTAAATAATAATACCATTTTTCGATAAACAGAATCTTAAGAAAATCAAAGATTTTTATTAGTGTTTGCAAAATTAAAAAATATTATTTTTTTATTCCTTAACTATACTAAGGGTGTACATCGCTCCCCAGCCACAGCTCTTGCATTTATATCTAACAGTGACCGTACTTTCACTTATGTAATCTGGTTCTATTATGAGTTTCACCCGGCTGGAGTTACATTCAGGACAGAAAAATCTTATGCCCCTCCAGGTCTTCATACTAATGGATGAAGCATTTCTTACCATTTCTCTTACCTTACTGGGATAAAGCATAGTCTTGCTTCTTTTTGACCAGCCGCATTTCCTGCAGCAGTAATCTACAGTGACAATATTTTTATCCGGCAATAGATCTATCACTCGCTCAGAAACTCCACCGCATTTATAACATACAGCGGTCTTAGCACAGTTAGCATCAACCATTCTTTTTATATCTCTCGGAATTCGTCTGGGCCTTTCTCTTCTCTCAAGCTTTCTCATTTCCCTTGCGGTCAATATCCTGACTTCTTTTTTTCTATTCCCTGAAGATTTATTTATTAATCCTGCCACTTTTTAATCTCCGATCCTTACTATTGTCCACCCGGCTGATGGCGATCTATTTCAATACCCGGGGTGATTAGCTTACCATTTCCCAGATCATAAACTGATTTATACAAAGGAGCTACAGCCGAAAATCCCAGGCCCTCCAGAGTCCCGACAAATTTCTCACAAATAGAATTCTCTCCATGGGTAATAAAAACTTTATCCGGTTTCTTTACAAAACTATTTATCCACTTCAGAAGCCCTTCACGATCTGCATGGGCAGACAACCCAGTAAAATTGTAAATGGTTGCCTTAACTGCTATTTCTTCTTCAAAGACTTTCACCTTTTCTGCTCCATTAAGGATCATTCTCCCCAGTGTTCCATAGGCCTGAAAGCCTACAAAGACAACAGAGCATTCTTCCTTCCAGAGATTGTGTTTTAAATGGTGGCCGATTCTTCCCCCCTCGCACATTCCGCTGGATGAGATTATCACCTTTGGTACGGGGTCATCGTTTAGAGCCCTTGATTGGTCGGTTGAATCAGTAAAAGCTAAATTCTTAAAAGTCAGTGGGTTTGAACCTTTTTTAATTATCCCCCTTGTCTCCCTGTCTGCATAAGCTATCAGGTCATCCTCATATATTTTTGTTGCCTCGGATGCCAGGGGGCTGTCAACATAAACCGGGAAATCAAAGTTTTTGACCAGTCTTCTTTCCTTTATTTCACTAAATATATATAAAAGCCCCTGTGTCCTGCCAAGGGCAAATGAGGGAATAATAACATTTCCGCCTCTTGACAGCGTGCGGTCTACAATTTTTGCAAGGTCCAGTGCATAGTCATCGCTCTTCTCATGATTTCTATCTCCGTATGTCGATTCCATGACCACATAGTCCGCCTCTTTTATATACTGGGGGTCCTTTATTATAGGCTGTCCGGTATTTCCTATATCCCCGGAAAAGACAATCTTTTTATCTTTTCCTCCTTCAGCTAAAAATAACTCCACTGATGCAGAACCCAGAATATGGCCGGCATCCACAAAATCAAACCTGATACCGCTGCTTATTTCACTCGTCTTGCCATAGTCACACGGCACCAGAAATTTAAGGGTATTCTCAACATCGGCCATAGTGTACAAGGGTGGCACTTCATTTTTGCCTGCCCTCTTTGCCTTTCTGTTTTTCCACTTTGAATCCATCTCCTGGATTTTTGCGCTGTCCTTTAGCATTACTGAAATCAGGTCACAGGTGGCGCTTGTTGCATATATATTTCCGCTAAACCCTTCCCTGGCCAGCAGTGGCAGCCTTCCGCTGTGGTCAATATGGGCGTGGGTCAATATAACGAAATCTATATCCCTGGCATCAAACGGCAGCCTCTGGTCGTCCTTTTCATCCTTTCCCTGCTGCAGGCCGCAATCTACTAGAAACTTTTTTCCGTTTGACTCTAAATAATAACAGCTCCCGGTTACTTCCCTGGCAGCTCCATAAAATGATAAATTCATATCCTCTCTGCTCTCATATAGATTTAGCTTATTTAATTAAATTAAGAGCTTTTTTAAATTCACTTGTTCCAGCCCTTTCCAGAAGCTCGTAGATAACCATTTCCGTTGAACTGACAACCACTCCGCTTTGACTTAAACGCTCCAGTGCTATATCCTTGTTCTCCACTGACCGTGATGATGTTGCATCACCAATAACATGGACATTAAATCCAGGTAATAGATCCAGAGCGGTCTGGGCAATACAAATATGTGTCTCTATACCAATAAGAATAATATTACTCCTTGAAAGTTCATCTATTTTTTTAATAAACTTGCTACATTTATATGCATTAAATTCAATCTTTTTAATTGGTACTAAACCAGGTAATTCCGTTTTGATTTCCTTAATTGTGGCTCCTAGCTTTTCTTGTTCAACTAACACTACTGGCATGCTGATTATTTTTGCAAATCGAACTAACCTAACTATATTTTCTATCATTTTTTTATGTTTACTTATGACAGGTACCAATTTTTCCTGGACATCAACAACCACAAGCACGCTGTCTTTTCTTTTAATCAACCGGCCGTTTAATTTTTTAATTTTTTCTTTTATTTTTTTCATCTCTTATTACTAAGCTTTCTATTGAATTTTTTTATCCTATCATTAACAAATATAGGTTTCAATATATCAAAGTTGTAATAAATAATCTCCTGAATACCGGTTAAATGAGAATCAGTTTGACACTAAATAATAACAGCTCCCGGTCACTTCCCTTGCAGCCCCATAAAATGATAAATTCATATCCTCTCTGCTCTTATATAGGTCTAGTGATTAGGAGTCATGCCATTTTTATATTATTATAAAAGATATATATTGATTAACAACATTGAAAAACTTTAATCAAATAATAAAATTGTATTATAATAGCAAAAAAATTAAAATTAATTCAGAAGAAAAAAGGAGTAAATGTTTAAAATAAAAATATCTTTGTTAAAATCTTTAATAACTAAAAATGGCATTTGATTTTTTATACGAAAAAATTAAAGTTTTTGTAAGTTCAGATTGTAGAGATAAGAACTATAAAAAAATAAGAAAGAAACTAAAATACCGTTTAGAAAAAGCAGGATTTATAAAAACTTATATTTTTGAACAATATGGTGCTGCTTCATCAACCTCAGAAGAACAATTCAGAGAGAAATTAGAGGATAGTCATATTGTCCTATTTTTAACTGACAATATAGATAAAGAAGGTAAACCCCCAGATGGGGTTATGAAGGAACATCTTACAGTAAATAATATAAATAGAAATTCTATAAAAATAAAAGCCATATATATATTTTGTAACTTAGAAAAAAATAAGAAGAATAACATCCAAAAAGAGCTGGAAAGCAAAGGTATTGATAAATCACCCAAATTTCAAGAAGTCACAAAATTTAAAGAATTTATTACAGCTGGTTACGAAAGTGTAATTAAAGAGATTTTTGACACATATATATCATATTGCAGAGGAAGACTATCAAGAAAAGATGAACAGGATTTAAGCAAAGAAAGCTACTCAGCAATCAACATTAATCAAGAACAATTTAATTTTTCAGTAGTAAACAAGCAATATTTTAAAGAATTTACCAAATCACAAGGCTCTCTATGGAATACCCTTTTTGAAATAAAAAAACAGCCAAAAGAAATAAGTAATTATATGGATGAATTCTGTTTTTATTTTATGAATCATTTACTTGGTAAAATTTCTTTCTCTGAACTAAAAATAGAAAAATTAAAGAATGAATTTAGAAAACAGAAAAGAAGCAATTATATTATAAAAAGGTGGGAAGCTATTCAAGCTTATCATACTAATGATGTAGACACAGCAATTGATCTCTTATCTCAGTCCTATGCTGATGCTGAATCATATAATTCTCCAGAATGGATTAAAGATGATATTTTAATTGATAAACGGGATATGGAAATTATTAATATGACTATGAAAAATCAGATTAGAATACCCGAAGCTCAATCTAAACTTAATAAGAGCACATCATTTCTTACTTTTCCCGTAATAGATAGAATTTCAAGAGACATCTATAGTGATCTCTTAGATGAAATATATGAACTAACTGTGCAAGATCCTGGTTCTATGAGGATGAGTAATATTTTAAAGAGTATAATTGAAAATATAGAAAAATATACTTTTGTAGCTGTTTACTATGGATCTCTTGTTCATCTTCTATTAGTTAGGACAATATTAATGGAAGTATCCTTTCATTTTGCTCAGCATTACTCAGATTCTTGTCTAAAGTATCTATGCCTACAAATGTCTGTTTTAAATAAAAATACAGAAAAAATTAAAAAAGTATTTGAACATTTTATTCCTTATTTAAATGTAGCCAATTTTGCAAAGATATATAGGCTATATTCTATAACAAATATACTACCAATTAAAATGGAAAGAGATAGAGTAAAACTTACGATTATGCAATATATGGGATACTATTTGTCTGATGAAGATTATTTAAAGTGTGAAAAAGAAGTATTTAAAATTACTAATAAGTGGATAAAAGATGATAAACCAATTATTGCATTAGGTTATCCGATTATTAAATGCATGCAAAAGAATTTTATGAGAATGAGTGTTAATGAAATTCTTAAATTCTCAATAAATATTCTTCAAAAAGAATTTAGAAGATTTTATGATGATATTTTTGAATTATTATCTTACATAGATTTTAAAAATGTAGAAGATGATTTAATAAAACAATTAATTACTATTATTGATAAATTTATTATAAATAAAAAATCTAGAAATAATTTATATAAATTACAAGATCTAATAATTACCCTGAGAAAAAGATGCAATAAATCAACAGAGCATTGGGATCACTTAATAAAAAAAGAATGGAATAATTTTTACAAAAACATTTATAATTTAGAAATCCTTGATTTATCTATTAAAACTACAACTGATTATTTATTAAAATTTGCCAAAATAATAAGTGATCGTAATAAAACCCAGGGTTTAAAGGGTAAATACTCAGGATATGGTTCTGACCTATATTCAACAATAATAAATATATTAAATGATAAAAATACGAAAATTGATTTGTCTAAAATTTTACCAACTTTAATTTCAACTATATTAAATGTACTACATAATGCAAAACAAACAACTAGCGAAAAATCTGATTGTTTTAAACTACTTATGTCATTACAGTGTAGATGCTTAATTAACAAAATTGACTATAATTGGAAATCATTTACAGTTGAATTATTTAAAGATGAAAATAAAATATATTCTTCTAAGAGTATAACTTTTCTACAAAACGGTAGTTTATACATATTAAAACTTTATTCTTTTTTTTATAAAGTAATAAATAATTATAGTAATGAGCTAGAAGTAGTTCCAATATTCGCACAATCTTCTAATTTAGAAAAGTTTGAAAGTTATCAATTTATGAATTGTTTTTTTAATTTCTTAAGTTATTATGAACAAATAAACAATCATAAAATACCCTATATCCAAAACATTCTTCAAATAATTTTAAATAAAACATATAATGACTACTTTAAAACAAGAAGTTATACTGTAAGCTGTCTTGGTATTTTATGTAAGTCAGATTTCAAGGATATTGCTATCTCCAGATTATCAGAAATGATGGAAGACCCTGATTATAGAGTCAGATTAAGAGTGTTAAATCAAATTACTACAATTAAAAAGATTGACAAGCAGTTTTATAATCATATTTTACAGAAAGCAAAAGTGGATAATAACTATCTAATCAGATCTTTTATCAATTCCATTTAATTAATTCCCATTCCACTCCAGGCATAGAAACTCTGTCTGCTTAATAACTGTCTTTGTAGCTTTTTCCTGCTTATCCGGTGGATAATTATATTTGCGAAGAATTCTTTTTACTTTTGACCTTAAAAGAGCTTTTACATTTTCTCTAATATTCCAATCAATTGTAAGATTCTTCTTGACCGTTATAACTAATTCTTTTGCAATTTCTTTTAGTATCTTATCACCAAGAATTTTTACTGCACTATCATTTGTTTCCAAGGCATCATAAAATGCAAGCTCATCTTCACTCAATCCCAGTTCTTCTCCCCTCTTATCTGATTCTCTTATTTCTTTAGCCAGCTTTATAAGTTCTTCAATTATCTGAGCTGATTCTATGGTTTTATTGTGATATTTCTTTACTGCCTCTTCTAACATTTCAGAAAATTCTCTTGACTTAACCAAATTTTTTCTCGCTCTTATTTTTATCTCATCATTAATTAGTCTTTTTAATAACTCTATAGCCAAATTTTTATTTTTTTGATTTTTTACTTCAAATAAAAATTCATCAGATAGTACTGATACATCTGGTCTGTTAAGCCCTGCAGCAGCAAATATATCAATAACTTCATTTGTTGTAATAGCTTCCGATACTATCTGTTTTACAGCCTGGTCAATTTCTTCTTTTTTTTCAAGTGGAGGTCTTGTGATTATCTTTATTCTTGATTTTACAGCTTCAAAAAAAGCAACTTCGTCTACAAGTTTCAAAGCTTCAGAATGAGGGACTGATAAGGCATAGGCTTTTGATAATTCAAGACTGTACTTCAAAAACCTTTCTTTCTTATCATCATCAGCAACAATAAAATCCATTGCTCCCTGGATTATTTTCATTTTCTCATCATAACCTACTTTAAATATCTTAGAATAATCATAACCATGAATTATTGCTTTTAGTACCTCATATTTCTCTTTTAAAACCGCAACTGCTTCTTCCTTATCAATAACAGGCTTACCCTTTCCTCCGCTTGCAGTATAATCTGTTATTGCCTTCTTTAAATCATATCCAATACCTATATAGTCAACAATCAAACCTCCGGGCTTATCTTTATAAACTCTGTTTACCCTTGCTATCGCCTGCATAAGATTATGTCCTCTCATTGGTTTATCTATATACATTGTGGCAAGACATGGTACATCAAAACCAGTTAGCCACATATCTCTTACAATCACTATCTTAAATTTATCTTTTGGGTCTTTAAATCTATCTGCAAGGATTCTTTTTTTATCTTTGGTATAAATATGTTTCTGCCAGTCCTTTGGATCTTTTGCAGAACCAGTCATAATTATTTTTATAAAGCCACTATTTATATCATCATTGTGCAAGGTCGGTCTCAGCTTTGTTATTTCATTATAAATGTCAATACATATCCTCCTTGACATGCATACTATCATTGCCTTAGAGTTCAATGCTCTTTGTCTTTCTTCATAATGTTCTACTATATCTTTTGCGACCTGTTTAAGTCTTTTTTCTGAACCAACTATTGCATCTAACCTTGCCCACTTACTTTTTATTTTTGTTTTTTCCTCTTCTTCCTCACCCTCGGTAACTTCTTCAAATCTTTTATCAATTTTTGGGATCTCATTTTCATTTAATTTTAGTTTTGCAAGTCTGCTTTCATAATAAATACTTACCGTTGAACCATCAGCAATTGCACGTTCAATATCATAGATATCAATATAATTTCCAAATATCTCAGGAGTATTCCTATCTTCTTTTTCCAATGGAGTTCCGGTAAATCCTATAAATGAAGCATTAGGAAGAGCATCTCTTATATGGCGGGCATAGCCATCTATAAAGTCATACTGACTTCTATGAGCTTCATCAGCAATTACGATTATATTGGATCTATCTGAAAGTTTTGGATATTTATCACCCTTTTGGTCAGGAAAGAATTTTTGTATTGTGGTAAATACTATTCCTCCGCTTACAACAGATAAAAGTTTCTTTAAACTTTCTCTTGAATCTGCCTGAACAGGAGTTTGACGTAGAATATTAGAGCATCTTGAAAATACTCCAAATAATTGATCATCTAAATCATTTCTGTCAGTTAATAAAACAATTGTGGGGTTATTAAGAGTTAAAACCAGCTTGCCCGTATAAAATACCATAGTAAGACTCTTACCAGAACCCTGAGTGTGCCATATAACTCCGCTTCTTCCATCACCTTTTACATCTGAAGCTTCTATCGTTTTTTCCACTGCTTTATTCACTGCATAATACTGATGATATGCAGCCAACTTTTTACTATATTTTCCTTCTTCACTTTCAAATACAATAAAATTGGATATTAAATCAATAATTGTTTTTTTACTAAATACACCATTTATCAGAGTTCCTAGCTGCTCCATATCGGAAGATATTACACTCTTACCATCAGCACTTTTCCAGGGCATAAATCGTTCGTATTCTGAAGATATTGTGCCAGTCTTTGCAAAGCAACCATCACTAATTGCAAGTATTTCATTGTGTTTAAATAAAGAAGGAAGCTCTCTTCTATATGTCTGAAGCTGGTTATATGCATATTTTATATCAATATTCTCATCCAGTGGATTTTTAAGTTCAAAAAAAATAAGAGGGATTCCATTTATAAATATAACAATATCAAGCCTCCTATTTTTATCCTTCTCTATTACTGTAAATTGATTGACTGCTAAAAAGTTATTATTACTAGGATTATTACGGTCAACAAGCCAAATCTTTTTGCTTACAATTCTATTTGAGCTATCCCTTGTTTCAATATCAACACCATCAGTGATATATCTATGGAAATTTTTATTGTTTACAATCAAATCCTGTGATTCGTTTCTTGAAATCTTTTTATGTACTTCTTCTAATTCAAAGTCTTTTATATTAAGGTTAATATTTCTTAGAGAGTTGAATAATCTGTCAGTTAATATTGTTTGTGCATAGGTATCTCTTTCCTTGTAGGGTCCACCAGGGGAAATATCAGGACCAAATTTTATTTCATAACTTAAGTCTGAAAGTAGTTTTAATATATATTTTTCTACTTCTGATTCAGAAATTAGACTTGGCATAATACTTAACTTTCTCTAATACCTTCTAAATTGACTCTTATTTTACCGGTTATGAGTTTGGGAAGTAAAGCATCGCGGATTTGACATAATGTTTGATTTTGTTTATTTAATAAATAAATTAATTTTTGAGTACTTCTAATTATCTTATCAAAATTTATAAAAACTTCTTTTGTGGGAATTGCAATCTTTAGTTTACCGATATCTGTTTTCGTTATTAATGGTTGTGTCGAACCTCTATTTAGATTAGATAAACTAAATTTTTTAAGCAAAAGGTAAATAAAATAAGTAAGAATTTTATCTTTTGGCCTTGATATTAAAACATTATCTGAAATCCAAGCCTTTTCATTTACTAAGAATATCTTACCTAATGTTCCTACCCTACCAGTAATTATTAACTCTTCATTAAAAAGATAATCGTTTGTATAACTTATAATTCCATTAGCGCCATAGATAGGGTATTTACCATCAGAAGTTCTCTTGTCTTTTGGTAATCCTTTACCTGAAAAAATATTAGCCATTGATTTATATTCTTTAATCTCCCAATCCTTTGGTATCTTACCAAGTTCCGAATCTATAAATTCACCTCCAGAGGATTTATAAGGCTTTCCATTTTCATTTGGAAATTCAAAGTCTATAAACCAGTGTTTGAAGATAGATTTAGAAATTTGTTCTAATAAAATATTTATTTTATTATTTAACTCTATCTTTTTATCTAAAGCTGATAGAACTTTTACTAAAGATATTTGAATATTTTTTAAAGGAATATAACATTTAAAATTTTTTATATAATTCCAATTTGCTCTTGGCATTCGTGTTCCTGTAGAACCAGAACTTACATACTTGATAAAATCATAATTAGCCAAAAGATAAAATAGAAAATCCGGATTTATATTATTTTTTGCTCTTATTACTAGAATATCCGTAGAACATACTCCATCAAAATCAGGTTTATATACTTTTCTAAAATAAGGTCTCAATTTACCAAATAAAATATCACCCTTCTTAAAAAAGTATTTTTGACTTTGTATTTCTTTAGAAATACCAATTGAATTTATCGAAAGTGTCTGTTGGTTTATATGTTCTAAGCCTATATATGGAATATTAATCCTATTATTAGGTAGAAAAACCTCTTTAATTAGTTCTGCAACTTGTGAAATACTTTTAATTTCCCAACATTCCCTTATAACTTCAAAACTTTCTTCTATTATGTTTTCTTTCATTTTTTTTATTATCAATTTCATTTATTGAGTAAGATACACCTTCAATAATAAATGGAACAACATCTGATGCAAGAAAAATAGGACTTATTGTGCTTATAGTTTGGTAAATAGATTCTTTATTAATTTCTTTTTTAATTTTAATATTTGATTTATAAAAATTTCTAACATTCTTATTCCTTTCAAATAACTCTATTAGAAACACTCCCCAGATTCTATTTAACACCGAACTACTTAAAATGAATTGACCTTTTATAAGTTTCTTTACAGAATAAAAATCATCATATAATTCCTTATTAGTGATTTTTATCTTAGTTTTACTATAAATTTTTAGTTTACCAGGTTTAGGAATATATAAATCATCATTATTTCTATACAGGTAATTTTTAACCTCGTGTACTATTAAATTTCTATAAGTAGTAACTTCATTCTTCAATCGATAAAAATCTCTTTTTAGTTTTTTTCCTTTACTTTCAAAAAAAGGACTAATAGTTGTAGTTAATTGATTAATATTATCAAGATTACCTATAGGTACAGAGTTTCTATTACATTGTAAAATAAATCTTAAAGTATTTTCTTTAATGTCTTTATATAATTCTTTATTATTTATTTTTTCTTCTATTTTATTAATAATATTCTGAGCTAAATCCGCCGCAAATTTTTCTATTTTATCTTGTTCAATATTTCCTTTTTTATTAAAACTATTCTCAAATATATAAAGAAAAAGTAAAAGTTTTTCAGTTAACTCTAAAGAAGCTGAAAGGTAAATAATAAAATCATCAAAATGCCTATTTTCAAATGAGTATTTTTGTTCTTCTAATTTATATCCAAACAAATTCGCTTTCATTAAATTAAAGAAGATTGAGTATGAATATCTAAAAATAACTGTAAGTTCTGGAACATCTTCTCTAATTTGAATACTACCTTCTTCTCTATATTTATATATATATTTTTTCCAAAATAATTCATAATTCGGAAAATATTTTTCTACTTTTGGATAATGAACTTTTTCAAAATCATCACCATCTGTTAATAATCCAAATTTTTTATCATTCATATCTGAATCTTTTATTAATTTTATTAAATATTAATTTCAATAAGTTGTACTATCTAAGCTTGGTGTTTACAGTTTAACTTCCTCCAAGCATAAAATATTAAATATTATTTTATGGTGAAATGGATAAAAAATCACCATATTTATATAAAAGATCACAGGGTTTGGAACCTT
>Ga0315533_1001051_pt1 | contig 22020 bp, 22 predicted proteins | sample SalMarSW160130MG_FD_203081 | JGI IMG/M metagenome (GOLD analysis project Ga0315533, IMG submission 203081) | Salt marsh sediment microbial communities from the Plum Island Ecosystem LTER, Massachusetts, United States - Salt Marsh Sediment SW1601-30 ... | reverse complement strand
CTTCATTCGGCCCTTGGTTACCGCTCACCGAATGACTTCGAGAAATTAGTCCTTATTCAGGAGAACAGTGGATTACCCCGCCAGACTCTCCTAACCCTATCTGCCCAATCATAGGGGTGCAGTCCAAATGCTTCTCTCCAAATGTCAATCACTTCCTCAAAATCATCCGAATAACCTTGTTGCAAACTAGAAACTAGTTTTGATAGAGATTTGTTACCCAGAGTTACTACATGGTCACCAGTCGCTTTCAGTCCAACTGTGACCCTAGCAGATACATCGGTATGACCTTTTGAAGTAGAGATGCAGCTCATCCCACTTATCCTACTTCTAGATATTTCAAGACTGCGACAAAAGCTTAGGACGTTACATATTCTACTCAATTCAAGCTGTGCTAGCTCTTCTGCGGAAGTGTCGTCATCAGCTTCCAGTCTTATTAATACAGATAGTTCCTCGTCACTCTTAGAACTCAGAATAACTTCCGCTTTTGATGGTGAAACAAAACTTAGATCAGAACTTAGTCTTGTTTTTGATGCTGGTGACAACGTGATCATCCCGTTAGCTGTATATTCCATTTTCGTGCTAACCGCTAAATCAGTTATAACTCTAGAATTATATATAGTCCACTCACTTAGCTCAATTACCTGTTGAGCTTACATATCGTAGGATATTTGTTTAGAGGTGCGCTGTATTAGTCACTATGAAGCACCCAACACGCAAAATGCAGATTACTATATATGACCTGTAGTGCTTAACGAGAAGTATACCACTCAGGGTCCATCTTCAACTGAGTCAGGGACTGATTTATTTGCACTGCTAGTATAAACTTCAAAGGGCGTTTTATAACCCAGAGCTTGGTGTGGTCTTTCGTGGTTATAAGTGTACCGCCACTTATCAAGTTTTCTCTGAGCATCTAACGGGTCTAAGTAATCATTAACGTATATCTCCTCTTCCTTGATTGTCCGGATAAGCCTTTCCACCATCCCTGTGGTTTGAGGATGGTGGCTCCTACCGCGAATGTGATAATAAGGAGACATCTCTATGTATTGAGCAGTCTGTCTGGCCAGCATCGCCGGGCCATTATCTGTAACCAGGGTGATAATCTGGCCTGTCTTAAGGAAAGTCGTTTTCATGGCTTCCTCAAGAGCATCCTCCAAACCATCAATGAGAACTTCAGCTGTCATGTTGGGATATAGCTTTAAGGTCAAAAGATACCGGGAAAAGTAATCCATAACTAGAAAGAGGTATTGTACCGGATAACCTGGGATATTAAGCTGTGTGAAATCCGCCTGATAAAGCTGATTAACACCGTCCGGTTTCATCAAGTATGCCTTCCTGGCTTCGAAACTTGCTTTGAGCTCACGGTAAGATGGCTTTGGCAATAAAAGCCCTCATCTGCTTAACTCCAAATAGGCAGTTGCCTTTGACTTATTATATCCTTTAGCTCTGGCCTTGGCCCAGACTCTTCGGTATCCCAAAGAAGGGTTAGCCGCAGCCACCTCATGCAGAATTGGTGAGACACCAATAGGACTTAGTCTGGCCTGTCTTTTCGCGCTCATTAAACCAAATACCCTCCGATAATAGCTCAACCTGTTGACCTCGAGCCTCTTACATACCCACCTTATGGATTTGCCGACCTCTCGCCTTACATCCTCTATCGCCTTCAGCTCCGGCTGCTTACCCTTAAGCCCCCCTTTAAAAGGCGAGTTACGAGTTGCTCTTCAGCTAACATACGCTCAAGTTCATCATTCTCTAGCTGGAACTGTTTCACCTGTTTACTTACCTGTTTGCCATTGGTTTCTAAGGCTAATCTTCCTCCCTCCAGAAAACGCTTGCGCCATGAATAAAGCAGTCCGGTTGAAATACCATGTCGTTTACAAAGGGTGCGGTGGCTAACATCACCGCCAAGCACAGATAGCACTATCGCCATCTTCTCATCGGTGGTATACCTCTTCTTGGCCATATTTCCTCCTCGTGCCCTTTTTACATCAGGAAGTGACTCATTTCAAGTGGTATACCATTTTCTTTAAGCAGTACAGCCTTCGGTAACAGTTTAATTTGACGCAATACGCAGTGGTTGTAAATGGGAGGGAACAAGTCAGAAATATTGGACAAAAAGGCTGCTCTAGTTACATTTGCTTTTTTGTCTTGTTGCAGCACTCGCATGGAATGGTGGCGTTATAGCAATATTCGAGAGGATTTTTGGCTCCAAGGACAACATTACAGCTATGCTCGTATCTGCCATTGTAGTGACTATAATCGCTGTCCTAGTGACTATATGGATAGCAAAAGCTACTAAGAAGGCAAAAGGCGAAAGCTAACAGATATTTTGGCCTATCAAGCCATGTTTGCCAGGATTTTACCACCATAACTATCCTGGGGCGGGTGAGGTTAAGGAATAGGGTCTAGCTTCCTCCCTGCTTCAGATGGCTAAAGTCAGTTCTGGTGCAAATATCCCAGACGAGCTTTCTATCCCTTCTATGCAGTCGGAAATTCCTCATGCAAGCCTTTAATGTTCCAGTGGCACCATCATATTCAACCCTATGGTCTTTGAGCCACTGGCTTATCACTCAGTATTAGTGGCTCTGGACCAAGCCCATTGCACCTTGCCTCTGGAATTATCTATATAAACCCATCGCTACCTATACTCCCACCAATTGGTTAGTATAGTAGACTTTTGGGTTTCCGTTCTTTATACCCGCCTTAAAAAGGTTTAGGATTTTGTCATTTTCGTATACCACAAAATAATAAGCGGGTCGTGGGTTCGAATCCCTCCAGGGACACCACAAAGCTAGCTGGAGTAGCAGGTCTTCGGGAAACCGTCACGCAATGGTTTAGCTCTTAATGCTAGTCTAGCGCGAAGAATCTCATTCCCGCCACTGCGCCGAGAGTGATAAGAATAACGATGATGCCAGCTGCGATTACTCCTAATGCAATAGCCGGGAAGGCTTTCCTCCAGTCCATGCTCAATAGCCAGCTTAAGATGCTTGCTGTGTATACGCCAGTGACAGGCAAAGGTATAGCCACGAACAATGCCAAAGCAAGAGAGCCATATTTATCTACTTTGGGCTTGCCTTTTCTTCTCACGCTATCCAGGTAGCGGTTGAAAATCTGGAACCGGGACAGGATGCCATCGTAGAACAATCTCAAGACTAGAAGGACAGGGAAAAACAATATGGCATTGGTGATGACTGCGATGCAGAAGGTAAGCAGGGGATCAAGTCCCAGGGATATACCCAACGGAATGCCCCCCCTCAATTCGCTTATGGGGCTAATAGTAACCAGCAGGACAAGAGCAATTTTATGTGCCACTTAGATTCAGGCCTTCATACATTGCCAAAACGGCGCTGGCGGCGCTCATACTCGAAGAGGGCTTGCTCAATCTCTCTTTGACCAAAATCGGGCCATAGCACCGGGGTAAAGTGAAGTTCGCTGTAACTGGCCTGCCAGAGGAGAAAATTGCTCAGGCGCATCTCGCCACCGGTGCGTATAATCAACTCGGGGTCAGGAATATCACCGGTGTGGAGATATTGGTCAAACACAAGCTCATCTATCTGGTCATCAGGAATATCGGCGCTAATAATACGCTTGGCTGCCTGCACGATTTCATCACGCCCACCATAATCAAAGGCAAGGCAAAGCGTCAGCCCGGAATTATGCTTGGTAAGTGTAATTGCCGTCTCCACCTTTTGCCTTAGCTTTTGAGGTAACCTGTCAAGCTTGCCGAAGTGTATTAGCCTGAAATTCTCCTGGTGACAAATTCGGGTTTCTTCGTCGATTCTCCTTGCCAGAATGCTGAGTAAACCTGCAATCTCTATCTTGGGGCGATTCCAGTTCTGGGTGGAGAAGGTGTAAAGGGTCAGGTATTTCACCCCGAAATTGGCGAAGACCCTGGCAACTGGATGGATGTTATTTACACCGGCTCTATGTCCCATAAGCCTGGGCAAGCCACGCCTTTTTGCCCACCTGCCGTTGCCATCCGGAATAATGGCTACATGCTGGGGAGGATAGTCTACCCCAGTCATGAACCAACCTCCCTAGGAAGGAAATGCCGCGCTTTTCGCAGAGGATAAGTTAGGCTGTACTTCAGGCCAGCCAAGATTGATTTGCTATGCCAATCGAAGGACAAAGTGGGTGAGCTGAGCAAAGCTTTGGCTATGCCTCCAGAATCTAACATGTCGAATATCCTTTCAATCTGGGGCTCGCTTAGCTTGTTGTAAAGCCGCCTCAGCCGGTAGCCAAGAAGGATTTCCCTGTTTATTCTTGCTTTCCAGCGCTTCTGGTAGCGAGAAAGTCTGGTTGCAGCCAAGTCGTCAGCTTCAAGAGCTTCTTTAAGCACCTCGGTAGCTATTTTAGCACCCAGATGCCCAAAGTAGATGCCCCCGCCAGTAATTGGCTTTACCTGGCCAGCAGCATCACCAATAACCAGTATCCTGTCTCCATAGGTACGCGGCAAAGTTCCCAAGGGGATAGCCTTTTGTCTTATCTTAGCCTCCCGGCTTATTATCCTGCTCTGGCAAAAAGGACCGAGCAGGAATCTTTCCAAGTGCAGTCTGGCATGTGAGGTTGCCAAAAGCCCAGCTAAGGCTCTATTTGCTGAAATTGGCGCGAGCCAAGCAAACGAGCCGGGCGCTGTTTGCTGACCTAAGTATATCTCAACCTCATTGACATCCCTAGTATCAACTTCTGTCTGAGCGCCGACGAGGAAATGTTTGGTTTCGCCCAAGCCTAATTGACGGCACAGTGTTGGACCAAAACCGTTGGCTAATATCACAGCTCTAGCAGAGAATATTTCCTTTGAACTGTGACACAAGGCTTGAACCTCCGCTCTGTCTTTTCTTAGAATGATGTGGGTTACCCGAGAGGAAAAGAAATAGCGTGCATTCTGAGCCTGAGCTTTGGTGGCTAACACCTTGTCAAATGAGGCTCGGTTTACAATATACGCTTGAATCTTTTCGCTTTGTAATCTCAAATACTTTCCCGAAGGCGAGAAGAACTTAGCTGAGTTTGCCCTGGTGAATATCACCTCTGCGTCGATAGCGAAGGAATCGAAACACTCGCTGCTGACTATGCCGGTGCAGCAAACATCCATTCCTGCTGCACTTTTCTGCTCCAAAACAGCCACGCCGTAACCTAACAGAGCTAGTTCGGAAGCAGCATAGCTTCCCGCCGGTCCTGCTCCTACTATGATGGCGTCGTAAAATTCGCTTGACAACTTTGCTAGCTATTTAGACTTTTGAATGCAACATCATACCATATAACCTATATAGCGCTTATGCAGTATAAGATAGGTCTCTTATCTAAGCATCTATCTAGCTAGCGCTTGTAGCATAAACATGCTGGAGTGGCACCGCACTGGGTTATGACCTCGGTGGTGGCGATAAAAATAGGTCATCAACGATTACTACCTCCCAGCCTCGCGTGGCTAGTTTATCGGCAAGGTGTGAGCGGATAAGCTCTGCACTGCCCGTGATAACTGCCTTTCTATGTTGCTTCAGTTGCAGTGCCGCCCCCCCCTTGCTCTGACTCCCTCCCTAGGGGAGGGTGGAGGTAAGAGAATTCCCTCTCCCTTCGAGGGAGGGAGTTGATACGGAAGGAGGCATTCCCTCCAGTCCTCTTTGTTTGACAATAGGGGCGTGAGAGCAAAACGCCACTGCCCTCTCCACTCCTTATCTTGCAAGAGGCGTCAGGAAGCGATTACTAATATGCAACAGGGGATACCAAAAAGGGTACAGGCATTTGTCTGATTCCTTAGTAAGAGTTTGCCTCAAGCGATCGTAGTTATTTGTCCTACGAGGCCGGGTAGAATGCGGTCATAAGCAATATCACCACCCGTTATTGCGAGCCATATCGTTGTTGCATTACCTGTGCTAGTTATGCTAGATTATATCGGTCGCTATATTTGAGGGTAGAAACCTAGTGGAGAATCCATCGGTAAAAGAACTGTTAGAAGCGGGTGCTCATTTTGGTCACCATACCAGTTATTGGCATCCCAAGATGAAGAAATATATTTTTACCCAGCGCAATGGGATACATATTATTGACTTGGAGCAAACGGTTGCGCTGTTGGATATAGCGTGTGCTTTTGTCAGAGATTTGGCAGCCGGTGGGCAGACTATTCTCCTTGTGGGCACTAAGAAGCAGGCTCAGCAAGTGATAGAGGAAGAAGCTAAGAGGTGCGGCATGTATTATGTCAATCAAAGATGGCTGGGTGGGATGCTGACCAATTTTGCCACCATACAAGCTCGTATTGATTATCTTGTTCGTTTGGAGAACAGGAAGGAGAAAGGCGAACTTGAGGTCTTATCCAAGAAAGAGAGGTCAAGGCTAGAAAAGAAAATCCAACGGTTGAATGAGCAGATGGGTGGTTTCAAGGAAATGACTGCCTTCCCTGCAGCTCTTTTCATTGCTGATCCTATTAAAGATAAGATTGCTTTCGCTGAAGCCAGGAGAATGGACATTCCGGTAATAGCCATCGTAGATAGCAATTGTAGCCCTGACAATATTGATTACCCTATTCCTGCTAACGATGATGCCATTAAGGCAATCAGATTGATCTGTGCCAAGATAGCTGATGCTGTAATCGAAGGTAAAGGAGTGCAAGTTTCTGAGGAGGCAGAGACCGCCGTATTACCAACTGCGGAGTCAGAAGAACCTATCGAGATTCTGCGTTCTTATACTTTTGAACCAGAGCAGAATTGAATCCGACGGTTGTTTGAATGAAAATATCAACAGAAGCTATACAAAAAGTAAGAGAGAGAACTAGCGCTGGCATACTTGATTGTAAGAATGCTCTACTGAAAGCAGAAGGAGATACAGAAAGGGCAGTGGGAGCATTGAAATCTCGTGGTTTTGCCATCGCTGAAAAGAAAGGGGAGCGCATCGCAAGTGAGGGAGTAATTGATGCCTATATCCATCACAATAGAAAGCTAGGAGCGCTGATAGAGCTGAACTGCGAAACAGATTTCGTGGCACACACCGATGAATTCAGACAGCTTGCCTACGATCTAGCTATGCAAGTGGCTGCTACCTCTCCTCAATTCATCAGTGCTGAGGAGATGCTGGCAGAGTCAGAGCTAGATCCCAAACTAGTTTGTCTTCTCCAGCAACCGTTCGTCAAAGACCCCGATAGGACGGTAGAAGAGATCATTGCTGATACGATAGCCAGAGTGGGCGAGAACATAAAAGTGCGAAGATTCGCTAGGTTTGAGCCCGGCTGTTAGTTAGCCTTTTGCCTTCTCTGAGAGCCGACCATGGTAAATGAAGTATTTGTTGAACTGAGCTCGGAGATGCAAAAGGCCATTGGTGGTTTGACCAGGGAGTTAGCTAGTATCCGTAGCGGACGAGCTTCTCCAGCTCTGGTTGAGAGCATTCTGGTGGACTATCAGGGTTCGGCTGTCCCCATCCGGCAAATCGGTAACATATCTATACCTGAAGCCAGGCTGATTGTTGTTCAACCCTGGGACCGCACTTCACTGCGCAATATAGAGAAAGGCATCCTCAGAGCCAATGTTGGCCTTAATCCCTCCAATGATGGCAATGTGGTGCGGATAGTCATTCCTCCTCTCAGTGAGGAACGTCGTGTGGAGCTGGCAAAACTGGTGTCTAAGAGAGTGGAGGAACGGCGAGTGGTGCTACGTAACATGAGAAGAGACGGCATCGGAAAACTAAGACAAATGGAAAAAGACAAGCAAATATCGCAAGACGAGCTTGCTAATGCTATTAAGAAGATCGGTGAAATCAGCGATAGCTTTATGGATCAGGTAAATGAGATAGGTCAGAACAAAGAAAAGGAAATAAGAGAACTATAGTCTCAAGACAAAGTCTCGGCCGTGCCGTTCCCATAGCGGATTAGATAATTAGCAAAACACCAAGCTCATAGTAAGTTGAAGTTTTCCCCGAAGGGGTTATGCTCAAGCAAAGAGTTGTCACTGCTGCCATAGTTATACCCCTTGTTATCTCCCTTATCTGGTTTGGCGATCCTTGGTTTAGCGTTTTCATTGCTGCCGTAGTGTTACTAGGCACCTTCGAATTTTATCGTGCATCCGGTAATCTTGACCGACGGCAGCCTTTGGTTTACCTTGGCCTGTTATGGGCATTGGCCCTTGCTTTGAGCCCTCACTATAAGACTACCAGTGTATTGCCCATGGTCATCACAACTGCTACAGTGATGTCCTTGGTGTGGCTATTATTCCGCTCACCCCAAGAGGATGCGTTTCGTGACTGGGCATGGGTGGTAGCTGGTGTTCTTTATGTAGGGTGGCTGCTTGGGTACTGGCTTAATTTGCGTATTTTGCCAGATGGCAGAGGTTGGGTTTACTTAGCCATGTTTACTACGTTTGCCAACGATACTGGTGCCTTTTTCATAGGTAGGACATGTGGTAAGCGCAAGCTAGTTTCTGCCATAAGCCCAGCCAAGACATGGGAAGGAGCGTTTGGGGGCTTATTGATTGCCGTTGTAGTCACTGTAGCAATATCCAGAATTCCCATTCTCTTTTCTTCTTCACCTCTTGAATACTGGCAGGCTATACTGCTGGGCTGCCTTATCAGCGTCTTTGCTCAGCTTGGTGACCTAGTTGAATCTTTACTTAAGCGCAATATGAGGATAAAAGAATCAGGTAAATTGCTTCCAGGTCATGGTGGCATTCTTGACCGTTTCGATAGCCTCATCTTTACGGGGGTGGTGGTATACTATTATGTAGTATGGCTGATGGGATAAAGAAAGTAGCCATCCTGGGTTCGACCGGTTCCATAGGACAGCAAGCACTAGATGTTATTCGTGCCTTTCCTAGCAGGTTCCAGGTGATAGCTTTGGCAGGAGGCAAAAACGGCAGACTCCTTGAAGAGCAAATTGGTGAGTTGCATCCTAAGATGTTTTATTCGCTAACCAAGGCTGATATCAGCTATGAAGGGAAGTTCTCGTCTATGGAAGAAATGGCCAGTGATCCTGAGGTTGACTTAGTAGTCATAGCTACTTCTGGCAAAGTAGGATTAAGTCCCACATTGGCGGCTCTGAGAGCAGGCAAAACGGTTGCTTTGGCTAACAAGGAAATATTGGTGATGGCAGGTGAAATAATTGTCGGTGAGGCCAGGCAGCATCGAGCGAGAATTTTGCCTATTGATAGTGAACATAGTGCTATCTGGCAGTGCCTGCGAGGGGAAAGGAGCAAGATTCAGAGGCTTCTTCTGACTGCCTCTGGTGGCCCCTTCTACCACTGTTCCGGAACTCAATTGGCTGGAATAACCGCAGAACAGGCCCTAGAACATCCTGTCTGGAAGATGGGTAGAAAAGTTACCATTGATTCGGCCACACTTATGAATAAGGGATTGGAAGCAATTGAAGCGCATTGGCTTTTTCATATCCCCTTTGAGAGCATCGAAATAGCAATCCACCCGCAATGCATCGTTCACTCCATGGTGGAGTTCATTGATGGTTCGGTGAAAGCTCAGCTTGGTTTTCCCGATATGAGGTTGCCCATCCAATATGCCATTTGTTATCCTGAGAGGTTATCTAATCCTGTGCTGCCGCGTCTGGACTTGAGCAAGACCCAATCTCTAGAGTTTGAATTTGTGGATTATGATAAGTTCCCCTGTCTTAAACTGGCCTTGAAAGCTGGTAACCTAGGGGGGACTTATCCCGCTGTGCTTTGTGCCGCCGATGAAGTGGCCGTGGAGCTTTTCCTCTCTCATCGGATTAATTTTGTTGACATCGCCTCAGTGATAGAGCAAACACTGGAGAGACATCAGGGTATAAGGAAACCTACTTTGGATGAAATTTGGCAAGCCGACGCTTGGGCCATGGAATATGCCGAGCGACTTGCTTATTCTCATGGTGATGTTTTCGGTGAGCCAAATGCCGGAATTCAACAAAGCAGTCTCGAGTTAACGGAATAAGAAATGGACATCGCTGGAGTTGTCATTCTCTTCATAGTGACCATGTTTGTGGTGGTTTCTGTTCATGAACTGGGGCATTTCATCACTGCCAAGCGTGCTGGAGTGAAGGTGGAGGAATTTGGTTTCGGTTTTCCTCCACGGCTTTGGAGCACCAAGCGAGGAGAGACAATATATTCAGTTAATGCCATACCTGTGGGAGCCTTCGTCAAGTCTGTTGGAGAAGACGACCCTGCGGTTCCTCAAAGCCTAGCTAGCAAGGGTCCGCGGCCCAGGTTGGCAGTCTACGCGGCAGGTCCGGTGGCTAACATTCTTCTCGCATTCATCCTGCTTAGCGCCTTCTTCATGTTGCCTTCAAGTGTAGTAGTTGGCAATGGAGTTATGGTGCACTCTGTGGTGGAGGACTCACCGGCAGAGGAAGCAGGTATTGAGGCAGGGGATATAATCCTAGAAGTGGATGGAGAGCATGTTCATAACTGGAGAGATGTACAGAATATAATAAGTTCGAGTGAGGAAGGAAAAGAGATAACGCTGGTTCTGCAAAGGGATGCAAGCCGCGAGGAACTTGACTTAATACCCAGGTTCAATACCGATTTGGGACGGTTAGCGGTAGGTGTTACGCTATGCTGGAATACGGTGAGCCAGGTAGAGGAAGGTTCACCAGCAGACGAGGCTGGCATTAGCCCTGGAGATACCATCCTGAGTGTTAATAAACAAACTGTGTATAGCCAGGAGGACATGAGTCATGTTTTGGCTTCTGTTGAGGAGGAAGGAGAGATATATTTAACTTTGCTCAGGGGGGAGGAGGTCGTTTCAGCCAATCTGACTAAGAAACCTGATTCTGACCAGCGAGTGATTGGTGTGAAATTACGCTGGGTGGAAGGGACTCATATTGGGCAAGAGCGACTTCCCTTGTGGAAAGCGGCTTATATAGGAGGCAGCTACATCATCCATTTGCCCGAAATGATAGTAGCGTCCATTCCAGTTATCAAGGAGAGCCCTGATCTGGCGTTGGTAGGGCCAGTAGGGGCCGGGCAGTTGACTGTAGAAGCAGTGAAGTCCTTTGGTTTAAGCAATGTGCTGTTTATAGCTGGAATCATTAGTTTGGGAATTGCTTTGTTTAATTTTCTTCCCATTCCTCCTCTGGACGGAGCAGGAATGCTAGTCGCCTTTGTTGAGGGACTCAGGCGTGGAAAACGCCTTTCTCGACGCACACTGCGCCTGGCTTATACCATAGGCACTACTCTTTTGATTACACTCATGGCTGTAATAACTTATAATGATATCCTGCGCATAATCACCGGTGGGAGCTTTGGATTGTGACTTATCGTCGAATTTCTATACCTGTAAGGCTGGGTGAAGTGACGGTTGGTGGCGATGCGCCGATTGCGGTGCAATCCATGACTAAAACAGATACCCGCGATATTGCTGCCACCATTAACCAGATCAAGGAATTAGAGGATTGTGGCTGCGAAATAGTGCGTGTGGCAGTTCTAGATAAGGAAGCAGTTGAGAGCATTTCGGCTATAAAGAGGGGTGTTTCCTCGCCTCTTGTCGCCGATATTCATTTTGACTATCGCTTGGCTTTGGCTGCGCTGCAAGCTGGAGCCGATGGACTCCGCCTCAATCCTGGTAACATTCGTGATAAAGAGCAAATTGCCAAGGTAGTGGCTGCCGCAAAAGAAAGGGGAAGCTGCATCCGAATTGGCGTAAATGCTGGCAGCCTGCCCGCAGATTTCGAGCCTGATGCTCCACTTGCCAAGCGGATGGTTGACATGGCATTGGAGGAGATAAAGCTCATGGAGAGCCTGGACTTCAATCTAATCAAGGCCTCTCTGAAAGCCTTTGATGTGCCCACCACTATCCAGGCATACCAAATAATTGCCGATAAGATACCCTATCCTCTGCATTTAGGCATTACTGAAGCAGGGCTTGCCAAGGCTGGAGCTATACGCAGTGCGATAGGTATTGGCATACTTTTATATCAGGGTATTGGCGATACTATTCGCGTTTCTCTTAGTGCTCATCCTTGTGAAGAGGTATTCGCTGCTTATGAAATCTTGAAAAGCCTCGGCTTACGCCAGCGAGGCCCAACCTTGGTGAGCTGTCCCTCATGTGGTCGAGCTGAAGTTGATGTCATAAGATTGGCTGAAGCTGTAGACAAGCATCTGAAAAAGATAACTAAGCCTATCAAAGTGGCAGTTATGGGCTGTGTAGTCAATGGACCTGGCGAAGCTAGAGATGCTGATGTTGGCATTGCCGGAGGCAAGCATAAGGGTGCTATATTCAGAAAAGGAACGGTGGTGAGTACAGTGACTGAGGAGAATTTGTTGGAGGCCCTAATGGCAGAAGTAAAAAAGATCTAGCTATGGCAGAAGAAAAAACACAGAAGCCCGTTACCTGTGAAGACTTGCGCAGGCTTATAAAGGAGAACGGTGGAAAACCCGAAGGCCTTGACCTTTCAAACCGGACTTTCGTGGAAGCGGTAGACCTTTCGGGCTTAGACCTTCGCGGGATTATTCTAAAGGATGTAAGGTTTCCTACGCACTTTGAGGGTGCCCAACCGGTGGGAGCTAAATTTGACGGGTCTGAGCTTAATGGAGCCGACCTTCGTAGCATTGACCTTCAATATGCTCAGTTCAGAATGCTCAACAACCAACCCACATATTTACGAGCTGCTGACCTGAGAGGTGCACTCTTGTTCAATACTAACTTTCAAGGTGCAGACCTTACAGGCGCGAAATTTGGAGATCTAGGAAAAGCAGGAGGATATCCGGCAATGTTGGATTATACTGACCTGCGGGGTGCAAAGCTAATTCGTGCAAACTTTAAAGGCTGCTATTTCTACCGCACTAGACTTGAGGGAGCCTTTATTCGTGGTGCTGATATTTTTGACGCTCATTTGGAGGAAGCTGATTGGGGCAGCTATAAAATTGGGGAGGAGAAAGGCGGTGACTTTGACTTGGCAATAGACTATTATCGGCGACTTAAAGGATGGTATACCAATGCAGGCATGGGTGGTAAAGCAGCTAAATTCTACTATCGTGAGAAAGAAGCTAATAGAAAATCGTTAAGAAAAAGGTCTAGACACCGCTTAGCATTGCAACTCTTACGCGTATTCTTTGGCTATGGAGAAGAGTGGAAGAGGGTTCTTTATTGGATGGCATTGTTTGTATTTGGTCCAGCAGTGGCATACTACCTATTTGGAGGACTAGATATCTCGTACTCTTTGTATTTTAGCGTTATCTCCTTCACCTCCTTAGGGTATGGAAAGTGGGTTGATATTACACCACAAGGTTGGGTACAAGCATTAGGTGCGTTTCAGGCGTTCAGTGGAGTTTTCCTGATGGCCTTACTTTTGGTAACCTTCTTTAGAAAGTGGACAAGATAAGGGGAAGTTTGAAGGGGCGAAGTTCACCAGGGGCGACTCTGCCGACCCCTTCAACAACAACCCTCCTCCTTGAAGGAGAAGGATAATAAAGGGAGAGTCAAAGAGAGGCGAAAGCCCCTCCTTAATGAAATACTAAATACTAAACTTTGGGAATTTGAGTTTATGATTTCGCGAAACAGAGAGACGGAGTTACCAAGTAAAAACCTAGAGGGAACGAGAAATATAAGAAAGAATGGGGTTAAAAAGTGCGAATATCAAAGCTTTTTAGCAAAACATTACGGCAAGCGCCGGCGGAAGCAGAAAGGATAAGTCACCAGCTTCTTCTTAGAAGTGGCATGATTGCCCAGGAGGTTGCTGGGGTTTATTCTTATCTACCTCTGGGCTGGAGAGCACTCAGGAAAATCGAGCAGATAATCAGAGAGGAAATGGATAAAGCTGGTGGGCAGGAATTGATGCTGCCAGTATTGCAACCTCTTGAGCTATGGCAACGGTCAGGTCGGCGTGCCTCCTTTGGTCAGTCTCTGTTTACCTTGACTGACCGGAAGGAGCATAGACTAGCTTTAGGTCCTACTCATGAAGAAGTTATTACTGATCTTGCTCACAGGTATGTACGAAGTTATCGAGACCTTCCTCTTCTGCCTTACCAGATACAAACTAAATTTCGGGATGAGCCTCGCCCCCGCGGGGGGCTGTTGAGAGTTTGCGAGTTCATCATGAAAGACCTCTATAGCTTCGATGTTGATGAAGCTGGTCTGGATGAAAGCTATGCGAACATGGCCCGGGCTTACAGAAATATCTATGCTCGCCTAGAGTTGCCAGCATTGATGGTGGAAGCTGACAGCGGCGCCATAGGCGGCAAGGAATCGCACGAATTTATGCTCATCACCGAGAGCGGGGAGGATGAGATTGTCCGTTGTCCCCATTGTGGCTATGCCGCCAACGCTGACAGGGCTCAATTTGCCAAAGCAAGGGCAAACAATGAGGAGCCCTTACCCTTGGAAGAAATAGCCACACCGGACTGCAAAACCATAGAGGAGTTGGCTAGCTTTGTCGCTGTGCCAGCAAGTCAAACAGTTAAAGTCGTGTTCTATTCAGCTGATGGAGAATTTGTCATTGCTGTCATCCGAGGCGATTTAGAGGTTAACGAAACAAAACTCAAAAATCTGCTGAAGTGCTCCGAGCTGCATCTTGCTACAGAAAGCGAGGTAACTGAAGTAGGAATTATAGCTGGCTTTGCTTCGCCTATAGGTATAACAGGAATCAAAATTGTCGCTGATGATTCTATAACCCTGGGCACCAATTTCATCGCCGGGGCTAATAAGCCAGGATACCACTTGAAGAATGCCAACTACCCTAGAGATTTTCAAACTGAGTTTATGGCTGATATTGCCTTGGCTCGCTCTGGAGATAGTTGCCCCAGGTGCGGTAGTGAACTGTCTTTCGATCATGGCATCGAGGTGGGGCACATATTCAAATTGGGCACATTTATCAGCGAAAAGATGGAAGCATTCTTCCTAGACCAGGATGGCGTATCTCGACCTGCTATTATGGGCTGCTACGGCATTGGGCTAGGGCGGTTATTAGCAGCAATGGTAGAACAACATCATGATGACAAGGGTATTATTTGGCCTCTCTCTGTTGCTCCTTATCAGGTCTACCTTTGCCCTCTATATTCGGACGATGCCGAAGTCACCACTGCCGCTGAAAAGGTATATGAAGCATTGGAAGAAGAGGGAGTAGAAGTGCTTTTCGATGACCGTAGTGACTCCCCCGGAGTCAAATTCAATGATGCTGACCTTTTGGGAATACCTATGCGTTTGACCATATCACCGCGCACTCTAAGAAGCCAAAGCATAGAAGCGAAATGGCGGACAGAGAAAGAAGCCAAGCTCCTGCGTTTAGACAATGTTGCTGTGGAAATAAAAGCGCTGCTGCAAAAGGAGTCAGCTTCGCAGAGTAGCACCTAGCTCCTGACGCAGTCTATCAAGCATTTGTTCTTGGGTTTCGTCGATTTCTTCGTCAGTCAAAGTCCGCTCAGGCGATTGATAAACAATTCTTACAGCGAAGGATTTCTTGCCTTCAGGTAGCTGCTTACCGGTGTAGAAGTCGAACAGGGTGACCTTGCTTACTAACGGAAAGCTTCGAATTACGCCCGCTACTTGTTGATAGGGCACTTGCTCATCTATTACCAAAGAGATATCCCTACTTGAGCCGGGGAACCGTGAAATGGCACGGTATTCCTTTAGCCTGGTTGTCTTGTCCAATAGCTTCTCCATGTCTATTTCGATAAGGTAAACAGTACCGGAAAGCTCGAAGGCCTGAGTCACTTTGGGGTGCAGCTCTCCTGTGATACCTACTTTGTCGCCGTTGATGATTATGTCAACCGCTCTTCCAGGGAGTAAGCTTTCATCATCGCTAACCTCAAAGGTCGCTACGAGCTCCAATTGCTTGAAGAGGCTCTCTACCGCTGCCTTGGCATCGAAAAAATCAAGCGGCTTGTTATCACCATGCCAAGATAACTCATGTCTTGGGCCGCTAAGCAAAGCACAAAGCAAGTCCTTTTCTTGTGGTAATTCCCTTCCCTCTGGCAGAAATACCTTGCCAATCTCAAATAGCTTTATGCCATTCTCTTCGTGCTTTTGATTATTAGCCAAAGCAGCCAGGATATTGGCTCGCAGGGTAGTACGCAAATATTCCTGCTCCTTTGTCAGGGGGTTGGCTACCTTTAAGGGCATAACCTTCATATCAAGGTGTGGAGAAAGTCTCTGCAATTTTTCCAGACTGGTCAAAGAGTAGGTTAGCATTTCTTGAAAACCGCAGCTTACCAAAATATTGCGCAGCCTTCGCTTAAAACCGAGCATTGGTGTTGGTTCTCGCATAGGCAAAGAAGAGCTAAGCCGAGTAGTGGGAATCTTTTCGTAGCCAATCATGCGAACCACTTCCTCTACAAGGTCCGCAGGACACTCGACATCGCTACGCCAGTAAGGGGCAACTACTGAAATTTGTGAAGGTAAGTGAGACTCTTTACATTCAAAGCCTAACGACTGTAACACTTCGGTTATCTTGCTAACATCTATTTCCAAACCAGAAAGCCGCTTCACCTCCTCTGTGGAAAGCAAGATAGCTTTTGGTGCTGTTTTGCCAGGATAAGTGTCGATCGTGCCTTTGGCTGCCTTACCACCAGCCAACTCCAGCAGTAATTGAGTAGCTCGCTTCAGCGGCAATTGTGGCAGTGCCGGGCTTAAGTTCTTATCAAAGCGAATAGAGGCTTCGCTTTGTAAGCCAAGATGGCGGCATCCGCGACGAATCACAGCTTGATTGAAATTCGCTGACTCCAGAAGAATAGTGTGAGTTGCGTCTGTAACTTCCGCATCTAGCCCTCCCATAATGCCAGCGATGGCCACGGGCTTCTCCTCATCAGCGATAAGCAAGATATCTTCAGCAAGAATTCTCTCTATCCCATCGAGAGTAGTTATAGTCTCCCCACGCTCGGCTCGCCGGACTATTATCTTATGGCCTCTAAGCTTTTGATAATCAAAAGCATGCAAAGGTTGACCATACTCCAGCATCACATAATTGGTGACATCAACGATGTTGCTGATAGGACGCATGCCATAATTGCGCAGACGTTGCTGTAGCCACCAAGGAGAAGCCCCCACGTTAACGCCTGTAATCAAACTGGCACAGTACCTTGGACACAGATTTGGCTCAACGATGGTAACAGAGACCAAAGGGTCTATGTAATCCTCAGTTTCTGCATAACTAATCTCCAGCGAATGAAGTCCATGATCAGTCAAAGCAGCAGTTTCTCTAGCAATGCCGATCACCGATAAGCAATCTGGCCGATTGGGTGTTATGTCCAAATCAAGAATTGTATCACCAAGATATTCAGCGAGTGGCATACCTGTTGGAGCCTCCGGAGGCAGTACCATGATGCCCTCGTGAATATCGGAAATCCCCAGTTCTTTCTCGGAGCAAACCATGCCCTCAGACATAACACCACGAATCTTAGCTGGCTTCAGTGTCACTGCTTTTCCAGTATGCCCGTCTATAAGCTGAGCTCCGGTACTGGCGAAGACCACCTTCTGTCCAAGACAAATATTAGGGGCACCGCAAACCACGGTAACTTGCTTGGTGCCCACATTGACGGTGGGTAGCTTCAAGCGATCTGCGTTAGGATGTGGATTTACGGTTACTACCTCTCCTACCACCAGATCTTTCCAAGCGCCACCTATAGTCTGCATGCTCTTGACTTCCAGACCCGCCATGGTTAGCTTGTCAGCTAGCTCCTTGGGAGCAAGGCTGATATCAACATAATCTTTGAGCCATTTAAGTGATACTTTCACCTTGGTTTCCTTGAATCTAGAACTGTCTTAAGAATCTAGTATCATTATTGTAAAAGAGGCGGATATCATCGATCCCGTAGCGGAGCATAGGAATTCGCTCTGCACCGAGACCGAAGGCAAAGCCGGTATAGATTTCTGGATCAATACCGCCCCGCTTAAGCACCTCAGGATGCACCATCCCTGCGCCTAAGATTTCAATCCACCCGCTGTTGCCGCATAAACGGCAACCAGCGCCGGCACAAGCTAGACACTCGATAGCTACTTCCACTCCAGGCTCCACGAAGGGGAAGTAATCGCATCTGAAGCGCACCCTCCTTTCCTCACCAAAAAGGCAATGACAGAATTCAAACAAAGTGCCTTTCAACTCAGCTAGACTGATTCCCTTGTCCACAGCCAAGCCCTCAACTTGATAGAACATGGATTCGTGAGTAGCATCAGTTGCCTCATATCGGTAAGATCGTCCCGGCACTATAGCTCTAATAGGTGGGCGCTTTTGTTCCATAATTCTAATTTGCATTGGCGATGTATGAGTGCGCAACAGCCTGGCCTTATCACCCATCTCAGGGTCTATCCACAAAGTGGCGAACATATCTCGCGCTGGATGCTCTTGAGGTATGTTTAAAGCTTCGAAGTTGTAGTAATTCCACTCTACATCAGGCCCCTCAAAGATTTGGAAGCCCATATTCTTGAAGATATCGCAAATTTCCTCAAGCGTCTGGGTAATCGGGTGCAGTCGCCCGATATGAATAGGCCTACCTGGCAGAGTAACATCTAGTGTTTCATGCTCCAAGAATGAGGCTAGGTAGCTTCTCTCCAGGAGTTCTTTCCTCTGAGCTAAATTGGCCTGCAAGGATAGTTTGATTTGGTTGGCCTGGGAGCCTACTACCCTACGCTCCTCGAAAGGTAGTGTAGCCAAGGAACGCAGCACTTGAGTTAAACTGCTTTTCTTGCCCAAATAGCGGACCCGCCATGACTCTAGCTCCCTGAGTTCAGCAATTCGATTTAATTCATCAAGAGCCTGTAGACGAATTCCCTCAAGCTGTTTTAGCATTTGCATTCTCAGATGAGGTGGAAGCCACCAATTCAGTGAAACCTTCAGGATCCTTAACAGCCATCTCAGCTAGCATCTTGCGGTTTATTTCCACATTTGACTTTCTTAAGCCAGCTATCAGCCGATTGTAGCTGACACCCTGGGCTCGTGCAGCAGCATTGATGCGGGCAATCCATAACTTCCTGAAATCGCCCTTCCGCTCCCGGCGATGACAGTAAGCATAATCCAGAGAATGCAGCATGGACTCATGAGCTACACGGTATAGGGAGTGCCTCTTGCCCCTATGTCCTTTAGTTAAATCAAGCACCTTTTTATGACGCCTATGGGTAACCTTTCCACTTTTGGCTCGTGGCAAAATTATTCCTCCTTAGTCTTGTTTTTCAGGTGTCACTTCGCTATTTGTAAGGCAAAAGCCTCTTGACCCGTTCTTTATCTGCCAAAGATACCGGAATCATCTCATCATACAGCCGCTTAGTTCTGGGAGCCTTTTTCCGCCTTAGATGACTTTTGCCGCATTTAACACGCAAGAGCTTGCCACTACCTGTCACATGAAAGCGGCTCTTGGCACCTTTATGAGTCTTAAGCTTTGGCATCTGATTTCGCCTCCTCTGGTTTTCTAGCAGGAATGGGAGAGAGCGTCAAAGCTATGTGCCTTGCATCCTTAGCGGGATGGTCACTGACCAGAGCTTCTTCTTTCAAGGATTCGGCCACCTTTCGTAACACAGTCCAGCCCAACTCGGGATAGACAACCTCGCGTCCCCTAAACCTTACTAATACCCTGACTTTGCTACCATCTTCCAGCAATTCTCTGACTTTTCTGATCTTCGCCTGCAAGTCATGCTCCTCAATTTTGGGTCTGAACCGAACCTCTCTGAGCAAGCTAGCTTTCTGGCCTCTTTTTTTCTTTCTCTCTTTCTTAGTCTGGTCGTACTTGTATTTGCCATAATCAGTAAGCCGACACACTGGTGGGGATGCTGTTGGCGCTACTTCCACCAAATCCAGCTCGTGCTCTAAGGCAATTTGTAGTGCCTTAGCTAGTGGCAACACACCCAACTGTTCCCCGTTTTCACCTATAAGGCGAACGTCTTTTGCTCTAATTTGCCTGTTGACCGCTACTCGTTTAACTATGCTCGTCTCACCCGTTAAAAGGATTCAGGCCTTAGCCTCTATAGCTGTTCCTATTCTGGCTTTGGCCTCTGATAGTGATTGTAGCCCTACGTCTTCACCGTTTCTAAGACGAATTGATACGCTAGATGAAGCTGCCTCCTTGTCACCGACTATGAGCATATAGGGAATCTTTGCCAGTTGGCCCTCTCTTATTTTCATGTTCATTCTCTCAGAGCGGTCGTCAACTTGGGCACGTATCTTCTCTTGCTGTAGTTCTTGTCTTATTCGGTGAGCATAATCACTATGGCGGTCTGCTATAGGGATTATCATCGCTTGGACTGGTGCTAACCACACGGGAAAGGCGCCACTATAGTGTTCAATCAGACAAGCTACAAAGCGTTCCATGCTGCCCAGAACCGTACGGTGTATCATTGTAACAGTATACTCTAGTCCGTCGCTACCAATGTAACAGACGTGGAAGCGTTGTGGCAAGTTGAAATCAACCTGAATGGTGGGACCCTGCCAGCCATGCCCTATAGCGTCTTTGAGCTTAATATCAATTTTTGGTCCGTAGAAAACTCCTTGCCCTGGATCCTCCTTGTAAGGCGTCTGAAGCTCGTCTAAGACACGCTTCAAGGATCCGGTAGCTTGTTCCCACATTTGAATTGTGCCCGCATATTTTTCCGGGCGCGTAGATAATAGCACCTCGTAATCATTAAAACCAAAAGTAGTCATCATGAACTGCGACAGTCTCACAACCCCAGCTACTTCCGCTTCGATTTGGTCAGAGCGACAGAAAATGTGAGCGTCATCCTGTGTGAAGCCTCTTACCCTAGCTAGACCATATAATACGCCTGCCCGTTCATAGCGGTATACCGTGCCTAACTCGGCATACCTCAAGGGCAAATCACGATAACTGCGTAGCTGACTCTTGTAGATCATGATATGTCCCAGGCAATTCATGGGTTTCAATATATATTGTTTCCCTTCTACATCCATTGGCGAATATAAGTAATCACGGTAGAAATCCCAATGTCCGCTAGTTTTCCACAAGTCTATCTTAGCAATGTGAGGGGTGTAGACAATGTCATAGCCCTGCTTAATGTGCTCTTCTTTCCAGAAATCCTCGATAATCTGCCGAATCAAGGCACCTTTGGGATGCCAACAAATTAAGCCAGGGCCAATTTCCTCGTGAATACTGAAAAGGTCAAGCTCCTTGCCTAGCCTTCTATGGTCTCGTTTGGCAGCCTCAGCTTGCTGAACCAAGTAGTCTTCGAGCTCGGCTTGGCTATCAAAAGCTACACCATAAATTCTTTGCAACATAGGCCGCTTTTCATCACCCCGCCAGTATGCTCCGGCTATATGTGTGAGTTTAAAAGCACCGATGTCACCGGTGGAAGCTACATGAGGACCACGGCATAAATCGGTGAAGGAGCCTTGAGTATAAGTGGTTACCACGGTGTCAGGAAGCTCATCAACAAGCTCCAACTTATAGGGCTGGTCGATAAAGAGACGCCGTGCTGCTTCCTTGCTCAGTTCCTTTGTAGCAAAAGGCGAGTTATCATCTATAATCTCCGTCATCTTATTCCCAATCAGAGTCAAATCCTCCGGCGTTAATGAGCGTGGCAAATCAAAGTCGTAATAAAAGCCATTTTCGATAGCTGGCCCTATTCCAAACTTGGCTTGAGGGAATAGCGACTGCACTGCCTCAGCCATCACATGTGCGGCAGAATGTCGCATTATTTCCAATTTCTCTTCCTTGTTCATCCTTGAATTCTTATGGCATGGTAAATAGAAAACTCACGCTAGGAACAAAGCACACAAGGGGAAGTCCTGTTGAGAATTTAGAATATCACAAGCCCACAACTTGCATCTTCCAACTAGTTGATATTATTTCGAATCTTCCTTTTCCATTACGGCGATAGCTGACGAGGTAGCCAGAACTGTCTTTCATTTAGCTCCGCTTTGCGCACTTACACCTTCCGGTTTGGTCCTATTATTCTGGATATTAATGGGCAGTACTGGACTTGAACCAGTGACCTCTGCGATGTCAACGCAGCGCTCTAACCACTGAGCTAACCGCCCTTCCGAACGATTGTAGCAGATAGGTCTACGTGGGTCAAATAGGTGTACTGGTTCATATGATTAGTGACACCTTACCTCCTTTCTTTTATTTTGCCAATATTGTTCCAGATATTCCTGTGGTGTAAGGTATCCCAGTGCCTGGCTTGGACGAA
>Ga0315533_1001049_pt1 | contig 22036 bp, 16 predicted proteins | sample SalMarSW160130MG_FD_203081 | JGI IMG/M metagenome (GOLD analysis project Ga0315533, IMG submission 203081) | Salt marsh sediment microbial communities from the Plum Island Ecosystem LTER, Massachusetts, United States - Salt Marsh Sediment SW1601-30 ... | reverse complement strand
AGATCCACAGGGTGTCCGTTACCGGGGCAAATCTTAATTATATTGGAAGCATCACTATTGATGAAGATCTTATGGATGCGTCAAATATCATTGAAAATGAAAAAGTCCAGGTATTAAACCTGAACAATGGCGAGCGTTTCGAAACATACGTAATAAAAGGGGAAAGAGGATCCGGGGAGATATGTCTTAACGGAGCCGCCGCACGAAAGGTTCTTATAGGTGATATACTTCTCATAATGGCTTTTGCATTTATTGATGCCGATGAAGCAAAAAAGTTCTGTCCCACCATCATTTTCCCTGATACAAAAACAAATAAACTGATCTGAATTTGAGAAAAAGCATAATACAAATCCTTAAGTTTCTTGCTTTTCTTATTGTAGGGATTATCCTTCTGTGGCTGGCTTTCCGGAACATAGATTTTAAAAGCCTTGCCAAAAACCTGAAGGAAGCAAACTATTACTGGCTCATACTGTCGGTTTTTTTCAGTTTTGTAGCTTTTATTTGCCGTGCCCGCCGCTGGCAATTGCTCATTCATCCTCTAGAATATCATCCTTCATTCTGGCATACGTTTCATGCAATGATGATTGGATATATGGCCAATCTTGCCTTGCCGAGAATAGGAGAAATAACACGTTGCGTGACACTGGGGAAAAAAGAAAAAATACCGGTTGATAAACTGGTGGGTACCGTGATCATTGAACGTACAATCGATTTCTTTTCGATCGTGTTACTCCTGGTAATCATTGTTTTTACAAGCGGAGCGATTATTAATGAGTTTCTGAAAGAAAGCATCTTCATACCTTTCAAAGAAAAAGTCTTATCGCTATGGTACTTTTCATGGATCTTATGGGCACTGCTGGTCCTTTTAGCTATTATTGCTTTGTACCTCATGATCCGTTACAAAAAGAATCTACGGAAAATAAGGTTTTTTTCAAAGATTTTTGATATTGTAAAAGGTGTGATCAGCGGACTTAAAACGATTGTAAATCTAGAAAGAAAATGGGAATTTGTTTTCCATACATTCATAATCTGGATCAGTTATGCCCTCATGACATGGGTAGTTGTATTCTCCCTTAAAAGCACATCCAATATTTCATTCTGGAATTCACTTATCATATTGGTAATTGGCGGATTGGCAATGTCAGTGCCTGTCCAGAGTGGATTCGGGGCATTTCATTATGCCGTATCACGAGCACTTGTGGTGATGCATGGAGTAAGTCTTGAAGACGGACTTACTTATGCTTTGCTTACACATGAATCGCAGATAATATTTGAAATAATCATTGGTATTTTTTCAATATATTTAATGTATGGCAGAAACCATAAAGTAAAAATTACTGACCTCACACTTACCTCTGATGTGGGGCAAAAATCATAATTAATAATCCCATAAAAGGGTGAATAGAGATATAAGATGGCTAAATCCAAAACTGTTTTTGTTTGCCAGAATTGCGGTGCTGAATCACCAAAATGGATAGGAAGATGCCCCTCCTGCAAGGAGTGGAACACATATCATGAAGAGATAATTGCTCCTTTATCCTCGCGTAACGTGTCATTTGTGACCGGGCAGCAAAAAAGCAAGCCATCGCTGCTTGATGATATTATTGTTGATGAAAAGAACAGACATCATACCGGAATGCCGGAACTTGACAGGATACTGGGAGGAGGTATGGTCAGTGGTTCGCTGATTCTTCTCGGAGGCGAACCGGGTGTTGGTAAGTCAACCCTTGCTCTTCAGATGGCCCTGGCTTTAAAACAGACAAAAATATTATATGTGTCGGGCGAGGAGAGTGATGAACAAATAAGCCTCAGGGCCCGGCGTCTTAAAGGTTCCAACCCGTTGTGCTACGTCTTAACCGAGACAGAGCTTGAAAATATCCTGATACATTCCGAAAGTCTAAAACCAGGACTTATAATCATTGACTCCATTCAGACTATCAGCACCGGCATGCTAGAATCATCTGCCGGATCGGTTTCACAGGTCAGGGAATGTGCTGCCCAGCTTCTTAAATATTCAAAGATCAGCGGCATTCCGGTAGTTCTTATAGGTCATATTACAAAAGACGGAACACTTGCCGGACCAAAGGTGCTGGAACATATCGTGGATGTCGTTCTCTATTTTGAAGGAGATAATAACTATGTGTACCGTATTCTGCGTTCTGTGAAAAACAGGTTTGGATCAACATCCGAAATAGGAATATTTGAAATGACAGAGTCGGGGCTTATTGAGGTAAACAATCCATCGGAGCTTTTTATTAACCAGCATGAAGAGCTGCTAAGCGGTATAGCTATCGCTGCGACTATTGATGGAATGCGTCCTTTTCTTATTGAAACCCAGGCTCTTGTGAGCAGTGCCGTGTATGGCACCCCCCAGCGAAGTTCTACAGGCTTTGACATACGAAGACTTAATATGCTGCTGGCCGTGCTCGAGAAGAGGGCCGGTTTCAGGCTTGGGATCAAAGATGTCTTTCTTAATATTGCCGGCGGTATTAAGGTAAACGATCCTGCTATCGATCTTGCCATAATAAGTTCTGTCCTCTCATCAAATCTTGACATCCCTGTTTCGAGGGAAATCTGTTTTGCCGGTGAGGCAGGCTTATCGGGAGAGATCCGTCCTGTATCAAGGATAGAACAGCGTATCAGGGAAGCATCAAAAATGGGATTCAAAAAGATATGCCTGTCAAAGTATCATAAATGGAGCGGATTGCAAATCCGTACCGGCGGTGATATTGAATTAGTAAAAATTGGGAAGATTGAGCATCTGGTGAAGATGTTGTTCAGCTGATTAATACCGATCCATCAACAGGTTATCTCTTCTTGAACTTTCTCTTTTAACCTTTTCGCAATCGAGTTCCATATTGAATCCGGCAGGACGCTCAAACTCATCTGATTCCATAATTCCAAACTGGGGATCGTCATATACCTTTCGCAGGAATATAGCCATTATTGGTAATGCCATATTTGCTCCCTGTCCTTCACCCAGTGTCTCAAAATGAATTGCCTGATCTTCCCATCCGCTCCAGACACCTCCTATAAGGTTCGGAGTAATGCCCATGAACCAGCCGTTGGAATGGTTCTGGGTAGTTCCGGTCTTACCACCGATCTGGTTCAGCAGGTTATAGGGCTCATTCCTCATCCTTCTTCCGGACCCGGTCAGGACTACACCCTGTAAGAGATTAAGCATCAGGTATGCTGTCTCTTCGCGTAATACCTCTTCTATCTTTGGAGTAAATCTGAAAATAACATTCCCATTTTTGTCTTCTATCCTGGTCACATACATGGGGCGTGTATATACTCCCTTGTTTGCATAGGTCCCATAAGCTCCCACCATCTCTTCAAGTTTGATATCGGAGGTGCCCAGGAATATTGAATATACCGGATCAATAAAACTTCTGATTCCCATTTTATGCATCAGGTCGGCAACTGCAGAGGGTCTGAACTGTTCCATAAGCCAGGCTGAAATATAGTTTTCTGACTGTGCCAGTCCCCATTTTAATGTTACCATCTTGCCATGATAGGCTCTCGGGCCGGAGCTTCTGGGGGTCCAGACTGTATCATTGACTACATCTTCAAATGAACGGGGGATATTCTCCACTTCATAACAGGGAGAATAACCATTTTGCATCGCAAGGGTATAAAGAAAAGGCTTAATAGTGCTTCCTACCTGTTTCTTTTGCTGGGTACATGCATCCCATTTGAAATACCTGAAATCAGGTCCGCCAACATATGCTTTAACATGACCATTATGCGGATCCTCAACCATGAAAGCCGATCGTATGAAATATTTGTAGTACCATATTGAATCAAGAGGTGTCATCACGGTATCTATCTCACCCTTCCATGAGAATGCCTTCATTTCTACAGGAGTGTTAAAAGAAAGCATGATTGAGTCTTCCGGAATTCCTCTTGCCCTCATTATATAATATCTGTCGCTCTGCTTCAACGAATTCATTATCAGCTCATCAATCTGTTCCTTTGTCAGGTCGTCGGAATAGGGAGGATTCTTAAAGCTTTTTGCCCTCTCATAAAAATCGGGCTGTACCTCGTTGGTAAGATGCTCTGTGACAGCCTCTTCGGCATATTGTTGCATCTTTGAATTGATGGTAGTATATATTTTCAGACCATCTTTATATATATCATAATTTGATCCGTCAGGTTTTTTATTTTTATTGCACCATCCGTAAAGCGGATTATTCTCCCATTCCCACATAGCATCTTCATAAGATGATCTCCGTACATAATTGTTGCTGTCCGGTTTTGACCGTCGCATTGTATTGCGGAGATATTCCCTAAGGTAGGTTGCCGGACCTGTATTATGGTCTTCAATCTTGAAATCGAGTTCAATGGGCAGCTTCCTGACTGAATCAGCAATCGCAGGATCAAGATAACCGTATTTTGCCATCTGGGAAATTACGATATTCCTTCTTCTTAACATGCGGTCATAATATCTTTGAGGATTATATGCGCTTGAGTTCTTCAACATACCAACAAGCACGGCTGCCTCCTGGATATTTAGCGAATCAGGAGTGGTGTTGAAATAAACCCTGGCTGCCGACTGTATCCCGATCGCCTGATACAGGAAGTCATATTTATTGAGATACATTGCGATGATCTCTTCCTTTGTATAGCTTTTTTCAAGTTTAACAGCCGTTTGCCATTCCTTGAACTTGGTGATTCCCAGCCTTATTTTTCTCACGGCAAATGAAACCTTTGCTGTATCCCTGGGATAAAGCTGTTTTGCAAGCTGCTGTGTGATAGTACTTCCACCTCCGGTATCCTGACCAAGAAGGATAGTACGGACTAAGGCCCTCGCCAGTCCGCGGATATCTATACCTGAATGCCTGTAGTATCGTATGTCTTCTGTAGCAATTAAGGCATCAATCAGATAGGGTGACAGCTCTTTATAGTCGGTCCATGTCCTGTTTTCAATGCTTATCTTACCAAGAAGCACTTCATCTTCCGAGTAAACCTCTGCTGCTAAAAAATATTCGGGATTCTCGAGTTCATCAAAAGAAGGCATCGGCCCAAGCTTCTCATTCGAGATAAGAATAAACAGTGTAATAACAACCGCAAAGGGTATTGAATAAATTATCCAGAACCAAATAATATATTTTCTGTTGTCTGAATTGCCTTTCATCAGAGGGAAATATTTGTTTCAAAAATAGTAAAATCTTGAAGAAACTTAAAGGTTTATTTTGAAGTTTGGTCTTTAAATGATTTACTTTGTCGTGTTTTTAAAAGAATAAATCTCGTTGTAAATGATCGAAAATCTTGTAATTGTTGAGTCCCCGGCTAAGGCAAGGACAATTGAAAAGTTCCTTGGAAAAGATTTCCGTGTTATATCAAGTTTCGGACATATAAGGGATCTTTCAAAGAAGAATCTGGGGATAAATATTGAAAATGATTTCACTCCCGATTATGAGATCCCAAAAGAGAAGGTCAGGGTTGTCAGTGAACTGCGCAAGGCGGCAGCGGAAGCAAAGAATATATGGATCGCCAGTGATGAGGACCGCGAAGGAGAAGCAATAGCCTGGCATCTGGCAAAGGTCCTGAAGCTTGATCTTTCCGCTACACGCAGAATAGTATTTCACGAGATCACTAAAAATGCAATTTCCGATGCAATTGATAATCCCCGTAAGATAGACATGAACCTGGTCAATTCTCAGCAAGCTCGTCGTATTCTTGACCGTCTTGTGGGTTTTGAGATCTCTCCTGTTCTCTGGAAAAAGGTTCAGCCGGCACTTTCTGCCGGCAGGGTGCAGTCAGTTGCTGTAAGGCTCATAGTCGAAAGGGAGAGGGAAATAATTTCCTTTGTGAGCGAGTCATCATTCAGGATCAACGCGATTTTCAGGATCGACGATAAAGAGGGTATTGGTTCAGTCATCAGGGCTGAAGCATCAAAACGCTTTATCGATAAGAATGAGGCCCGTAAGTTTCTTGAGCTTTGTGCAGAAGCAGAATATAAGGTTGCGGGTATAACTGTCAAACCGGGAACAAGGTCGCCTGCTCCCCCTTTCACAACATCTACTCTTCAGCAGGAGGCATATCGAAAGCTTGGTTTTTCCGTTGCACAGACAATGGCTGTTGCACAAAGGCTTTATGAAGCAGGAAAAATAACCTATATGAGGACCGATTCAACCAATCTCTCCAGGCTTGCCCTGGCAAAATCACGGGAGGTAATAATATCAGAATATGGTCTAAAGTATTCAAAGACACGGCAGTTCAAGACAAAATCGAAGGGAGCACAGGAGGCACATGAGGCAATACGTCCGGCATATATCGATCATTCAACCATAACAGGCAGCCTGAATGAGAAGAAACTTTATGAACTTATCCGGAAAAGGACCATCGCTTCACAAATGTCTGACGCTGAGGTGGAAAAGACAACAATATCAGTTGATATGAACAATTCTCCCGTAATCTTTAATGCTTCAGGTGAAATTGTTAAGTTTGACGGATTCCTTAAGGTTTATTCAGAATCGTCAGACCTGGAAAACGGAGATGAGGAGAAATATATTATTCCACCCGTTTCAAGAGGCATGCCTCTTTATTATAACACTGTAACAGCATCACAGAAATTCACCACACCTCCTCCAAGGTATACGGAAGCAAGCCTCGTGAAAAAACTTGAAGAACTGGGTATCGGCAGACCCTCCACGTATGCGCCTACTATATCAACAATTCAAAACAGGGGTTACGTTCTTCGCGAGGACAGGCCGGGAGAAAAACGGCAGGTCATGATAATAACTCTCGAAAAGGGGAGCCTGACAAACAGTTCTAAAACAGAGATCTCAGGGAAAGAAAAATCTAAACTTTCCCCTCAGGATATAGGTATGATCGTTAATGATTTTCTTGTTGAGAATTTTTCGGAAATTGTTGATTATCATTTTACTGCAGAAGTTGAAGAGCAATTCGACGAGATTGCACTGGGAAATCTAAAATGGACAGGAATGCTTCACACATTTTACGGACCATTTCATCAAACCGTTGAAAATACACTGGAGAAGAAAGAAAGAAAGACCGGTGTGAGGATGCTGGGCAACCATCCCGAAACCGGTGAACCCGTATCGGTACGTATGGGCCGCTTTGGACCAGTGGCACAGATAGGGAATTCGGAAAGCGTCAGTAAACCAAGATTTGCTAGTCTGACAAAAAACCTTCTTATTGAAACCATAACCCTTGAAGAGGCATTGAATCTGTTCCGCCTGCCCAGGTCCCTGGGAATACACGAAGGAGAAGAGATGACAGTGGGCCTCGGGAAATTCGGACCATATATCAGATTCAAAAATAAGTTCTTCTCACTAAAGAAAGGAGTTGATGATCCATATACAATAACATTCGAAAGAGCCCTCGAACTGATTCGTGAAAAAAATGAAAATGAAAAAAAGAAAATCATAAAGGATTTTGGTGATATACAGCTTCTTAACGGAAGGTATGGCCCTTACCTGGTAAGGGATAAACAGAATTACCGGCTTCCCCGTGGAAAAAGTGCAGAAGAGCTCACCAGGGAAGAGTGTATCAAGATCATTGAAAAGAGTAATAAATCCAGAAAAAGTTCCTGAAAATTACCATGACAGATCCAAGCGATTATTTTGACCCCGTCAGTATTGAAAAACCTGAATATGATCACCTGGCAGAGCAGGCAGGTTTTCCTCACAATATCGTAATCCATACAGAAAATAACCCCGTGAAAGAGATCGGGAAATATAAAATTGCACTTTTAGGAGTTCCTGAAGGGCGCAATTCTCCGGGGACAGGAACGATGAAAGCCCCTGACAGCATAAGGAGTCAGCTTTACAGGCTTACAAGGATTCCGGGTAAATCAAAGATCATCGATCTGGGCAATATGAAGCGGGGAATTACCTTTAACGATACCATTGCAGGACTATCGGATGTTCTTACCTGGCTTTTGAGTGAAAATGTGTTCCCCGTGATCATCGGGGGCAGCAGTGCACTGGTTGCAGCTATCGATTCTGCTTTTACCTGCTTAAATACTAAATATTCCCTTATTGCCGTCGATCCGAGACTGGATTTCATTAATGAAAGGAAAGAGTCTGATTCATTCAACTATCTGTATAATATATTACACAATCATAAATCCACTTTCACTCATTACATCAATATCGGATACCAGACATACCTGAACGACCAGCAGGTGATAAACAGGTTTTTAAAACGAAAGTCCGAACTCGTCAGGATAGGTGATGTAAGAAAAGCCATTAACCTTACCGAGCCCTTTTTCAGGGATTCCGATGTGGCTGTAGTTGACATTTCAGCTGTCAGGCAGTCTGATGCTCCCGGAACCATAAGCCCCTCTCCCAATGGCTTTTATGGCGAAGAGATCTGCACACTGGCAAGATATGCCGGCATATCTGATAAACTGAAGGTTTTCGGTCTTTTCGATGTGGACCCTGATATTGATGTCAGGTCGCAAACTTCAGGGCTGGCTGCCCAGATTTTATGGTTTTTCCTTGAAGGATTCTCGCAGAAACAGTATGAAACACCAGTATTAAGCAATAGCAACCAGGGAAGGTTTATCAGGTATCATGTAAAGGTGACGGACCTTGACGATGATCTTATTTTTGTAAAAAGCAACCTTACCGACAGATGGTGGATGGAGCTGTCGGTCGGAGATGACAAACCACGGTATATAGCATGCTCGCATGAGGATTATCTGAAGGCGAACAGGAATGAAATCCCTGGAAGATGGGTACAGGGATATGAAAGACTGAAATAAAATAAAAGTATATTTGTTTACGTTTTATATTTTTATTTATTTTACTTGTTATACTTACGGGGAATGCATCTGCTGGCAAAGAAATGAAAAAACTAAATATTACATTTCTTTTTTTAACTGTAGCAATCTGTTCTGTCTGGTCGCAGCAGGATCCTATTTCAAGTCATTATATGTTCAATACAATGACATATAATCCGGGTATTGCAGGCACTTCAGGGATGATCTGTGCAACAGCGCTTAACAGGCAGCAATGGCTGGGATTTGACGGTGCTCCTTCAACGACTGTTTTTCACATCACGGCGCCTGTTGCTCCTTTCAGGATCAAAAGCGGTGTCGGCCTGTTGGTTAAAAGCGACAATATCGGTTTTGATAAGGATATTAATATTTCCGGTGCCTATTCTTATCTTATGGATGTGGGAATGGGAAAGCTGGGAATAGGGATCAGCCTGGGAGTTGTGAATAAGTCTCTTGAACCCAACTGGATTATTCCCACCGGTGATGAATTCACCCAGGCCAATGAAGACCCGCTTATCCCTGTCAATAAGGAGAGTGTTATTGCCTTTGATGCCGGATTAGGAGCCTATTACAGAACTGATAAATACTATGCCTCTGTTTCTGTGACCCATATAAACCAGCCTAAAATTAAATATACTAAAGATAATTCTTCAGCCATCAGCTATATCAGCAGGCATTACTATATTACGGGAGGTTATACGGTACAGCTTCCGAATCCTTCGCTTGAGTTGCTGCCCTCGGTTTTTGCATTCAGTGACGGCAAGGTTATACAATTTAGTGTAACATCTCTTGTGCAATACAATAAAAAGGTATGGGGGGGCGTTTCATACAGAGCCGGTGATGCACTAACAGGCATGATTGGCTTTGAGTTATATAATGGAATACGTATTGGATATGCCTATGATTTCCCGCTGTCAGACATCAGGAAAAGTACAAGCGGTTCACATGAATTTATGGTAAACTATTGTTTTGATATCAGCTTGGGTAAAAGCCCGATGAGATATAAAAGTATCAGATTTTTATGATTATTAAAAAAAAATAACTTACTTGCATTATAAATTTTAAAAAAGTATGAAAAAGGTTATCCTATCTGCACTGGTAATTATAATCTTACTTAGTGGGTGCGGCTCTTCAAAAACCGGTGAGCTTACCGGGGTCTTGGGAAGGAAAAAGTTCTTTGAGCCGGTACCGGTGGAAATGGCATTTATACCTGCCGGAAATTTCATGATGGGACCCAGCGATCAGGATGCTATGTTTGCGATGAACAGTCTCTCAAAATCAGTTACTGTTGATGCATTCTGGATGGACCAGACTGAAATCACTAATAACGAATATCGCCAGTTTGTATACTGGGTACGTGATTCTATCCTCAGAACTAAACTAGGTGATGCAGGTATCCCTGACAGGGAGTATTTTCTTGTGGACGAAGAGGGAAATGTTATCGAACCCAATATAATAAACTGGGATGAAAAAATCGACCCTGAAGAGGAGACTACAAAAAGTATTATTGAAGAAATGTATTACCCCCCTGAAGAAAGGTTCAACGGGAAAAAGCAGTATGATGTCCGAAAATATAATTATTCCTATTATTGGGTAGATTATCAGCAGGCTGCGAAATCACGGTATGTCTATGACTATGAGAATAATACAGGCAGATATGAGGGACAGGTGACAAATCTGGATGGTTCACGTACTGATGTTCAGGATCGTTCCTCTTTTATCAAACATAAAATTATCAATATTTATCCTGACACTCTTTGCTGGATCAGGGATTTTACATATTCATTCAATGATCCTCAGGCTGATCTCTATTTCTGGCATCCATCATTTGATGATTATCCTGTGGTGGGAATCAGCTGGGTTCAGGCAACAGCTTTCAGTAACTGGAGGACCGATTACATGAATACAGCCCTCAGGAAACAGGGTATTGTTGATGTCATGAAATACAGGCTGCCACTGGAGACAGAATGGGAATATGCTGCAAGGGGAGGACTTGATCTTTCCATGTATCCATGGGGTGGTCCTTACACCCGCAATTACAAAGGCTGCTTCCTGGCAAACTTTAAACCATTACGGGGTAATTATATTGACGATGGAAATGTATATTGCGGGAAAGTGGCATCATATGAGCCCAACGAATATGGTCTTTATGATATGGCAGGTAATGTTGCGGAATGGACATCCGGTGCATATCATCCATCGGCATATATTTTCCAGCACGACCTTCAGCCTAATTATGAGTACAATGCAACACCACAGGATCCTCCCGTTATGAAACGAAAAGTTATCCGCGGTGGTTCCTGGAAAGACATTTCATATTTTCTTCAAACAAGTGCAAGAGATTATGAGTATCAGGATTCTACAAAACCATATGTCGGATTCCGGAATGTAAGATCCTATATAGGAGCAGAAATTTAAATGAAATAACCCTAAAATAATCAGGTATATGAGCCTAGCAGAATTAGTACAAAGCAGCGGGTGGAAGAATTTCATCGCAAAACTATATGGTTTGGGTGCTTCCATCGTTATTGTTGGTGCATTGTTTAAAATACAGCACTGGCCTATGGCAGGAACAATGCTTACCATTGGTCTCTTAACAGAAGCCGTTATTTTCTTCTTTTCGGCATTCGAACCTTTGCATGAAGAGATAGACTGGACAATTGTCTACCCCGAGCTTGCGGGAATTCCCGAAGAGGGAGCTGAAGAACTGCCATCACACGACGCAAAATACCGTGGTGGTGTTGGCGGCGGCGGTGCAGGTTCCGCTGCCCTCGCAAAATTCGATGAGATGCTTGAAAGTGCCGAAATAACACCGGAGCTTTTCAAAAAACTGGGTGCAGGGATGACAAAACTCAGCCAGGCAACATCGAATATTAGTACTATGAGCGATATATCAGCTGCTTCAGAGAAATATGCAGAATCAATCGGTTCTGCAACTGAATCACTCGGCAAACTTACCGAATCTTATACCGAAACTGCCAAAGCAATTAACGAATCCGGTTCTACCTACAAAAATATGGCTGATTCGTTTTCAATAATTGAGGTTGGAGGAAAATCATACCAGGAGCAATTAGAGACACTTAATAAAAACCTTTCTGCCCTTAATGCCGTTTATGAACTGCAGAAACAGGGAGCAGATAATCATCTTAAAGAATCCGAAGCACTCTATCAAAACCTTCAGGGACTGGTTAAAGACCTTAGTGATTCGGCAGGTGATACCACAAAATATCGTGAACAGATTACAAAACTTAATGAAAACCTGTCAGCCCTGAATAACGTTTACGGAAATATGCTTGCTGCTATGAATGTTAAATAAAACAGCATTGGTTTCACTTAATTAAACTATCTACAAAATGGCTCACGAAAAGCTATCTCCGCGGCAAAAGATGATCGGTATGATGTACCTGGTACTTACCGCCATGCTTGCGCTTAACGTATCAAAGGAGGCCGTGGAGGCATTTAAAAAAGTTGATAACGGTCTTACCCTTACCGTTAGGAATTATGGCTTAAAGAATAATCTCATTTACAGTGAGTTTGACAGAGCCGCTGCTGAAAATCCCGAAAAAGCAGGAAAATGGCGGTCCGCTGCATACGCAGTAAAAGAACGTGCTGATGAATTATTCGATTATCTCCAGGGTATTAAGATACAAGTCATAAAGGAAGCTGAAGGTGATGATACACCGGCTGTGGAGGGAACCAATGTTATAATTGATGAAGTAAAAAAAATAGATGAAAACAACATTCCGTCCCAGATTCTTATCGGCAGTAATGAGGCAGGATTAGCATTCAGGCTTAAGACAATGATAATTGATTATCGAGAATTCCTGATAGAGACACTTGAAGGAGGTAACCAGGCTGCTGAAGCTTCATTACGCAGCACTCTTAATACCGATGACGGTAAAGATGCATCCGGAGATCCGGAAATTTGGGAAAATGTTACTTTCTATCACCTCCCGCTCGTAGCCTGTATCACAATACTCTCTAAAATGCAGGTCGATGTCAGAAACGCCGAAACAGAGGTCCTTAATTACCTTTATACACAGATCGACGCCTCATCATTCAAATTTAACAAGCTTAATGCTGTTGTAATTCCCAAATCGGATTATGTAACACTTGGCAGCAGTTACGAAGCAACTGTATTTATTTCTGCTACAGATACAACACAACATCCTGAAATTTTAGTCGGAGATCAGCTGCTGCCCCTCGATGAAACCGGGAAAGGTATCTATACTATCCGCCCAGGCTCAATTGGCCCAAAAGCATGGGGAGGTATCATTAATATGAAAGCTCCTGACGGTTCAATCATACCATATCCGTTCGACGCTTCATATTTTGTGGGTGAACCAAATGTTGTTGTATCACCCACAGCTATGAACGTTATGTATAAAGGACTCGATAATCCTATTGACGTTTCTGTCCCCGGCGTAAGTCCTGACAGAATAAGGATCAGAGTTAACGGCGGAACCTATTCCCAGAAGAGAGTCCAGAATGCAAGGGGTGAATATTTCAGGGGTAACTGGGCAGTGAGTCCAGGTGAAGTCGGAAAGAATGTCCAGGTTATTGTTACCACTGAAGATGCAACCGGAAAAGCTACTACTTATGCTCCTATCGAATTCAGGGTAAAAAGACTTCCGGACCCGGTTGCCAAATTTGCCAATAAATCTTCAGGATCAATTTCAAAAGCAGAAGCACTTTCACAACCCGGAGTTTTTGCATCCCTTGGTCAGGATTTTGACTTTGAACTTAAATATGATGTGGTGTCATATACCATCTCATACTCCGACAGAATGGGTGACCGCCAGTCTGACAGCAACAACTGGAGACTTACAGAAGACCAGAAAAGCATTCTGAACAGTATTACCAGAGGAAGAGATCTGACTATTAAAAACATAAGAGCTAAAGGACCCGACGGTATAACACGCGACCTGGGAGCAATTGTATTAAAAGTGGAATAACAAGTTCAAAATAACTTAAGCATATTATGAAGAAGAGAATAATATTGGGAATTATCGCCGTGGCATTTACTGCCGGATTTGCCAGCGGCCAGACATTCGGCGATATTTACGAGAAATCGATCCCCAATGCAAAAAAGATTGATTATGCATTTTTGAGGGAAGCAGAGGTAATTTGGTCAAAAAGATATTATCGCATGATCGACCTCAGGGAAAAGGTCAATCATCCGCTATATTATCCCACAGATAAAACAAATGACGGCAGGCAGAATCTCATTAGTATTCTGCTCGATGAAATCAAGAGTGGTAATATTACTCCTTATGATGCCTTTGATACATCCGTATCCAGGACATACGAAGATATTGAGACACAGATGGGTGCCAGAGAAAGAACTATCCAGATCCCTATTGATGCATTCGGCAATACTAAGGATTCAACAATAATGGAGGAAGCAAATCCAAACGAGGTAAAACAATATATGCTGTATGAAGAGTGGTACTTCGACAAAAAGCTCTCCAAACTTGATGTAAGGATAATTGCTATTTGTCCATACTGGCTCGGTATGGATCCACAGACCGGACAACAACAAAGGATACCTTTATTTTGGATCAAATTTGACGATATCAGGGATGTCCTGGCCACAAAAGAGGTATTCTTGACAAATAATGACGCGCAGAGAATCTCTTTCGATGACCTTTTTATGCAAAGAAGGTTCAGCAGCTTTATTTTTGGTGTATCCAACGTATTCAACGACAGATATATTAATGAATATACAGTTGGTAAATCCTCCCTGTTTGAAGCTGACCGGATAAAGATGGAGATTTTCGATTTTGAACATGACCTCTGGGAATACTAATAAATAAGATACCACAGCTTCCCCAGCCTGTGAGGATAGTAAAAAAGTGCTTTCCAACCGTTGCGGCATTTATAGCGCTTTTTCATGAAGCTGATTGAAGGAAACAGATCTCCTAAAATATAAATCAGTTTTCTGTGAATACCGGGTATTTCACGTATATTATACCTGTAAAGCCATGCTTTGTCAATAACAGGGTTATTCTTAGGACTTCGAAGAAAAAATATAAATTTATCCCGGTTGACCTGATCATGTTCCCTGTCGATCAATTCATTCAGCCATCCCGGAAATAACATCCCCCACATATTCCTCAGGGATTCGAGCTTGCAGAAAAGTGTATTGCTCATGCCTCCCATCTCTGCAAGCAGTAACAGATCAGTATTGATAATACTATCCCCGAACTTTTCGATGAGAACAACCAGATCGGTATAAAGCCTTAACTGCGATTCATTATTTTTCTCATGCAGAAAAAGATGCTTTACAAGATAGAGAAAGAAGATCTGTGCCCTCGGGATAAAGGCTCTTTCGCTATTGATCTTAGTCTCAAAACTTTTATTATAAAGCATGCCTGTCAGACTGCTCTTCCCTGATCTGAAAAGCTCATGATGTATTTCAACCGAAAACCCGTTCTTAATTAATGATGGCAAATGTTTTCCTGTGTGAGTCAGGATAATTTTATGCAGAGGTGATTTTACAGGCAATGAACTGAATCCTTTTGCAATCAGTAAATCCCGTGCTTTGAGACAATCTTCTCTGCGGATCAATATATCAACATCTGTCATTTGTCTTAGTCCTGTGTTACCGTAAACGGTTATTTCAAGAGCCAGTCCTTTCAGAAGTATTGTTTTAATACCTGCATTGTTAAGAATTTTCAGTACCTCATTCATCTCATTAAGGTGATACGCATTCCTACTCATGCTCATCATCAGGGCATTCCTGAGAAAATCTTCCACATCCTGAGATACATACTGAATAATCCCCAGTTTTTCAAGATTATGATAAACCAGGGCCGCCACACCATGTGCATTGACAAGATCAGCAAGGTATTTCCACTTTTTTATACCGGATGCAAGAGTCCTTAATTTACCGGCCTGTTCACTGCTGAATTCAAGACGACACAGGCCAATAAGAAGTGATTCTTCATTTGATATGTCTGTATTGATATTCATCCGGTGAACCTGCCCGCCTGTTTTCTGTACATTGTGAAATAGGTGCCTTTTTTCGTCATCAGCTCATCATGAGTACCTGTTTCAATGATTTTCCCCTTATCAAGTACTATTATCCTGTCAGCCAGGCCTACGTTGGTAAACCTGTGACTGATGAGTACTGTAGTACGTCCCTTTACTATTTCCCTGAAACTATTGAAGATCTCAAATTCGGTGTCGGCATCAAGGGCACTTGAAGGTTCATCGAGAATAAGCACAGGGGCATCCCTGAAAAGAGCCCTGGAAAGAGCCAGTTTCTGCCATTCACCCCAGCTCAATTCACGGCTGTCGTCGAAAAGGTTGCCTATCACGGTTGAATAACCGTTCTTAAGTCTGCCGATAAGATCATGTATACCTGTAGTTGTTGCAACTGATTTGATTTTTTCGTCAGCTTTTGCCTCGTTGATATCTCCCAATCGTATATTCTCTCCCGCACTCAGGTTATAAAGCATGAAATCCTGAAATACTACCGACAGGAACCTCCTGTATCTGTCCGGATCCATATTCTTAATATTGTTCCCATCATAATATATTGATCCCGAATCAGGATCATATAACCTGCTCAACAGCCTGGCCAGGGTGCTTTTACCTGCACCGTTAGGACCTACCAGAGCAATTATTTCGTCTTTTCTTATTTCAAAAGATACATTGTCAATTGCCTTAACACTATTGCCGGGATATGTAAATGAAAGATTTTCAGCATTTATGCTTCTTTCCAGACTGGCGGGTATTATTTCGGGCTCAATTGCACGGATATTTTCCTTCAGATTCAGGAATTCAAAGGTGTCACTAATAAAAAGTGAGTCCTCATAAAGACCTGCCAGTGAGCCGAAAAGGTCCCTGATACAGACCATCCCTTGCCTGAAAGCAAGCAGAAACATTGCCATCTCTCCGAGAGTAATAGAGCCTTTAATTGTACGGTCGGCAATGTAAACAAGAGTAATCAGCACGGCTCCTGCTTTAAAAATATCGGATATCAGTTCGATTGAGGCACGTTTCTTTATAATTCTGAGTTCCTCCTCTTTTGTTTTCAGGAAAGATTTTCTGAACAATGATATAAAATAGTTACCGAGGCCAAATAATCTTATTTCCCTGGAGGGACGGTCACCTGTCATAAGCCAGTTAAAATAGGCAGCTTTCCTTGCATCGGGTGTCTGCTGCCGTTGAAAATTATAGAGGACTCCCGCATAATGGAGCCTGAGCCATATTCCCGGTATATTAAATACAAGCAGCAACACTGCCAGACTCCAGTGCAGTGTTACCAGCAACCCCGCCATCAGAACCAGAGACAACAGAGACCTCAACATTGAGACAAGGTTGTTCAGAATGTTATTAGGTCTCCAGGGAGCCTCTCTCGAAGCCCTGGCAAGACAATCATAATATTCAGGCCGTTCAAAGTTTATAAGATCCAGCTTTACAGCTTTGGCATGCAGCAGACCGTACATATAAGCCTCAAGCTTCATGGATTGTTTTTTACGGATAAAATTACCCAGATCAGTAGTGGCCTCATCAAGGAACCAGATAATGACCACAGCAGCTATCAGCCATGCAATACCTGCAACTGACCCGTGTGGTGATTCAGACACAGCTTTTGTTATACCATCAATCAATCCTTTGAGAAACCAGAGCAGGGCAAGAGGCAGAAAGCTCCGTAACAGGGAAATAAAGAAATTGGTCAATGCCCAGCCCGGGGCTGATCTCCATACCAACCTGACCGATTCACCGAAATATTTGATTTTACTGTTCATTAAATATTTGCTTCCCTATGTTCCCCGCCCTCTTAAACCTTATTATAAACCATACTAATAATCTGTTATAAATATAATCAAACTTGCTAAGCTTCTTTTTCTCAATTGTTCTCTTCCTGCCTGATGTACTTTCAATATTAATTACTTTCCCTGCAATCTGATTCTTCTTTACAGGCTGGTCTTCATTCGCACAACTGTCGCCTCTTGTTATGAAATATACCTGATTTTCTTCATTTACTACTTTCACTAACCGGTGAACAACAAAACCTTTTTCTCTTTTCCAGGCTATAACGTCACCCGGGTATAGATCAGTAACAGGTTCAATATAAATGAAATAACCCGCTTTTATCGCCGGGAACATACTGTATCCATCGGCTCTTATCCTGACAATCTTACCCTCAGCAAGCAGTGAAAAACCCAGCTCTTTTGTTATTCTGTCAGATTCTCTTTTCATTTTTAAGAATGTGATCTACTGTACTTTTTTCAGGTAAGAAAAAAAGCCGTGCTACAGGAACAGCCCTGGTCAAATCTGATACTGAATCCAGCAAACCGGCAATTATTGATGAATCCCAGTTATGCTGAATACAATTTGACATTACAAGGCTCACCGACTCAGCCTCCCTGAGTTGTACTATTCTGTTTTCAGTTCCATGGTCAATTATGAATATCCTGTCAAGTTTTGATTCAAATGGTTCATCATTATTGTAGACAGGTGTATTGAACATCACGTATCCTTTACCTTCTTTACGTATGATAAGCCTGTCATCATGGATTATTTTTACACCCGGTATATCCCATAGTTTTGCCATGGTGCTCTTGCCGCTGCCTGAAATACCGCTGAAGAGATATCCACGACCTTCATAACTGACACCTGAAGCATGGATCATAATATCGCCATGTAATACAGTAAGGTAATACAGGATCAATCCGTCAAGAGGGTACTCCAAGGGATCGGTTTCATCATCTATACTATCTAACCACAGATCCCATTCCCTTTTATCAAGTGAAAACTGTAATATCGCCTCTCTCTGCTTTTGAGATAATGGGAGTATAGTGCTTATATACAAGTTGTTGCGTTGCTTATAGATACTCCAGAACCTGTCATTTTTCTTTATTCTGATACCATTCAGCTCTTCAACATAGGGTGCATCAAACACTTTTTCTGCTTCGGAGGGAATATTAAATTTTCCTGAATGTACCTTTATTATGATATCGTGATTATTATCAAAGCATATATAGTTAATAAATCTTTCAGAGGGCAACAGTTCAGGTCCGTCAGAAGAACTCTCAATCCTGATATTATATCCGGCGATGTATAAATTATAGCTTCTCATTCTGTAATTTCCTTAGTGTCCCTTTGTGTAGTACTTAGTGTCCTTTGTGGTCAATTTTTTTTAACCACAAAGTAACACAAAGGAGGTTTGTTTTTTATTGATTTTTAATAATAAGGTATTTATTCATTTCATTTATAAACTCGAAGACATCTGCTGTTGCAGTCTCTTCATCAATATCGTATTCCCTGATAAGTGCTTCAATCATATCCTCGATATTGTTTTCCCCGTCAATAAGCTCCCAGAGGAAAGCACCTGGTTCATTCAGTGTATATACACTGTTCATGTCGGCAATGTTGTTTGTAACTGGTACAAGCACATATTCGCTTCCCGTTTTACGTGTAACAACAGATGATGAACGTGATGGTACAGACTTCAGATTTACCATAGATATTATATTATAAATCAAATTTATAAAAATAATGGTTCATTTTCTTACCTTCGCAAAAACCAATAAAACATGAGCAGGAAGGGAAAGTGGAAGAAAAAAAGAAGTGGTCTTTCAAAAGAAGCGGTTAGAGAAAAAATAATCATAATACTGTCTAAAAGTCCGCAACAGGGATTCAACTACAAGCAAATCGCCAAACGACTTAACATCAATGATCCATCTGAAAAACAGATGATATCGGAGATATTAAGGGAGCTGGCAAAAAAAGGGACCGTTAAGGAGATCTACCAGGGTAAATACAGTGCCAGGGTCAGCCGGGGTTATATTACGGGTACTGTGGATATGACCCGTATGGGATATGGATTCGTCGTTTCTGACGATATTGAGGAGGATGTGTTTGTTGCGGCAAAAAACCTGCGCACTGCATTGCATGGCGACAAGGTAAAAGTATGGCTCTATGCCAGGAAGAAAGGTTCCCGGCCCGAAGGTGAAGTTGTTGAGATAATTGAAAGATGGCGTACTTCATTTGTAGGAACTGTTGAGATAATGCCAAATTTTGCGTTTCTTATCCCTGATAATAAAAACATGCCTTTTGATCTGTTCATTCCCACATCAAAGCTGAATGGTGCGAAGCAGGGACAAAAGGCAGTCGCCAGAGTTATTGAGTGGGATTCCAAATCGAAGAATCCGGTTGCTGAGATTATAAATGTTCTTGGAGAACCCGGACTGCATGAAACCGAAATGCATGCCATACTTGCGGAATTTGAGCTCCCCTATGAGTTTACAGCAGATGTTGAAAAGGATGCGGAAAGAATCCCTGCTGTCGTTACTGGCAATGATATAAAGGCCAGACGTGACTTCCGCGATGCACCCACATTCACTATTGACCCGGTTGATGCCAGGGATTTTGATGATGCACTCTCTCTCAGACAGCTTTATAACGGTAACTGGGAGGTCGGTATCCATATTGCTGATGTAACGCATTATGTTAAACCCGGCATGCTGATCGAAAAAGAGGCACAACAACGAGCTACTTCCGTTTATCTTGTCGACAGGGTTGTGCCAATGCTGCCTGAAAGGCTTTCAAACCATATTTGTTCATTGAATCCTAATGAGGATAAACTCACCTATTCGGTTGTTTTTGAGATGAATGACAAAGCTGAAGTGCTTGATGAATGGTTTGGCAGAACCATTATTAACTCCGACATGCGTTTCTCATACCAGGAAGCCCAGGAAGTAATCGATACAGGTGAAGGTGAAATGAAAACCCAGATCCTGTCACTTCATCAGCTTGCCCGGCAGCTTCGTACAAAACGTTTTTCAGAAGGTGCTTTTCTCTTTGAAAAAACAGAGGTGGAGTTTGACCTTGATGAAGAGGGGAGGCCTCTGGGAATAAGATTCCGTGAAATGGGTACTGCCAATCAGCTTATTGAAGAATTTATGCTGCTGGCAAACAGGCGGGTAGCAGAACTTATAGGGAAAAAGATTAAAGGAAGGATATTCGTCTATCGTGTTCACGATAAACCCGATCCTGAAAAAATTGAAAATTTCAGTCATTTTATCACCCGTTTCGGTTATAAACTTGTTGATGATGAAAGAAAATCTCTGCCAAAAGCCATGAACAGGCTCCTGAAATCAGTATCAGGCAGGAAAGAGCAGAATATAATTGAAACACTGGCACTAAGAGCGATGGCGAAAGCAGTATATTCAACAGATAATATTGGCCATTACGGGCTTGCATTCAGGTATTATACTCATTTCACATCGCCCATCAGAAGATATCCTGATATGATGGTTCACAGGTTTCTGACAGCATATCTGAATAAGGAAAATCCAGGTGGAAAGGAGGAAGTTGAAAAGCAGTGTGAACACTCTTCAAAGATGGAGCGTCTTGCTGCCGAAGCTGAAAGGGCATCTGTAAAATACAAGCAGGTTGAATATATGAGCGATAAAACCGGAAAGGAATATGAAGGCATTATCTCAGGTGTTACGGAATGGGGCATTTATGTTGAAATAATTGAGAATCAGTGTGAAGGTATGGTCAATATCCGGGAACTCGGAGATGATTACTATGAGTATGACGAGGACAATTACTGTATAAGAGGCAGATCAAATGGAAAAGTCTATACACTCGGCGACAGGGTCACCATTGAGGTAGTAAGGGCTGACCTGCAGAAGAAACAGTTAGATTACAGGTTGGTGTAATCCAGTTCTATTATCTTCAGCAATTCACTAACCGCATCCTCTTCCGGAAGATTTTTCAACACAGGGTTAAGTCCGCGGTATATGTTTACTTTCCCCTCTCCTGCTCCCACATATCCGTAATCGGCACCCGCCATCTCTCCCGGTCCGTTGACAATACATCCCATAACAGCTATCTTCAAACCGCTTAAATGCTTTGTTGCCTTTTTCACTTTTTTCACGGTATCTTTTAGGTTGAATTTTGTCCGGCCACAGGTTGGACAGGAAATATAACGGTTCTTCGTTATCCTTGCCCCTGTTGCCTGGAGGATGGAGAAAGAGAGTTCCTTCAGCTTTTCACCCTGTACCTCACCTTTATTTGTGATGCAAATACCGTCTGGCTGTTTCAAAATAAAATACCTGCCAAGCAGTGCTGCAGCATCAATTTCCAGCTTTTCGGGATCATCTTCGGAAAAGATCGGATTAAGAATAACTTCCTTCGCTGACTGTTCTGAAAGAAGCGGAGGTGTATTGTAGTTAAAGATCAGCATCTCGCCCTTGAATGGTTCGCCGTTTTCTCTAAAGTATCTGCCATCATTAAATGTTATCACTTCAGGTTTATAGA